>ERZ826613.1564-NODE-1564-length-26473-cov-3.466197_pt1 | contig 26473 bp, 12 predicted proteins | sample MGYA00519925_ERZ826613 | MGnify/ENA primary metagenome ERZ826613 (study PRJEB31778, sample SAMEA3449236) | human gut metagenome | biome: human gut; feature: human-associated habitat; material: faeces | place: United Kingdom | collected 2010/2012 ... | reverse complement strand
GGCACGCTGATGGGCGCCATCCAGGGCATCTTCGCCGCCCAGTACGACACGCTGCGCGCCAACGGCCACACCCCCTCGGAGGCCTTCAACGAAACGGTCGAGGAGCTGACCCAGTCGCTCATGCCGCTGGTCTCGGAGAACGGCATGGACTGGATGTACGCCAACTGTTCGACCACGGCCCAGCGCGGCGCGCTGGACTGGTGGAAGAAGTTCCGCGACGCCACGAAACCCGTCTTCGAAGAGCTGTACAGGGAGGTGGCCGCCGGCAACGAGGCCCAGCGTTCGATCGACCTGAACAGCAAACCCGACTACCGCGAGAAGCTCAACGAGGAGCTGCGCGAGATGCGCGAAAGCGAGATGTGGCAGACCGGCGCCGTCGTGCGCAAGCTGCGTCCCGAAAACAACTGACACAAGGCAAGGCCCTGAAAAAGGCCGGCGGCAGCAGTCGCCGGCCTTTTTCGCGCAATTCGGTTTTGCACCCGTTCAATTTTTATGTATCTTTGCCTGCCGGAACACCGACAATCCAAACAAAACTACTCAATATGTACAGCCATGACAACCGGGTGGTCATCACCCTCGACGCCGGCGGCACGAACCTCGTTTTCGGCGCCATGCAGGCCAACAAATTCATTGTGGAGCCGATCACCCTCCCGTCGCATGCCGAGAACCTCGACAAATGCCTCGCGACGATGGTCGAAGGGTTCCAGGCCGTCATCGACCGTCTGTCCGAAAAACCCGTAGCCATCAGTTTCGCATTCCCCGGCCCGGCCGACTATCCGAACGGCATCATCGGCGGTTATCTGCCCAACTTCCCGTCGTTCCGCGAAGGCGTGGCGCTGGGTCCGTTCCTCGAAGCGAAATTCGGCATCCCGGTATACATCAACAACGACGGCGACCTGTTCGCCTACGGCGAGGCGCTGGGAGGCGCCCTGCCCGAGGTCAACGCCCGGCTCGAAGCGCTGGGAAGCCCGAAGAAATACAAAAACCTCGTCGGCTACACCTTCGGCACGGGACTCGGCGTGGGCCTTGTGATCGACAACCGGCTGAACCGCGGCGACAACTCATGCGTCGAGACGTTCTGCCTGCGTCACAAGAAAATGCCCGAAATCATCGTCGAGGACGGGGCGTCGATCCGTGCCGTGAAACGCGTCTACGGCGAAGCTTCGGGCGACGTGAACCACACCTTCGAACCGAAAGATATCTGCGAAATCGCCGAGGGTAAACGCCCGGGAGATGTCGAGGCCGCGAAGAAGGCTTTTGCCGAAATGGGCGAGATCGCCGGCGACGCCATGGCTACGGCCGTGACGCTGGTGGACGGCCTGATCGTCATCGGCGGCGGCATCACGGCGGCCCGCAAATGGATCATGCCCAGCCTGCTGAACGAGCTGCGTTCGAAGATGCACCAGCTCAACGGCAACGAGTTGAACCGCGTGCAGATGAAGGTTTACGATCTGGACGACGAGACTGAATTCCGCGAATTCGCCAAGGGCGCGCAGCGGCCCCTGAAAGTCTACGGCACGGACCGCTACGTGGCCTACGACCCGCAAAAACGCATCGGCGTGACCATTTCGAAACTCGGCGCGAGCCAGGCCATTTCGGTCGGAGCATACGCTTTCGCCTTGAGCCAGCTCGACACGGAAAACGCATAAAATAGATCGACCATGTATAAATTTCAACCGATTCTGAAATCCCTGATCTGGGGCGGCGAGAAGATCGCCCCTTACAAGGGAATCGCCACCGACCAGCGCAACATCGGCGAAAGCTGGGAGCTTTCGGGCGTCAAGGACAACGAGTCCGTCGTCGCCGAAGGCCCCGAAGCCGGGACATCGCTCCCGGAACTGATCGCCCGTCACGGCGCGGCGCTGTTGGGCAAAGCCAACTACGGGCGTTTCGGCGAGGAGTTCCCGCTGCTGATCAAGTTCATCGACGCCCGGCAGGACCTCTCGATCCAGGTGCACCCGAACGATGAGCTGGCATGGGAACGCCACAAATCCAAGGGCAAGACCGAAATGTGGTACGTGGTGTCGGCGGATAAGGACGCGCACCTGCGTTCGGGCTTCTCGAAGCAGGTAACGCCGGCCGAGTACGAGGCCAGCGTCGGGGACAACACCATCACGGACATCCTGGCCGACTACAAGATCGCACCGGGCGACGTATTCTTCCTGCCCGCGGGACGTGTGCACTCGATCGGCGCGGGGTCGTTCATCGCCGAAATCCAGCAGACCTCGAACATCACCTACCGCATCTACGATTTCAACCGCCGCGATGCCAACGGCAACACCCGCGAACTGCACACCGAACTGGCGAAGGGCGCCATCGACTACACCGTGCTGCCCGATTACCGGACGCATTACGAGCCAGCGCAGGACACGCGCGTGGAGCTGGTGTCGTGCCCTTATTTCACCACGTCGCTCTACGATCTGACCCGCCCCGAGACGCTCGACCTCGCGTCGCTCGACTCGTTCGTCGTGGCGATCTGCATCGAGGGCCGCGGCACGCTCACCGACGACAGCGGCGCAGCGGTTCCGGTGCACCAGGGCGAAACGGTCCTGATTCCGGCTTCGGCCCGTTCGCTCGCCTTCACGCCCGACGGCGGCATGAAGATTCTGACAAGCTGGATCGGCTGATCCGCCTCTTCGGCTCAACGAAAAAAAACTCCGGCCTGCATTTTCGCAGGCCGGAGTTTTTCGTTACGGCAAGCCGGAATTACTCCGCCTTGAACCACGCCTTCGTGTCGTAGGTCGCTCCCGCACCCGTCTTCACCACCGAAGCGTCGACCGGGAAATACCCCTTCGCCGCATCCATCGAAGAGAACGGAGCTTCCACGCCGTCGCCCATTTGGTTGTTTGCAGGCGTGTAGCTTCCGGTATGCTTCGCCGACCAGAAATTCGTATCGCTGACCGGCGCGGTGTAGAGGTAATTATAGGTTACCTCCGCCTTGTCAGCCGTAAATCCGGCCGTGTCATACACACCCGTCAGATAGCTCTTGGCAGTAACTCCGGTGTAATAACCGACGTTTTTAGTTACCGTAAGCCCCGCCAGAACATAAGCACGGATCATGATATTCGGCTGGTAGATGTTGTAGAACGTATTGCCGGTCACCTCCACCTGCAACTGTGTCGTTTGGAATGCCTGTGTTTTGTCCGAGCAGTTGATCAGGTAGTTCTGCAAAGGCGCCTCGGCATAGAAGACATTATTCTCCAAACGGATCGACTGCTGCGTATAGGCTCCTTTCAATTTGGTCGAATAGAACGGTTTGTTGGCGACGGTCATCTTCACGATCGAATTCCCGAAATAGACACTCTTGAAATTCTGCGTATTGTGCGAATCGTAAACCACATTGTAGGCGGCATCCACGGTACAATCCTCGACATGCAGCGTCGGATCATAGGTGGCATTGGTCGTCGTAAAGAGGTTGTAATTGCCCGAAGCCGCGATATGCAGGTTCTTGAAAGCCGCATTGTACTTGCAACGCAGTTCCGGCCCGGAGATCGTCGCCTGCGCACGTTCGGGATAACGGCCGATCAGCACGATGTCGCCCATATTGATCGACGCGCCCGAAATCGTGAACGACAGATCGGCAGCATCGGAGTTGTCGACGAAAATCAAACCTCCGGCCGTAATGATCGCAGCGGTCAGTTCGGAGGGCTTGAGCAGCTGCGCTTCCGGATAGACCGTCTTATTGATCGTCAGGTCGCCCAGCGCGATGTCTTTCCCGTCCTGATAATCCTGGTAGTAGTCCGTCTCTGCGGTAACGGGTGCCGCCGCCGTCGTGTTCCCGACGCTTGCCACCTCACTCGTCAGATCGCCGGCATAGGCAACCACGTAGATCGTATAGGCCGTATTGGCTTCGAGATTCCCGACCGTCACGCCCGTACCCGCACCGGCCGTGCCTTCGGCAAGAACCCTGGCGGCGTCAGGAGCCGCTTCCGTCGATTTGAGGCAGAGGTATTTCCAGCCGTCGGCATTGGCCGAGGGCGCAACGTCGAAGGTCAGCGCCGACTGCGTGGGCTCGACCGTCGCGGAGTTGGTCACCGCAACCGTCGGAGCGGCGGGAGCCGTTCCGGTGCTCTCGACCTGGATTTTGGCCACCGTCGAAAGCCCGCCGGCCGCAAAGGCCTCGATCGCCACGTCCTTCGACGTGTCGGCCGTGGCGCGGGTCACGGCTGCGGGGGCCGTCACGATCAGTTCGGCCCTCTCATCCACGGCATCGGTCAGGCGTGCCGACCAGCCCTCGGGAGCCGACAGTTTCACCTGCTCGACACCTCGGATCTCCACCACGAAACGCTTGGTGGCCCCGGCGTCGAACGTCTGCACGCCCTCGGTCGGCGTGACGATCCGGCAGAAGAAATCGCTCACGATCGGAATGCGCAGTTCCTCGCCGCCGAGCAGCCTGATATAGAGGTCGCCGCCGTCGACCTTCACCTCCTCGAAGAACTTGTCGGTCACCGTACCCGAGCCGATGGCCTTGACGGGCTGACCCTTGGTGTCCTTCACATTTTCGAAGGAGGTGCCGCCGTCGTAGCTCACCTGCCAGTAACCGGTGGCCTCGTCGATGCGGAACCGGGGCGTCGTGCCGTCCTCGGCCACGGCCTTCACGCCGAGCGAGGTGAACGTGGCTCCGTTGTCGATCGACACCTGCCACTCGCCCTTGTCGTTGATCGAGACGATCGGAATCACGGCCTCGGCCTCGCTGCCCTGCACCAGTTCGATGGTCTCGCCGTTGGTCAGCGTGATGAGATATTTGCCATCGGAGGTCTCGACCTTGGAGATCGTGGCGCCGCCGTAGAGTTTCTGCAACGCCTCGATGTTGCCATTCAGCGCGTCGACCTGCGTTTCGAGCGCCTGCACGCGGCTCTTCAGGTCGTCGATCGCATCCCACAGGTCGTCGTTGTTGTCGCACGACTGGAAAACCGCAGCCAGCGCGACGAAGATCAGGATCAGATACTTTTTCATAATATGTTTGGTTTTTTATTCTATTTCAAAGAATTGAGCCATGCGGGGACATACCCTAACCGCTGGCGCAGCTGCGCTTCGTAGAGCGACAGCGGCTCGACGGCCGCGCCGTTGCTTTCGAGGTATTTCACCTGTTCGGCGCTCTCGTCGAAGGTGACCGCCGCGCCGTGGAATCCGACGATGATCGGCGGCATGGTCTTCCACCACTTGTCCGAGGAGAGCCACCACTTGAACGGTTCGGCCCCGAAATCGTGCGCCGCACGCGTGGCGTTCAGATTCCAGATCGTCAGGTCGCCCAGGTGGTTGGGCACGTTGGTTTCGTCGCCGCCGAAACGCCATTGCACGAATCCGCCCGTGCAGCGGTCGACGAGCGTGGCGCGCGGCTGCCTGGAATGCGACTCGAAGAAGGCGTCGTCACCCCACGTGTTGTTCCACAGCACGGCCCCCAGCGAGGTGTTCGACACACCCGAGGCGTGGTACTGTCCGGCGTTTTCGAAATACCCCGTGCTCGTATAGGGCGGCGAAACAGCCTGCCCGCGGCTGCGGTCGCAGACCTTGCCGATGAAGATGCGCGACGAGGACTGCGAGCGCACGCCCGAGTGGCCGCGGTTGCCGCTGATCTCGATGTCGTAGGCCGAGCAGTTGGCGCTCGACACGATCGACAACGCCTCGCTGACGCCCCTGAAATCGACGCGGCGAATCCACGAATCGGTCAGACGCATCATGTTGAGCGGCTTGTAAGCCCCGTCGTCCTCCCACGAAGCGTGGTGGCCGAAATTCTCCTTCGAGCGGCCCTCGAACGTGAGGTCCTCGACGCCGACATGTTCATAATGGGGATACTTGCGGATTTTCCAGCCCCATTTGGCCTCCACGGCGTACATGATCGGTTCGGCGAAGGTCACGCGGTTGCCGCTTACGGAAGCCACCTGGTGATAGTCCTCGACCGTAATGGTCTGAATATCGGTCATGTTTCCCTCGACCCGGTGCGGCGCCAACTCCTGCGCCACCAGCGTCGGGTCGTTGTTCGAAAGCGAAAGGCACACCCAGTCGCCCTTCCCGATGCCGGCCGCCGAAGCCACCTCCACCGAGAACGTTCCGCGTGCGGCGTCGCCCGTCACCGTCGTGAGGTCCGAAAGTCCCGAATTGTGCTTGATATTGATCATCATGGGCGACGACCACATCTGCTCCGAGTTGTTCGGCAGGTTGGGCGTGTCCATGACGAGCGTCGTCTTGCCGCGGCCCGCGCCCTTGAGCACGAAATAACCCCCGCGGATGAAAATCTCCTCGCTGCGGTTGTTCCCCTTCGAGTCGGTGTATTTCTGGTTGGCGGAGGTTGGGTCCACCACGTTGTCGTCGTCGTTGTGGAGGACGAAACGCCCCTCGGGGAAGTAGATCACCGCCCGGGCATTGGCATTCGCGAGGTTCGCCCCCGCATCGCTCCGTCCGGAAAGTTTCAGCTCCTTGAGCAGCGCTGCCAACGCCCCGCGCGAGGACCTGACGCCCGTGGGATCGGCGCCGTAGTCGACGACGTTGTAAACCTTGTAGCCCAGTCCCCAGACATCGGCCGGAGCCTCCTCGCCGTGCTTGTAACCGGCATACGAATAATCGAGCAGGACGTTATTCGCAGTTCCGGCCTTAAAATTCCGCCATGCCAGAGCGGCGTTGGCATCCACCTGCTCGTCGAGCAGCGTCACGTTCAGCGTGACGAGTTTCCGGTATTTCCTGTCCGAATAGACCGTCACCGAGACCGCCGCCTGCTGCGAAGCGGCGTCGAACGTCGCGGGAGCCTTGACCGTCAGCGTCGTCTCGCCAAGCACGGCCGTCCAGCCCGCAGGAGCGTCGATCACCGCCTCGGCGACGTTGTTCTGCACGACCTCGAAAGCCCGGGTCTCCCCGAGGCGGAAAGTCTCGTTGTCGGAAGCCGTCACCGTCAGTCCGAAATCGTCGAAGACGGGAAGCGTGAGTTTTTCGCCGTCGAGCAGTTCGACCGCCAAAAGTCCGGTCGTCGCGTCGTAAGTCACCGACTTGAAGGCCGAACTGTAACTGACGACGACTTTATCCCCCAAGGCATTGACCGGCTGTCCGTTTTGCAAAAGCGGCGCGTAGGTCGCCCCGCCGTCGAGGCTCACGAGCCACTCCCCGTCGGCCGAAACCTTCAGCTGCGGGGTGACGCCCTCGGCGCCGGGCTTATGGTCGCCGCCCGAAACGGGCCATGCCGAAACGTACTCTCCGCCGACCTTCAGCCGCTCGGAAGTGGCTCCGCCGTCGAGGCTCACGGTCCAGTAGCCCTCGGCGTCGATGCCCATGACGGGAACCAGCGCCTCGATCTTCTCACCGAGGATGACGGGCAACCGGGTTCCGTCGCTCAACTCGATCTCGTACCCCTTTGCGTTGGGTTCGATCCCGACGATGATCGTCGACTCGTCCATCAACTTGTGGAGCGCCACGATGGAGGTGTTCACGCTGCCGATCTTCGCCTCCAGCGCAATCACCCGGTCGCGCAGGCTCCCGATCTCGTCGCGGATGCCGTCGGTGTTCTCACACGATTGCAGCACAAAGGCCGAGGCCGCTGCAATCCACAAAAACAATTTATTCATATCCGATTGATTGTTAGTTATTCGTATCATAGGGAACCACGTCGGACAAGACGCCCTCGCGGAACCACACGTCGTCGTTGTCGCGCAGCAACACGGCCAGTTCGCGGCACAGCGCGGCGAACAGCGCGGGATGCTCCTCCGGCGCGAGGTTGTGCAGCTGGTAGGGATCGGCCGCATCGTCGAACATCAGCACGCGTTCGAGCGTCCCGTCGCGGCCGATGTGCAGCTCCATCGTATGCGTTGCGGTCTTCACGCCGCGCGCCTGGGCGAAGAAGCCGCGGACCAGTCCGTCGGCATCGCGCCCGCCGTCGAGGTTGCGCATGTAAAGGGCAGCGCGCGGGCGTTCGGGCTGCACGGCGTCCTGCCGCAGCACGGCCGAGTAGTCGCGCCCCTCGACACTCGCGGGAATCCGCTCCCCGAGGCCCGCCAGCCCCAGCAGCGTCGGCATGATGTCGGGCGTCGAGAGCAGCAGATCGTCCACACGGTGCGGCACCCGCCCCGGATAGCGCACCAGAAAGGGAATGTTCAGCGACTCGCGCCAGATCGAGTTCTTGGGGTCGTCGGTCGAATGGCTGGTCATCGTCTCGCCGTGGTCCGAAGCGAAGACCACGATCGTGTTCTCCGTAAGCCCCGCCCTGTCCAGCGCAGCGAGCAGGCGGCCGAACTCGCGATCGATACCGCTCACGTTGGCGAAATAGTAACGCACGGCGGCGGCCTTGGCCATCGTCGTGTCGGCGTTGTCGCGCACGAGCAGTTCGGTCAGCGACTTGTCCTTGTAACGTTCATACCCCTCCAGGTCGCAGTCGTCGGTCGAAGCGTAGGGCGAATGCGGCGGATTCATGCCGATCATCATCAGGAACGGTTTTTCGGGATCGCGCACGCCGCCCTTGTTTTCGATATATTCGATGGCTTTCGAAACTTCGTGCCGCGGCGACCACTCGTCGACATCGTGACGGTTGCCGTCGGTATCCCAGTAATGGGGATGCTTGTGCACGTCGTAGGTGCCGTAGGAGTACCAGTAGTTGAACCCGTGGCGGCGTTCGGGCGGCGTGTAGGCGTCCCACTCGGGAACGGCGTCGCTGACGTAGGTTCCCGGACGCTGGGGGTTGTTCTTCGTCGGGAAGTCGGCGTGCAGCTTGCCGATGTAGGCGCAGTCGTAGCCCGCCGCCGAGAAGACGTCGCCGATACACTCGACGTCCTCGCGCAGCGAACTTTCGGGACGCTCCGACATGCAGTTCAGCACCACGCCGTTCCGCTCGGGATACATGCCCGAAAGCAACATGCCCCGGTGGGGGCTGCTCACGGGGAAATTGCTCACCGCCTCGGTCAGCACCGTGGCTTCGCGGGCGAAGCGGTCGAGGTTGGGCGTTGCGACCGGATCGCCCTTCCACCCCACCTCGGCGGCGAACTCCGGATCGCTCCAGAACCCCAGCGAGGAGTTGCGATACTGGTCCGGAAATACGTAGATCACGTTGGGGCGCCCGGTCTCCGACTGCCCGCAGGCCGTCAGGGCGAGGCCCGCAAACGGAATTGCAATTCTAATTTTCAACATCGTGTCTTATTTCATTTCAATCAGGTTCACTTCGCGCGTCGCACCTTCGCGGCACGTGAAGATCAAAGCGGTGTTTTCGCCCGCGGGTTCGATCCGGCACTCCGGCCTATCGTCTGCGGACTGCCAGCGGCCGCGGATCACGACCTCCAGCTGCGACTCTCCCGAGGGATTGTCGATCCACTTGCGGGAGTAGACGCTCCGCTCGGCGCGCCTGCCGTCGGCATCGAACACCTCGTCGCTCGGCCCCTCGTAGAAACGCAGGTCGGGGTCCGCAGCGCTCACCGTCAGCCCTTCGCCATCCCCGCCGATCATCACCAGCGAAGGCAGCGAAACGCTTTCCAGCAACCCCTCGCCCACCTTACCGGCGGCAAAAAGGGCATAGCCCGTAATGCCCGACGGCCTGTCGCGCAGGATATGCGCCGAGGCGTCGCGGCGCAGCACCTCGTAGGGAAGTTCCCGCGCGTAGCGGGCCGCCTCTTCGTCCGAAGCGTGCACGGCCAGCATGTATTCGTACCCGCCGCCGCTGACGGACCCGCTGCCGTGATCTATCCACGCCGTTGCGAAATTGTTCTGCGTCGGGGCGTCGGTCTCCTCGTCGAGCGAACGCTGAAGTGATTTCGAAACGACTACCCTACCTTTCGGCACGAAGTAAGCGTTGCGCAGGTTGTCGCGCAGGACGGCGCCGCCCGCAAGTTCGGCCCGGTAGGGGAACTGCGTCACCGCCTCGCCGTTCACGACGAGCGGATCGGCCGCGTCCGCCAGAAAATTCTGGAACAGCGTCGTATGCACACCGCCCTCGGCCTTGTTTTCGATGTCGGAACCCATACAGACGATGCGGTTGTCGAAGAAAAACCACGACTTGCGCGCCCGCAGCGAACCGTTGTATTTGTCGTGCTCGTGGAGTTCCATCGCGAACACCCCGTCGCGGCCCCTGTGGCTGACGCCTCCGGCGAAGGCCTCGTCGGAGAGGAGCATCTCCTCGTAGCCCGACGCGGTGTCGACGTTCCGGATATCGGCCTTCATCCGCTCCATCGGGATTTCGAGCGCCGTCGTCCCGGGAATGTGCCGCCAGTCCCAGCCCTCCTGCCGGAACCCGCTGCCGAAGGCGCTCACGGGATCGCCGTCTGCAAGCAGCTGCATGCTGCCGTGCGTCAGGTAGCGGCCGTAGTGGTTGGCTCCCTGGTAAATCTCCGCCGACCAGAGATAGCGGCTGTGGCCCGCGACGGTCACCAGCCAGTCGGCGCGCCGGTGCGACACCGAGGCATTGTAGCCGTAGACGCGGTTCCCCGCAGGCGAAGGTTCGGGAGCGAAGCCCTTTTCGGCGAACAGCCGCGTATAAGCGTCTTTTCCTTTGGCCACGCGCAGGTAGGCGGCGGCCAGCTCCGGGTCGATCTCCCCGCGGCCGTCGGGCGTACCCGCGACGGCCAGCCGGGCATAATGCCACGGGACCAGTTCGCCGCGGCCGTCGGGATGACGGCCCGAAAGGGCCAGCGGAAACGACCGCAGATTGCAGTAGAAGCGCATTTCGAGCAGCGCGCGTTTCAGAACGGCATGGCTTTCGGCGCTCACCGCGAACTGCGTCTTCGACAACAGCCACACGGCATTCACGGCCCCGCCGCTGAACCCGTCCACGGCATAGGCCGGGTAGTGACGCCGGTGGTGGAAGACCGTGCCGTCGCTCTTGAAGCAGGGCCCGGTCCCCTCGGTGACCTTATATCCGTTGTCCACCCAACGGGAGAACGCCTCCAGCCAGGCCGCCTTCACCGGGGTGTCCGGGAGCATCACGATGCTCGCCAGACGGCCGACGAGCGAGGTGTTGAACGCGTCGATGTCCATCCCCGGCTCCGCCGGCGGAAGTTTCACCTCGCCCACGCCCGAAAACCACTCCATAGCCTGCTGCACGTCGTGTTCCAGCCCGGCGCGACGCAGCACGTCGCGCATGATGACGGGAGCCGTGTAAAAATTGCGCATGCTGTACCCCAAGTGGTGCAGGGTTCCCTGCGCACTTCCCGCGGCGAAGCCCTGATCCAGAAGATGCCGCGTCAGCAGCACATACATCCGCTCCAGCTCCGCCCGCTCGGCGGCGTCCGCAGCGGCATCGTGGGCCACGGCGACCTGGAACAGGAAGTCGTTGTATTTGCGCAGCGTCTGGCCGTTGTCGTTGAACAGTTTGCCGACATCGGGATGGCCCAGATTAATATAGGTCTCGGCATAGCGCACGAACCAGATCGGCTTGCCCCGAAGCGTCCCGTCGGAATTTTCCGCAATGCCGTATGCGTCGAAGCGTTTGCGCAGGGTCTTCATCGCCATCGGCTTCCGGCCTTCGAGCAGCAGTTCGCGCAGACGCCGTTCGACGGTCGCCATATCGCGCCGCTCCCCCTCACCGACCGCGGCGGGGAGGGCGGGCATCGGATTGCGCCACGATTGCAGCAGCGTGAGCCAGTGGCTCGTGGTCGCGGCGTTGATGAACGGCGCCTGGAAATCGGCCGTATGGTGCCGCACGTCCTGAAACGAGGAGAGAATCAGGTGGTCGAAATACAACTCGCCCCGTTCGACGCCCTCCGCCGTGACGACCAGTTCGTCCATCCCCTCCTCGGGCCGGCCCTGCATGTCGCGGTCGAAAGCCACCCATGCCCCGCGCCAGCCGGTGAACTCCAGTCCGTAGTCGAACCACGCGCAGGTGCGCCCCTCCTTGCGGAACTCGAAACGCAGTTTCCCGTCGAGCGCCTTCGGGGCGTAGACCCAGAACACGAAGGTCGAAACGGAGGTCTCCCTGGGATTGGGATTTTCCGACAGGTAACCCACCGGGGATTCGATGCGCACCCGGGCGCCCGCCCGCGACCATTGCCAGCGGAGCGCGTGGGCGCCGTGCTTGTAATGGTCGCCCGAGACGGACAGCGACGAGCCTTCCGACGCAGTGAAAGGCGCCGCAGACTCCTCGAACGAAAGAATCCGCGCATCGGCGACCTCCCGCACCGACTGCGCCGGTGCGGCCCACGACCACACCGACGCAGCGGCGAGAAACAACAGTTTATACATGGGCATCCGGTTTAAAACAAAGGTTCGCCCGCCTCCAAGCGGCCCTTGCGGATCAGTGCCTCAAGGAAATAGTAATCTGCGTAGTTCAGCGGCACGTCGATATTGCTGCCGTGCGGGATGCTGCCCACGGAGTGCATCAGCAGGAACCCGCCGTTGCCGCCCACCGGAGCGCGGTAGGCCGGCGACGAGAGCGACTCGACGATCCGGTCGGCCTTCTGCTTATACAGCCCGTCCCCCGTATAGGTGTACATTTCGTAGAACGCCGAAGCGATGATGGCCGCCGTCGAGACGTCGCGCGGTTCATTGGGAATGTTCGGCGCATCGTAGTCCCAGTAGGGAACCAGGTCGGCGGGCATGTTCTTGTCGCCCAGCATGAAACCGGCCACCTTCCGCGCATGGTCGAGGTAGCGTTTGTCGCCCGTGTAACGGTAGCAGGCCGTATAGCCGTAGACGGCCCATGCCTGTCCGCGCGCCCACGCCGAGTCGTCGGCATAGCCCTGCGCCGTGCAGCGTCCGCGCACGTCGCCCGTCGTCAGGTCGTAGTCCACGACGTGATAACAGCTGTAATCGTCGCGGAAGTGCTCCTTCATCGTTCGGTCGGCATGCTTCACCGCGATATTATAATAGGTGCTGTCGCCCGAAAACTCCGTGGCCTTGAACATCAGTTCGAGATTCATCATGTTGTCGATGATCACCGGGCACTGCCAGCCGCGCTCGCCCTGCCAGCCGCGGTCGGCGTCCCACGACTGGATGACGCCCGGCACCGGCCGGAAACGCGTCGCGAGCGACTTGGCCGTCTGGACGATCACATCCTCGTAGCCGGGTATGTTTTTCAGCCGCAGTCCGTTGCCGTAGCTGTCGTAGACCATGAAGCCCACGTCGTGATGCCATTGCAGGTACTGCACCGAATCGAGGATCTCGGTATGCTTCCGTGCGCGCGCGGCCCATGCCTCGTCGCCCGTCAGTTCGTACATGTACCACAGCGTCCCGGCGAAGAAACCGCTCACCCAGTCGTCGACGGGCACGTAGTCGATCCGCCCGTTCTTCCAGGTCGAGGGGATGCGGATCACACCGCCCGTCTCGCTCGAATCGGCCAGCATGCCGATCTGCTTTTCGGCGACGGCGATGTTTTCGTCAATGATCGAAGCGCGCTTCGAAGGCTGCGAGCAGGCGGCAGCCCCTGCCAGGAGGAGCGCGACGGTCGCATATTTAAATAAGATCTTCATAAATTAGGTGATTAACATGATTATTTTGGTAAACCAAATCAGCTTTTCGGACAAAGGTAAAGTTTTTTTCGGACTTGCAACATATTTTAATAATCTTTTCTGATGAATGTAAAATTTTTATTATTTTCTCTTTGAAAAATTTTGGCGAACCAATTTCTTTATTTATTTTTGACCAAATATGAATCTATGAAAAATATGTTAAAACACGCTGTACCAGCGATTTGGATACTATTCAGCACGCTTTGGGGCCAGCATGCCGCTGCGGCAATCGACGCCAAAATCAGTTTCGAAACGGAAATTCCCAAGGCTTTTGTATGCGGCGAAAACAGCACGGCCGAATTGAGCGGCCTCCACTACAAGGACGGGAACCGTTCGCTGCGCTGGTCGTGGAGCGCGCCGTCGACGCTCCGCTTCAACGACTTCGGACAGCTGATGCGCTCGCTGCGGGTCAAGGGCGCGGGCGTCATGCTCTGGATCTACAACCCCAGGGCCGTCGACGCCGACATGCGATTCTCGTTCGAGACGCCCACCGGCGAAGTCCCCTACCGGTTCGATTTCCACATGGATTTCACGGGCTGGCGCGCCTGCTGGATCAAGTACAACGACATGCCGGGCGACCACGCCTCGCAGCAGGTATCCCGGCTGACGATCTCGACGCCCGCCGGGGTCGAAAGCGGCGAGCTGTTCCTCGACCGCCTGACCTTCTCCGAGGTCAAGCTCCACGACCAGATCACCCCCGACAAGCAGATTCCCGGCAACAACTGCAATCTCTCTCGCGAATTGTGGCACTGGGCGCGCCTCTGGGAGTGGGAGCAGTACGAATACGAAGAGCCGCTGCGCGACGTCACGCCCGCAGAAAAGGCCCAGCTCGACGCCGTGAAATCGCGCATCGAAAGCATCGTCGCGGCCAACATGTCGAGCGCCAACTACATCAACGGCACGATCATCCCGCGCGCCCGGGCGACCTTCGAAAAGGCCGCGATCCGCCGCACCGACGACGGCGGGATCATCGGCGCCCCGCTGCTCTCGAACGACGAGTGCAACCGCCCGAAAGGCGAACTGCGCCTGGACGACATCGAGAACATGCTCAACGCCTTCGCGCTGAACAGCCATATCAACAACGATCCGAAATACGACGACGATTTCTTTCTGGTGATGGACCACGCCATCGACCAGGGCTTCGCCTTCGGCCACGGCAACGGAACCAACCACCACTACGGCTACAACATACGCAAGATCTACGACGCCATGTGGCTCATGCGCGACAAGATCGCCGCACGCGGCAAGACCGACGAATACGTCAAGGTGCTGGCCTACTGGAGCGGCCTGGCGGAGACCCGCAAACCCTACGTCTACGGCCGCGACGAGCTGCTCGACTCGTGGCACACGCTGCTCATCCCCAAGATCGTCAGCGCGCTGATGCTGCCCGACGAGGCCGAACAGTACCGCGCCATGAAGAGCCTCGGCGTATGGCTTTCGGGGAGCCTCGACTTCACGCCGGGCACCATCGGCGGCATCAAGCCCGACGGCACGACCTTCCACCACGGCGGCTTCTACCCCGCCTACTCGACCGGCGCGTTCGCCATGATCGGCTACTTCTGCAAAGCAACCCGGGGAACGGATTTCACCCTCTCGGAGCAGGCGCGCCGCAACTTCAAGCTGGCGCTGATGACCATGGCCAGCTACACCGATCTGCGCGACTGGGGACTCGGCCTGGCCGGCCGCCATCCCTTCGGCAAGAACGGCCGCATCCCCGACGCCGACGTCAACGCATTCGGTTATCTGGCCGCGCTGGGCGACCTGACGGGCAGCGGCAAGGGCGCGGACCCCGAACTGGCGGGCGCCTACCTGCGCCTGAAAGGCACGGACAAGGAGTTGAACAGCCTCTTCAAAAAAGAGGGGATTTCGGCGGGTCCCACGCCCTCGGGATTCTTCGTCTATAACTACGGGGCCGCGGGCATCCATCGCCGCGGCGACTGGATGGTGACGCTCAAAGCATTCAACACCGATGTCTGGGGATCGGAGATTTATACCAAGGACAACCGCTACGGACGCTACCAGAGCTACGGTTCGGCGCCGATCATCGGTTCGGGCAATCCCGTCTCAGCCGCGGCGAGCGGATTCGTGCAGGAGGGCTGGGACTGGAACCGCGTGCCGGGCGCCACGACCATCCACCTGCCCTACCCCGAACTGGAAAGCCCGCTGCCGGGGACGCTCATGGAGCGCAACCCCGAGCGCTTCTCGGGCGCCTCGTCGCTCGAAGGCCGCAACGGTATTCTGGCCCTGCACTTCGTCGAAAAGGACCGCAAGAACTTCACCCCCGGGGCCACGGCGTACAAATCCGTCTTCTGCTTCGACAACCGGATGGTCTTCCTCGGCAGCGGCATCGACAACGACAACCAGGCATACCCCACCGAAACGACGCTTTTCCAGCTGCGGATGGACAGCCCGGCCGAACAGATAGAAGTCGACGGCGAGCTTTACGACGCTTTCCCGCTCAACCTTTCCAAGGGCGGCGAGCGACTGGCGCTCTCCGACACGAAGGGCAATTTCTACGTGGTGAAGAACGCCGCAGCGGTGAACATCACCAAAAAGGAGCAGACCTCGCCCAACGACAAGACCCGCGCACCCCAGACGGGCAGCTTCGCCACGGCCTGGATCGACCACGGCCGCGCCCCCAAGCAGGCCGGATATGAATATGCGGTCTACATCCAGCCCACGAACAAGGAGATCACGCGCCTGATCAAGAAAGACGGCTACGAAGTGCTGCGCCGGGACAACACGGCCCACGTCGTGAAGGACCTCGCCACGGGCATCACGGGCTACGTCTGCTTCGGGGAATACACGGGCCAGGGGCTTGTGCGCAAAGCGACCGGAGAGTCGATCGTCATGGAGCGCACCGACACGGACGGACAGGTCGTGATGAGCGTCTGCACGCCCGACCTCGGCCTCACGGAGAAGACCTACACCACGCGTCAGGAGAGCCGCCCCATCGAAAAAGAGGTGCTTTTGGACGGCGCATGGGAGCTTGCCGCACAATATCCCGGCGTGGAGGCCGTTTCCCACGACACCGGAACGCTGCTGAAGATAACCTGCCGCCACGGACAGCCCGTGGAGTTCCGGCTCAAGAAGAAATAACCATTTTCACCCACAACCTGATTTATTTATGAAAAAAGCACTTAAACGCATGGCCGCGGCAGCGCTGGTGACCCTATCGGTACTCCGGGGGGGGGACGCCTTTGCGCAGAACGCCGTGGACGGACGCGTGGTTGACGCCAACGGTGCACCGCTGGTGGGCGTAACCGTCCTGATCAAGGGGACGCAGTCGGGAACGGCCACGGGCGCCAACGGCAGCTACTCGATCAAGGCCCGGGAGGACCAGACGCTGGTTTTCTCCTATCTGGGCTACACGACCGTCGAGGAGTATGTCGGCAAACGCACGGCGATCAACGTCAAGATGACCGAAGAGGCGTCGCAGATCGGCGCCGTCGAGATCGTCAACATCGGCTACGGAACCACCACGCGGCGCGACCTCACCGGCTCGGTGGCCAAGGCCGACCTGGGAACGATGATGAAGGCCAACGTCACCAACTTCGACCAGGCGCTGGGCGGACGCATCGCCGGCGTGGTCGTCACCACGGGCGACGGCTCGCTGGGCGCCGAAGCCAATATCACCATCCGCGGAAACAACTCGCTCACGCAGAGCAACGCCCCGCTCTACATCATCGACGGATTCCCGTCCGAAGGGTCGTTCGCCGCGTCGATCAACCCCGCCGACATCGAGTCGATCGACGTGCTGAAAGACGCTTCGGCGACCGCCATCTACGGAGCGCGCGGAGCCAACGGCGTCATCGTGATCAACACCAAACGCGGCAACGAGGGCAAGCCCACGGTGAACTTCAGCGCCTCGTTCTCCCTGAACAAGATCGCCAACAAGGCCGACCTGATGGACTCCTACGAATTCGTCCGGCTTCAGAGCGAACTGATCAGCGAGGAGACGATGAACAAGAGCTATTTCAGCGAGGGACTGACGCTCGACGACTACCGCCACATCCCGGGCATCGACTGGCAGGACCAGCTCTACCGCACGGCTTTCCAGCAGAACTACAACGTCTCGCTCTCGGGCGGCAACAAGGAGGGGCTGCGCTACAACGTGGGCTTCTCGGCGCTCGACCAGGACGGCATCATCATCCGTTCGAACTTCCAGCGCTACCAGGGCAAGGCCAACTTCACGCTGCCCATCTCGAAAAAACTCACGCTGAACGCCAACGCCAACTATTCGCGCACGGCGACCAACGGCGTGACCCCCACCACGGCGCAGACCACCTCGTCGTCGTCGGGCTGGCTGATGTACTCGGTCTGGGGCTACCGCCCCGTAACGCCTCCCGGACAGGACATCCTCGATTCGATGCTCGACGAAGCCGTAGACGGATCGAACGACTACCGCTTCAACCCGGTGAAGACCGCCAAGAACGAATACCGCAAGACGCTGGTGGACTACCTCAACGCCAACCTGGCGCTGACGTGGAAGATCACCCCCGACCTGACGTTCAAGACCACGGGCGGCTACGTCCTGAACAAACGCCGCCGCGAGGAGTTCAACGGCAGCGAGACCTACACGGGCTACGCCGGCTCGCCCAGCGGCAAAGGCGTCAACGGCGCCATCTACTGGACCGACCAGACGAGCTGGTCGAACGAAAACACGCTCAACTACAAGAAGCGCCTGGGGCGCAGCCACAACCTCGACCTGATGGCGGGACTCTCGCTCCAGGGGCAGAAGAACACCTACGACGGCGTTGCGTCGACGCAGATCACCTCCGAGGAGCTGGGCATCGCGGGCATCCACACGGGCAACTACCAGAAGGTCCAGAGCAACTACTACGACTGGCGGATGATGTCGGCCTTCCTGCGCGCCAACTACAATTTCCGCTACAAATACTACCTGACCTTCTCATTCCGCGCCGACGGCTCGTCGAAATTCCCCTCCGACAACCGCTGGGGCTACTTCCCCTCGGCCGGCCTTTCGTGGAACTTCAACCGCGAGAATCTGCTGAAGAAGAGCGAGTGGATGAGCAACGGCAAGTTGCGCCTCTCGTGGGGCCTGACGGGCAACAACCGCACGCAGACCCCTTACGACTTCTATTCGCAGATCACCGTCAACCCGGGTTCGGGCAACTCGCTCGACTATGTGTTCGGCGGCGAGCGCGTGCCGGGCTACTACGTCTCGAACATGGCCAACGAGCGGCTCAAGTGGGAGACCACCGAGCAGTGGAACGCGGGTCTCGACCTCGGGTTCTTCGAGGACCGCATCAAGGTGACGGCCGACTGGTACGACAAGGTGACGCGCGACCTGCTGCTCTACGCCCTGCTGCCCGCCTCGTCGGGCTTCGAACAGGGGATGCTCAACATCGGCAAGATCCGCAACCGCGGCTTCGAGCTGACGCTCGAAACGGTGAACGTCAAGACCCGTCAGTTCCAGTGGTCCACGTCGTTCAACATCGCCTTCAACCGCAACCGGATTCTCGGGCTGGTCGACGGACAGAACACGCTCCAGAGTTCCGTATCGTGGGAGACGCGCTTCAACTCGCAGTTCCCCTACATCTCGCAGGTGGGCAAGCCCACGGGCATGATGTACGGCTTCATCTACGACGGGACCTACAAGGCCGAGGATTTCGACGACAAGGGCAACCTCGTCAGCGGCGTTCCCTCGTTCAAGGGCAACGCGATGCAGCCGGGCGACATGAAATACCGCGACATGAACGGCGACGGCGTCATCGACGACTACGACCGCACGATCATCGGCTGCGGACAGCCCCTCAACACGGGCGGCTTCGGCAACAACTTCAACTGGAAGAATTTCGACCTGAACATCTTCTTCGCGTGGAGCTACGGCAACGACGTGCTGAACGCCAACCGGCTGGTCTTCGAATCGGGATGGAGGAGCCAGACCAACCAGCTGGCCTCCTACGCCGACCGCTGGTCGCCGGAGAATCCCGCGTCGAACATTCCGCGCGTGTACTCCTCGCGCGTGATCGAGGACGGTTCGTTCCTGCGGCTGAAGAACGTCTCGCTGGGCTACACGCTGCCGAGCCGTTCGCTGCGCAAGGCGGGCATCAGCCAGATGCGCGTCTACGTCTCGGCCGACAACATCTGGACCCTGACGGGTTACAGCGGTCCCGACCCCGAGGTATCGACCCGCAACTCGGTGCTGACGCCCGGATTCGACTGGTCGGCATATCCCCGCGCATTCGGCTTCACGGCCGGCGTAAACCTCACATTCTAACGGTTTAAACGCAACATTACGCCATGAAAATCAAAAGCATATTGAAACTGGGAACGCTGGCGCTGCTCACCGCCGCCCTTCCGGCGTGCAGCTTCCTCGACACCGATCCGCAGATCATCCCCGACGACGGCTACTACAACAGCGAACAAAAGCTGATCTACGGTCTGGCGGGCGTCTACGGCGTGCTGAACAGCGAAGCGCTCTACGGCAACTACTACTCGCTGCAAATCGCCAACGCCGACGACCTCTGCTACTTCAACAACTACAACAACAGCGAATCGCGTCCCGACCGCTACAACCACAGCGCCGGCACGGCGGCGATCTACGACACCTGGTCGAAGCTCTACGAAGGCATCAAGAACGCCAACCGCTACATCGAGGCCGTCGAAAAGACGGAGATCGACCCCGGGAAACTTTCGGTGGACATCGGGCTTTACATCGCCGAAGCGCGGTTCCTGCGCGCCTACTACCACTTCCTGCTGGCGCAGGCGTGGGGCGATGTGCCCCTGCGCGTCAAGGCGACCACCTCGCCCAACCCCAACGACGTGCAGATGGCCGCAACGCCGCAGGAGCAGGTGCTCAAATGGTGCGCCGACGAGATCGAAGCCTCGATTCCCGACCTCTACGAGCCCATCGACAACACCCCCTCGCGCGTCAGCCAGACCGTCGCCCAGGGCATTCTGGCCCGCGTCTATCTCTTCATGGCCGGCGAGAGCGTCAAGCAGATCGACGGACTGGATAAAAAGGAGATGTACCGCCGCGCCGCCTACTGGGCCAACGAGGTGATCGCCTCGCACAAGCACGACCTGAACGAGAGCTACGAGGAGATCTTCATCAACATGATCCGCGACCAGTACGACACACAGTTCCACGAATCAATGTGGGAGGCCGAATTCCTCGGCGACCGCACCAGCGCGACCGACTGGACGAACGGCCGCATCGGCGACCTGATCGGCCTGCGGTCGCAGTCGGGAACGACCAACTACTCGGAGTGGGCCTGCAACTACTCCTACGGCTACTACAACGGCTCCTACACCCTCTGGCAGCTCTACTGGGAGAACGACCGCACGGCAGACGAAACGGCCAGCGCCACGGTCATCGACAAGCGGCTGACGTGGAACCTGCCGGGCTACAACTACCGCGGAATGAACAACCAGAAAATCTCGTACAAGAACAAGGCGGGCGAGACCGTGACGCGCTACTTGCAACAGACGCAGAGCATGTTCAAGACGCCGTGGGTCTACAACAACAATTTCGCCATGCCCGACATCGAGGGGCTGGACCAGACGATCGAGGACGCGTTCGACCCCGCCGATCTGGTTTACGACCCGACGGTGATGTGCGCCGTCCGCAACGCCGGCAAATGGCGCCGCGAGACGGTCTACGAGAAACAGATGTCGGCCAAGAGCCTCTACACGACGATCAACTTTCCGATCCTTCGCTACGCCGACGTGCTGCTGATGTACGCCGAGGCGATCAACGAATACGCCGGGGCGTCGGACGACCAGGCCAAGGAGGCCATCCGGGAAATCCGCAAACGCGCGGGCGTCAAGACCGACGAGAGCCTGCTGGGCGACTACCGTTCGTTCCGCGACCTGGTGCGCAACGAGCGCGGACGCGAACTGGCTTTCGAGGGGCTTCGCAAGTGGGACCTGATCCGCTGGGGCACGTTCGTCGAGAAGATGCACAACGCCGGGACCAACCAGCCGACGGAGAACAAGTACCGCAACGTCAGCTATACGAACTATGCGTCGGCGAACTACGCCAACGTGACGGCACGCCACATCTACCTCCCGATTCCGACCAAGGAGCTGGCGGTGAACCACGCGCTCCGACAGAACCCCTTATGGTAAAACGCTTAATTGCAGAGCATACGATGAATACGAAACGAATCACATACCTCGCGGCGACGCTGGCCCTCGCAACCGCGGCAGCCTCGTGCGAACACGAAGAGATCTACGAGCCGCTGGAGTTCTCGGTGCAGCTGGCGCCGACGAACACCTACCGCACGGGCGACCCGGTGGTCTTCAACTTCAGCGGCAACGCCGACTTCATCACCGTCTGGACGGGCGACACGGGACACGAGTACAAGCACCGCAACCGCACGAAGGTCGACATCGCCGACATCGAGTCGTGCGAACTGGAGATCGAGATCAGCCAGCAGTACGGCACGCTGAACAACCTCGTCCTGTTTGCGGGCAACAAATTCGCGGGGCTGAACGGCAGCGACGCCGCCACCGACCGCCCCGTGGTCGAAGCCATCGCGGCGAACGACTGCGCCGACTGGACCAAACTGGAGTTCACGCCGAACAACGCGAACAAGTTCGAAACCTACACCTACGACATCACCCGGTTCGCCGACCGTTTTTCGTGGGGCATGCACCTTTTCTATCCGGACCCCAAGACCACGATGCGCACCTATCGGATCAATCCGAAGATCACGGTCAAGTTCAAGGGCCACGACACGCAGGTCTACAACTACCCGGACATGGAATTCGTCCCCTTCTCGCTGGCTTCGCAGCACGCCGACAACCCCTATATCCATAATGTATCGGGCAACGGCAACCTGAAATTCCAGGGCCGGCCGGGAGCGAACAACACCGCCAATATCGTCTTCCAGGGCTTCAGCGCCGGAGCTTTCCCCGAGATCGACCAGTGGGCCTTCATGCAGCCCGTCGCGCTCAACACGATCTCGCCCGACACGGGCCTGAACATCAAGGGCGTGACCGACGACCTGCCGAGCTACTCGTACACCTACACCGAGCCGGGGACCTACACGGTGACCTTCATCGTCGCCGGCGGCAACTACCAGGGACAGTCGGCGCCCGCTCCCTACGAGGTGACGTTCACGGTGATCGACCCGATCGAATAACCCGTCCGAAAGTTTTCGCAAGCCCGCCCTTCAGCAAGAAAGGCGGGCTTTTTCACAATATCCGGTTGCATTTCTGCGTTTTTTCCAGTAACTTTGGAGGTGAAACTTAACCTTTAACAACCAAAACCGAAACAACCTCATCGTATGAAGGCTGAATTACAGGAAATAGCGTCGCAGTTCGCGCTGGAAGGCGCTATCACGGCAATCGACTCGCTGGGCGAGGGATTCATCAACGACACGTTCATCGTCCGCATGGCGGGCGATGCGCCGGATTACATCCTCCAGCGCAAAAACAAGAGCATCTTTCCCGACGTTCCGGCCATGATGGAGAACATCCGCAAAGTGACGGACCATATCCGCCGCCGTGTCGCAGCCGCCGGGGGCGACCCCAGACGCGAGGCGATGACCGTGGTTGCGACCCGCGACGGAAAGCTCTATCACGTGGACGCACAGGGCGAATATTGGGCCGTTTCGGTTTTCATCAGCGACACGATCGCCTACAACAAGGCCGACTCCCCGGAACTGGCCCGCAAGGGCGGCGAGGGCATCGGCAAGTTCCAGGCCCAGCTGGCGGACTTCACCGAGCCGCTGGCCGAGACGATCAAGGGCTTCCACAACATCCGCCACCGCTTCGTGCAGTGGGACGAGGCGCTGCGCCGCGACACCGCAGGCCGCGTGAAAGACCTTGCGGAGGAGATCGGCTGGATCGAATCGCGCCGCGACGAGATGCTCTCGTTCTGGTCGAAGGTCGAGGACGGCACGATCCCCACGCGCGTGACCCACAACGACACGAAAATCAACAACATCCTCTTCGACAAGCAGGGCGAGGTGCTGTGCGCCATCGACCTCGACACGGTGATGAACTCCACGTCGCTCAACGATTTCGGCGACGCCATCCGCTCCTACGCCAACACGGGCGACGAGGACGACCGCGACCTTTCGCGCGTGGGCATGTCCCTCGAAATGTTCCGCGCCTATACCGAAGGCTATCTGTCGCAGCGGGCCGGACAGCTCAACCAAGCCGAAATCGACCACCTGGCATTCTCGGCCCGTTACATCACCTTCGAGCAGGTGCTGCGTTTTTTGATGGACTACATCGACGGCGACACCTATTACAAAACGAAATACCCCGAGCACAACCTCGTGCGCACCCGCGCCCAGTACAAACTGCTGCAAAGCATGGAAGTGCAGTACGGCACGATGTGTGAAATCGTACGGGAAACCGTCGCCAAATACAAATAAGGAATGGAAATTCGCAAGATAGCAGGCATCGCGCCCGACGACCGGGCCGCCGTGGACGAGGCATTCGCCGGAATCGAGCCGCTGCCGGTGGCGTGCTGCAACTGGCCCGCGGAATTCCCCTACGCCCCGGAAGTCAGCTTCCGGATGTTCCATACGGGCGACTGGCTGATGCTGCGCTTCGACGTCGCCGAACGCTACACGGCGGCGCTCGTCACGGAGGACAACGGCGAGGTGTGGACCGACTCGTGCGCAGAGTTCTTCATCGCGCCCGACACAGGGATGTACTACAATTTCGAAACCACCTGCATCGGACGGATGCTGCTCGGGGCGCGCAAATCCCGGACCGAGGCCGAGCACGCCTCGCCCGAGGTGCTGGCGGGCGTGAAACGCTACACGACGCTTCCCTGCGGCGAGCCTTTCGCCGAGCGCGAGGGCGACAACCGCTGGTCGCTCACGCTGGCCATTCCCCCGCAGGCGCTTTTCCGCCATGCGCTGACCGACTGGAGCGGTCTCAAGGCCCGCATGAACCTCTACAAATGCGGCGACAACCTCTCGCACCCCCATTTCCTCTCGTGGCGGCCGATCCGGACGGAGAAACCCGATTTCCACCGTCCCGAGTTTTTCGGGGAGGTGACGTTCGAGAAGTGAAAAAGTTGAAAGTGAAAAGCTGAAAGCCAAGAGACAATCCGGTCGCGATGCGACAACTGCGGGCAACAGGCGAGCGCAATCGCTTGCGAATTGCCGGGCCGCCACAGCAGTCAAGGCGCGTGTTTTTGCGCCTTAAGTCCCCTCCCGAGGGAGGGATTTGGGGTGGGGTCAGACTTGTAAACGACACCAACGGCGGCGACAACACGATCGGCAGCAAACCGACAGAGAGAAAGATTAACAAATTACATAAACGTATGAACAACAAGTATTCACTTCCCAAAGACGGCGGCCTGATTTCCGAATCGGCTCCGCGCGACATCATCCATCGTTACGAGAAGATCCACACCAAGGTCTACGAAAACGAGTACGAAGGCGTGCAGTACGTCGCCGACAACATCGTCAAGGCGATCCGCATGTACAACGAAATCCACTGCTCGAACGAGGTCTACGAGGAGTCGCAGCCCTTCGTGCTGGGCCTCACGACGGGCCGCACGCCGCTGGGTCTCTACCGGGAACTGGTGAAACGCCACCACGAAGGGCAGATCAGCTTCCGGAACGTCGCCGTTTACAGCCTCGACGAGTTCTACCCGATCCGGTCGACCGAACAGCAGAGCCGCAACTACCGCATCCACGAGGAGTTCCTCAACCACATCGACATCCTGCCCGAGAACGTGCACATCCCCGACGGTACGGTTCCCGAGGACCGCGTTTCGGAATACTGCGCGTCGTACGACCACTCGGTGCGGCGCATCGACCTGATGATCATTGGCGTCGGCGAGGACGGACAGATCGGCTTCAACGAGCCGGGGTCCTACTCCCGCTCGCGCACGCGGCTGGTGCAGCTGACCTACAACACCCGCAAAATCCAGTCGGGCGCTTTCTTCGGGCTGGAGAACACGCCCAAGATGGCGGTCACGATGGGCATCGACACGATCATGCGCGCCAACCGCATCATCCTGATGGCCTGGGGCGAGGAGAAGGCCCACATCGTGCAGCGGGTCGTCGAGGGCGAGATCACGGATCAGGTTCCCGCCTCGTACCTCCAGGCGCACCAGAATATCGAGGTGGTGATCGACGAGAATGCCGCGCAGCTGCTCACCCGCGAGCAGACGCCGTGGATGGTGGGTCCCTGCGAATGGACGCCGAAATTCGTCCGCAAGGCCGTGGTATGGCTCTGCGGCGTGGTGAAGAAGCCCATCCTGAAACTCACCTATAAGGATTACATCGAAAACTCGCTGGGCGAACTGCTCGAACAGGGCCGCGCCTACGACCAGATCAACATCGACGTCTTCAACGACCTCCAGCACACCATCACGGGCTGGCCGGGCGGCAAGCCCAACGCCGACGACTCGACGCGCCCCGTGCCTTCGTCGCCCTTCCCCAAACGGGTGATCGTCTTCTCGCCGCATCCCGACGACGACGTGATCTCGATGGGCGGCACGTTCATCCGCCTCGTGCAGCAAGGTCACGACGTGCACGTGGCTTACGAAACCTCGGGCAACGTGGCCGTGCACGACGACGTGGTGCTCCAAAACATCGACACGGCCCGCGAACTGGGTTACGGCAACCACTACGCCGAAGTCGAAAAGGTCATCGCCGGCAAGAGGAAGGGCGAACCCGAGCCGCGCCCGCTGCTCGACCTGAAAGGCGCCATCCGCCGCGCCGAGGCGCGTGCCGCCGTGCGCTCGTTCGGACTGAACCCCGACACCAACGCCCACTTCCTCAACCTGCCGTTCTACGAAACGGGCGGCATCAAGAAGGGCCAGCTCACGGAGAAGGACATCGAAATCATCGTCAAGCTGCTGCGCGAGATCAAGCCCCATCAGATCTACGCCGCCGGCGACCTTGCCGACCCCCACGGCACGCACCGCACCTGCATGGAGGCCGTGCTCGGCGCCCTCGAAGTCGTGAAGGACGACGAGTGGCTGAAGGAGTGCCACCTGTGGCTCTACCGCGGCGCCTGGATGGAGTGGGACCTCGGCATGGTGGACATGGCCGTGCCCCTGTCGCCCGACGAGCTGATCATGAAGCGCCACGCCATCTACCGCCACCTCTCGC
>ERZ826613.1562-NODE-1562-length-26530-cov-3.321624_pt1 | contig 26530 bp, 36 predicted proteins | sample MGYA00519925_ERZ826613 | MGnify/ENA primary metagenome ERZ826613 (study PRJEB31778, sample SAMEA3449236) | human gut metagenome | biome: human gut; feature: human-associated habitat; material: faeces | place: United Kingdom | collected 2010/2012 ... | reverse complement strand
CCGACTGGCGGCATCCCGAAGATGCCGAGCTCGCACAGCGCGAGGGCGTCGGCATCGAGCGGGGAGAGGCTGACGGAGCCCTCGTCGAGCGCGCGGGATACCAGCTCCTTCCGCCTCCTCGACATGCCGAGGAATACGGCGGAGAGCCGTTCGTCCATCCTCCGGCGCTTTGCCCAGGCGCTTCTCGCGGAGACGATGCGCGCCGCCGCGTACCCGAGCATCGCGGCGGCGCCGGTCAGGAGGAGGCACGAGGCCGGGTGCTCGGCGATCATCCGGCGGGCGTCCTCGGCCATCGCGGCGACCGAGCCGAACCCGACCGCGCCGGCGATGGTGACCAGCAGGTCGATGTTCTCCTTTGCCGCCCTGAGCGCTCTGTTCATCTTCGGTTCCCTTCCAAGGAGGTTTCCATGGGTTTCATTCTCGCACTTTCCTTCGCGTTCCTGTTCGGGGTCGGACTCGGCCTCATGCGCCGCTGACGGACGGTCCGTCCCCGTCGCGCCACGGGGTCCGTACCGCCCCCATTCCGCGGGGCCCGTGGCGCGACGGGGCCGGACCCCCTACTTCCGGCCCATATGGTGCCGCCGCCGACTTGGCGGGGCGGCGGCACCGCTCCCTTTGGCGGGGGAGCGCCCTCCGGCTGCATCTATCGGTGCGGCCCTCCGGCAAGGGATTGGCTCAACGAATGAAAGGAGAAGGCCATGTGGATGTCGATAGCCAAGGGCGCGCGTTACGCCTGCTGCGACAACGTAACTTTTCGCGCGATGGTCATGCAGGGCGTGATACCGCGCTACCCGTCGCTCAACCCCAACAGCTCGCGCGAGGTGGTGAGCAGCGAGGACATCGACGCCGCCATCAGGGCGCGCGGCGCGGTGCCGGCGCTGCCCTCGCCCGACTGCGTGCCCGCTCGCCGTCCGAGGCGGGTGGCGTGATGGTCGACCTTATCTGGGATGCCGGCTGCAGGCTCGGCGAGTGGTGGAACACGCTGCCCGAGCGCGTGCGCAGCGTGGTGTGCGCCGTCGTGATGCTCGCGCTCATCGCCGTCGCGGGCGCCATCGAGGGGACCGCGCCGAGCGGGATGTACTACTAGTCAGGAGGATATGGCATGCAGTTTGAGAAGAGGCAGGTTCGCCTGGGCGACATCAGGCCCAGCGAGCAGAACCCGCGCGAGGACTTCGGCGACATCGGCGCCCTGGCCCGCAGCATCGAGGCGACCGGCGGCGAGCCGCTGAACCCTCCCGTGGTGGTGGCGGACGGCAACGTGTTCCGTATCGTCGACGGCGAGCGCCGCTACCGCGCGCTGTCGTCCATCTACGGGGAGGACCGCGAGGTCTCCGCGCTGGTGGCCGACACCATGGACGAGGCCAACGAGCTCGTGGCCATGCTCGCCACCGACGACAAGCGCCAGCTGACCGAGGCCGAGCGCGCACGAGGCGTGCAGCAGATGCTCGTGCTGGGCATCGACGAGCAGCGCATCGAGCGCGCGAGCCGCGCCACCGCCGGGCAGATCCGGGCTGCGCGCAAACTGCGCGGTCGCATCGATGCCGGCGTGCAGGTGACGCTGGAGCAGCTCGAGGCCGCGAGCGCCTTCGACGACGAGAAGGATGTCGAGGCGGTTCTCGCCGCCGGTGACGGCTGGGCGGGCAAGGCCGACAGCATCCGCCGCCGCGTCGAGCGCGAGGAGGCCAAGGCCGAGGACTACGACGCCTTCGGCGACGCGGGCATCCCGGTGGTGAAGGAGCAGCCCGATGGGTTCGCCTACGTGGATTGGGCCAACTGCGGTGCCGCCGCCGCGAAGCTCGAGGCGAAGGAGTTCGCCGCCGGCACCGTTGCCGTGTGGAAGGGCAGCTACTGGGACCTCTTCGCTCCGAAGGGCGGCGATGACGCCGAGCCCGAGAAGACCGAGGAGGAGATTCGGGCCGAGCAGGAGGCCGCGCGCGAGAAGACGGCGCTCGAGGGGCTGTACAGGGGCCTGATCGGCTTCGTGGCGTCCGGCGCCTTCGCCATGTCCAAGGACCTCATGATGTGCGTGCGCGTGAGCCGCGAGGACCCGCCCGCGCTGCTCGTGGCGATGGGCGGCGACAGCAACTCCGAGAACGAGGAGCGCTTCGGTGCCGTACGCGACGAGTTCGCCCGCAACCTCAAGGCGTGCAGGCCCAGCGAGTACGAGGCCGGCTGCTGGCTCATGGCGGCGGCCAAGGACATGGCCCAGCTCAACAACCGCTGGGGCGGCGACGACGCGGAGGCGTGGCTCGACCACTATGACGTCTTCTGCTCCGCGGGCTTCGAGCCCGGCGAGGAGGACGTGTGGCTCATGGAGAGGGTGCAGGCGAGTTTCAAGGAGGAGAAGGATGAGTAGCGAGGATGAGAACTACGTCACGGTGACGGTGAAGGCCAGGGGGCATGAGTGCTCCATCCTCTGCCGCGAGGCAACGGTGGCAACGGTGGGGGCGGACGGTGAGCCCGGCACATCGCTCCACGTCGGCACCTTCGACTCGAAGTCGATTAGGGTTCTCGCGGAAGCAGCCCTCTCGGAGCTGCTCTCTGCCGGGGTCCGCGCCGGCATCCCCATGGACGCCATGCGCATCGAGCTCGTCTACGCCGCGGTGCGCTGCGGGTTCCCTGAGGGGGAAGAGCGGAGCGCGATCTACTACGACCTCGACATCGACATGGACGGGGAGACCGCCAAGGAGGAGAAGGATGAGTAGCGAGAAGAATGTCAGGGTGACGGTGGAGGCGTGCGGCGAGGTCCGCTCGTTCGAGTGCCGCTGCGCGACGCTGTCGACCAGCAACGGGGACGGCACCGGCCACTCGTGCTTCGTGGGCTCGGGCGGGCTCAGCGATTTCCTCACGCTCACCGGCGCTTGCGCCGACACACTCTACGAGGCCTTTCGCCAGGCGGGTGCGCCGGACGGGCTCGCGCGCAAGCTCATGCTCATCGCCGTGCTCGGCGCCGACCCCCGCGGGCACGCCGACAGCGTCCAGACCCTCGACCTGGACGCGCGCAGGGAGATCCGCGACATGGCGGCGGAGCTCGGTGTCGATGCCGACATCTAGCGAGCGCCGGGCGGTCGTGCAGCGCGGGGCGGACGGGCGCTGGTTCGCCCGCCCCTACATGGGCACCGACCGCGTGACCGGCAGGCGGATCAGACCGTACAGGTCGTGGGACGCGGATCTGACGCGCGAGCAGGCCCAGGCGGAGTGCGACAAATGGGTCGCGACCTATATTCCCTCCTCGGCGCAGGACAGCTCCAAGCGCCTTTCATCGATGCTAGAGACCTACGTCTCAGACCCGGTGAACGGCCTGGCCGACAACTCCGTCGCCGCCTACCGCAGCGTGATCAGGACGATGGTGGAGCCGACTATCGGGCGAATCCCCTACGACCAGCTGCAGCCCTGGGACGTGTCCGCCGCCTACCGCATGCTGCTTGCGCCCAGGAGCGGCAAGGGCCTGTCGCCCAAGACCGTGCTCGTCATGCACGCACTGCTCAAGGGCGCGTACAGGACGTGGAGCCATGCCATCGGCCGCGACGTCATGCTCGAGGTCCCGGCGCCCAGGGCGAAGCCCGCGGAGCCGTTCGCCCTGTCCGAGCTCGATGCGGACGAGCTGTCCCGCGCGATGGTGTCCGCCATGTCCTCGCGCGACGCCACGGGCGCCAACATCGCCAGGCGCACCGAGGCAATGGCGGTCTTCCTCACGCTCCACACGGGCCTGCGGTGCGGGGAGGTCTGCGGCCTGCAGCGCCGCGACTGGCGCCGCTCCCTGCACGACATCCACGTGGCGGGGCAGGCCGTCGAGAAGCCCAGCCTGCACAGGCAGGCCTACACCAAGGGCAAACGAGCGCGGAACGTCTCGATTTCGCCTGCGGTCGAGGCGCAGCTGGAGCGCCACCTGGCGTGGCAGGACTCGTGGCTCGTCCGCAAGGGCCCCGCCGCCCCCGTGATCACCTTCGGCCGCGCGGGAGGGCTCGCGAGGCCGTCGACCGTGACGGCCCGCTTCAAGGCGATCACGCGCGAGCTCGAGCTGCCCGGGGAGACGGTCTTCCACACGCTCCGGCACACGCACGCCACGTGGCTGCTCACGCACGGGTGGGACATGCGCCTGGTGCAGGAGCGCCTGGGGCACGCGAACGTCAAGACGACGCTAGAGGCGTACGGCTCGGTCATGCCGGGCCGCGACAGGGAGGCCGCCGCGGCCTTCACCGATTCGATCTACGGAGGTGACATGGATGGATAAGTTCAACTTCAACCGCGACTTCTACGAGGGCTGCCGCGCGCTCGGCGACAGGGAGGGCATGGCGCTCGCCTGGGCGATGCTGCGCTACGGCTACGAGGGTGTCGAGCCCAAGCTGAAGCCGGCGACCATGGCGGCCTTCAGCTTCGCAAGGGGGCGCATCGACGCCATGGTTAGCGGAAGCATGGGGGGCCGCGCAAGGGCCGCCAAGTCTTCCGGTCGGGTGCCTTGCCAAGGGGGTAGCCAAGGGGGTAGCCAAGGGGCTACCCAACAGGGTAGCCAACAGAAGGAGAAGGAGAAGGAGAAGGAGATAACCCTTGCGGGTTATAGCGCGTCACGCCAAGCCCCCGACGACTTCGATCCGCCCTCGATGGAGGACGTCGAGGCCTACTTCGCCGCCAACTGCCTGCGCGGCGACCCCCGCCAGTTCTTCGACCACTACGCCGCACAGGGCTGGACGCTGCCGAGCGGCCTGCCCGTGACCGACGTGTGGGCGCTCGCCCGCAACTGGAGCCGCAAGCAGGTCGGCTTCGACGCGGACCGCAAGGCGCGGGGCGGGCAGACCTCCCAGGAGGTCGAGCGGGCCTCCGTGTGGAAGCCCGTGAAGACGGATGCGGAGCGCATAGTCGAACTCAGGCGCGAGCTGGGTGAGGCGTCATGATCACCCTCCTGGAGATGCTCAGGAACGAGAAGGCCGACCCCGCCGGCGGCCGCCCGCTCGACCTGACGCGGATCTACATGGCCAACGTCATGTCGCACGGGGAGGCCGCAGTGCTGAACAAGAGGCAGGAGCTCCACGACCGTGAGGCACGCGAGGCGCAGCGCGCCGACCTGTACGGGAGGGTCGCCGCCATCGCGGGCGGCAAAAAGCCGGAGGAAGAGGAGCCGGAGGGTGAGGACCCGGAGCGCAAGTGTGCCAAAAGTGTGACAGCGGGCGCGGCGGCGTTGGGGCAGCAGGCGCTGGGGTTTCCGCCGCTAGACGGTACCGGCGGCACGGCCGAGGAGGCCGAGGCCGCAATTAATGCCATATTGTCCGAGGAGAGAAAGCGAGAGACGTTTTGACCGAGATCTCAGCGGTGATGAGGGCCTACCGAGACGCCCTCGACAGACACCGGATTCCCTGGGCCGACGACACGTACGACACCGAGCGGGTGGGCGGCTACAGGCTGCGCGTGGAGCGCACCGAGACCATCCTGGACGAGCACAGGGTGAGCGTGGCCTGGGGCTACCAGTGCCTGCCCGGGCGCGAGCCCACGGGGGTGACCATCGGCTACCCGAACTACCTCGAGGTGCAGTACGAGCCGATCAGCACCGAGCCGTTCGTGGCCGCGCCCGGCGACATCCTCGCGGAGGTCTTCGGCGTGAGGGGTGAGTCGCGATGAGCTACGTGTGCGGACCCGCCGACTGGATCGACCTCGCCATCGGCAGGCTCGAGGACGCCAAAAGGTCGCTCAGGGAGTGCGACAGGCTGCGACAGGGGTGCGACATCTGCGATGAGCTGCGCCAGGCGAGGCGATGCCTCAACAAGGCGCTGATCATGGTCGCGGAGGAGAAGGAAATCGAGAAGGAATGGAGTACGAAATGAGACAGATAAGCGATGCTCGAGATTGCCACCGTGCGCACGTATAGGACGAAACGCCGTATCGAGGACATGCCTGATGGCTGGGACGGGGTAGTTTTTGATGAGCTGTAGTTTCTGCAACATGATGGGCGCAGCGGGCATAGACGATCGGCCCCGAGGAGAGGGGAAGGCTGCGGGGGGTATGGTTCTCATGCGGTATGGCGCTGGCGAATCCGATATTCATATCGAATTGGACGCAAGTGCGATGGTCACGGTCTCGAGCATGTCGGTGTGCGGCGTTGAGCACTTCGAGCATGTCAAGATTCCGACTTACGTTGATGGTTACGCCCATGGGGTCAAGTACTGCCCGTTCTGCGGAGAGGAGCTTTAGGTGAAGCAGATTGAGCTATCTGAGGTCAAACAGGTTCCCGTCGATAAAGAGGGGAACCGCGTGCCGCTGGATACCAGGGAGCTGTACGACGAGGACGGTAAGTGCCTCACGGTCAGGTGCTTCCTGTACTTCCCCTTTACGAACGAGTGGTTCATCGAGGAGACGCTTAGCCGAAGTCGTTTCGGCGTGAGTGGGCTGCATCTCAAAGCGCCCGACAGCTGGGAGAAGATGCTGTGGGACCTCGGCGAGGCCCTGCAACAAGGCGGGCGCAGCGGGAATTCGGTTTGCGCTTACCTCGCCGCCAGAGGCTTGTGCCGCGGCCACATGGACGAAGAAGGAAAGTGCAAGCTCTCTGATGTCAGCTTCTGTGCGAACGGGATGGTCAGCAACATCAGGGGACGCATCAAGCGTCTATGCGCGGGTGATGGCAAATGAGTTGTTACTTCTGCGGTGGGTCGCGCATTGCGTCCATTCATTCTGCGCCCGACCGAGGTGTTCGCAACTGGTCCGTTGGCTCCATGACCCTTACGCGCCGATACGACGGCGAACCGATCGTCAGGGTCGAGCTGGATACCAGCGTGATGCTAGACATCTCGGTCAACGATTCGTGCGGCGACACCGTCAGCGCCGATGTGACGGCGGACGCCTACATCGAGGACATCAAGTACTGCCCGTTCTGCGGAGAGGAGCTTTGATCCGCTCGGCGGTGGAGCTGTTCCGCGCGACCGCCTGGCGCATGGTGCCCGATCTGGTTTCGGGCCCCGCGCGCCGGGCGCTCGTTCACGGCCGGGCAGACGCGCCGAGCGTGTCGGCGAGGGAGATCAGGGATTCGGAGCGAAGGGCGAGGGCGCTGCAGCGCGACCGCGCCCGCGCACTCAAGAGGTCGAGGAAGGCGAAGCGATGAGGTTGTTTGAGAAGCTGTGGCGGATGATCATCGAGAACCGCCGAGTGCGCAAGAGCATTGAGGCGCGGCGCGCCCGCAGGTGCAGGAGGTCGATGAGATGACCGTTATGTGGGACGTGCAGGAGAGGAGCTGCGCGGTCTGCGGGAGAATCTTCATCCCCCAGGCGCCGAAGGCCAAGTACTGCTCGGAGGAGTGTCGGAGAAAACACGAGCAGGACCGTGCGAGGGAAGCGAGGCGCAAGGGTGCCAAGCCCAAGCGCGACAGGGTCGACCGCTACCTGGCCGGGTCTGGTGCGGTGCACGACGAGATCATGGCCATTCGGCGCGAGGTCGCGATGAGATTTTAAGTTTCCGCAGGTAGACATAGGTAGATATATAATTAAGGCTGGCGTAGGAGCGCCGGCGGCCTTTGGCAAAGACGCCTCCCGGCATCCTCTATGTGGCGTAGAGCATGGTACCACGCGGGAGGTCACATGGACGCAAGGGAATACTTCGATACCGTACGGGCCGCCCAGCGCGGCATCGACCGCCGCCTGGCGGTCATCGAGTCGATGCAGGCGCGCGAGCAGGTGCGCGCCCAGCGCTACGACGCCGTCGGCAAGGGCGCGCACGGCACGGACTTCATGAGGTTCACCGACGACCGCATAGACTACGAGCGCCGCAGCGGTGCCGAGCTATCCGAGCTGCGAGATGAGGTGGAGCGGGGCCGCGAGCTCTGCGCGGGCGTGCGCTCCGCCAACCCGGGCAAGCGCTGGGGCGACGTTCTGGAGCTGCGCTACTGCGAGGACCGCACACTGCAGGAGATCGCGGGGACGCTCGGGGTGTCGGTGAGGTCGGTGCATTCAGATATGTCATCGGCCCTGGACTGGGTCGATATGGTGGGCATCGCCACCGCAAGGGCTGGCGTGGGCCGTGCGGCAATATAATTGGATAGCTGGTTCGCGTCAGCATGTCGGCCCCGATCGCCATATGCGGTCGGGGCCTTTTGTCTTTATGGGACTGCAGACAATTGCAGACGATTGCACGCTTCTGCAGACAATTGCAGATAGTTGCAGACGATTGCACACAATTGCAGACCGTTGCAGGTTTCTTCTGGGATATAACTAGGGTGTCGATTCGCAGCGCCGCCCGCGCGGCTTGCGGGTCGGATGTGCGTGGAAGCACAGATGAGTGGCCGGGGCTCCCTTCAGCAGTTCAGGGACCCCGGCCTTTCTATTGAACAACAACCTAATGAGGTGGGTCCGTGGTTACACGCGAGGCTATCGTTCGCGCCGCAAGACGGTACGACACCGTCATGGCGTGGGCATTCCGCCGCGCCCTGGGCATCGCCCGCCGTGCGGGCGGGCGCAAGTGCAAGGCCGCCGGCAAGGCGGTCGAGAGCCTGCGCTTTACGGGGCTCGAGGAATGCATGGCCAACCGGGGCCGCTCCCCGGTGGAGCGCTAGCCTTGGCCACCAAGACCCGCTACGCCAACGGCCACGCCCGCCGGCAGGTGCGCGCCTGGCTCAAGGCGCAGGGGCTGCCGTGCCACATCTGCGGCATGGCCATCGACTACGACCTGCCCGCGGGCGACCCGATGAGCTTCGAGGTGGACGAGATCGTGCCCGTGTCTAAGGGCGGCTCGCCTATCGACCGCGCGAACGTCGCGCCGGCGCACCGGATCTGCAACGAGCGGCGCGGCAACAAGAGCCTCGCCGCGCTGAACGGCTCGATATCGCCGCGCCCCCGCGACGTGGGCTGCTCGACCTCGCTGCCGTGGTGACCCGACCCTGGGGGATGGCCCCTCCCCGGGGGGCCGAAGGCTCGCCCCACGGCATTGCGCCTTTTTTGCGCAGGCCCCGAAACCGAGTCCATACCGGGAGGTGCATGGAATGTCCACGAAGTCCACGAAGCCGAGGGGCAAGCCCTGGACCGCGGACGAGCGGGAGTTCGTCAAAAACGCGTACCCGGCGCTCGGACCTGCGGCTATCGCGAAGAAACTCAAGCGGTCGCGCTCGGGCGTGTGCGCCCTCATCAAGAGAATGAAGGAGAGCGGCGAGATCGCGACCGGCGAGTCCACGGGGGAGTCCGTGGGCGCGGGCATCTCGGCGCCTCCCGCGGACGGCCCGGACGGCCGCCAGGACACGCTCGGGAGGCTCCGGTGGGTGCGGCAGATCATCGAGCGCCAGCTCTACGACGCCGAGCCCAGCCAGGCGGCGCGGCTCGCCAAGGAGTACCGCGAGACGCTCGAGCAGATTGAACGAATAGAGGGGGCTGGGGAGGACGGTGGCGACGATGTCATCATCAACGCCGTCTCGGTCCTGCGCGACGTCCTCGGCTAAGCCGAGGCTCCGCCTCGTCCAGCCCTACGAGAGGTCCATCGGCTCCCTCGCGGTCGAGCTCGCCCCGACGATGGGATACAAGTTCGTGCCGTGGCAGGAGCAGCTCGCCCACGACATCGCCGCCGTGGACGCGAGCGGCAAGTGGGTCCACCCGCGCGTCGGCATCTCCATCCCGCGACAGCAGGGCAAGTCCGTCGACATCATCGTGTGGGTCGCGGTCATGGCGGCGCTCGCCGGCTACAAGGTGCTCTGGACCGAGCACAACTACTCCACGACCATGGAGATGGTCGGCCGCTTCCGCAAGATCTTCGGGCGCCGTGTCGGCGACACGTCCGAGGGAATCCCGCGCTGGCGCAAGCTCCTGGTCGAGGTCTGCTCGCAGACCGGCCAGGAGTGGATGCGGTTCAGCTCCGGCGGCGTCATCCAGTTCTCGACGAGGACCAAGTCCTCGCGCCTGGGCTTCTCCTTCGACATCGTCATATACGACGAGGCCCAGGAGCTCACGGGCATCCACACCCAGGTTATCAACCCGACGACGACGTCCGGCGCGAAGCAAAACCTGATGATCGTGTACGCCGGAACGCCGACCCGCGCCGGCAACCCCGCCGAGGTGTTCAAGAACCTCCGGCAGCAGGCGTGGGAGGGCGGCGAGAAGGCGTCCGACCTGCTTTGGCTGGAGTACGGCGTCGAGGAGGTCGGCGACATCTGGGACGAGAGCCGCTGGCCGGAGGTCATGCCCTCGCTCGGATACCATGCCGACATCCGCGCCATCCGCACGGGAATGAAGGACATGGACGAGCTTGGCGCCGCCCAGGAGTACCTGGGCTACTGGCTGCCCTCGGAGGAGCAGGTGGAGCCGCCGGTCATCGGCGCCGCCGCATGGGGCGAGTGCCTCGTGGGGAGCGGCCCAGAGCTTACTGCCGGCTGCAGGATCTGCGCCGGCGTGAGGTTCAGCGCCGACGGCTCGACCGTCGCCGTGGCGTGCGCCGTGCGGCCGCCCGGGTCTGCGACCGTGCACGTGGAGCTTCCCTTCTGCAAGGACCCGGAGCCCAGCACGGATTGGCTGGCCTACTGGATCGCCGCGAGGGCGGGCAGGTACGCCTGCGTCGCAATCGACGGCAAGGCGGGCGCCGGCGCCCTGTGCGACAAGCTCGAGGGCATGGGCATGCCCAAGGACTACATCCTGCGCCCGAGCACCGACCAGGCCGTGACCGCCGCCAGCCTCATCTCGTCCGGCGCCAAGGCGGGCTCGGTCACGCATATCGCGTGCCCGGCGCTCGACCTGTCGGCCGAGACGTCCCCCAAGCGCAAGATCGGCTCGTCGGGCGGCTGGGGCTTCGGCGGCGACAACGCCGCGCCCATCGAGGCCGCGGGGCTGGCGCTGCTCGCGCTCAACACATCGAAGAGAAAACCCGGAATGAAGGCGAGGGTCACTTGATCTCGATACCTTACGCCGTGGCGTCCGCCGACGGCCTGCTCGAGGAGGACCGCGAGACGGTGCGCTGCCTGCTCAACAGCTGGCAGACCCATTACAGGGGCAACCTCCTGCGCTCGGACTACTACGAGGCGCGCAACATGCTCAAGGACCTCGGCATCGCCGTGCCAGACTCGCTGCGCGACTTGGAGGTCGCGTGCGGCTGGGGATACAAGTGCGTGGAGGTCATGCGCGACCACATCGCCTTCGACGGGTTCACGTGCCCCGACGACGAGGACTTCGACGGCCTGCTCACCTCCGTGGCCAAGCGCAACAAGATGGCCACGCGCGTCGGCAAGGCCGTCAACTCCGCACTCAAGTACTGCTTCTCCATGCTCGTGGTGACGGCGGACGAGGACGGGCACGCCCGCATCTCGGCGTACCCGCCGACCCTGTGCACGGGCATCTGGGACGACGTCCACGAGTGCCTGTCCTCCGGCATGTTCGTCGTCTCCTTCGCCAAGGACCGCGGGCGGCCCACGGACCGCCCGGACTGGGTCAACGTGATGCTGCCGGACCGCATGGTGCGCATCCGCGAGGTTCGCCGCAACGAGTGGGCGGCGGAGTACGTGGAGCACGGCCTGGGCGCCGTGCCCATGTTCGTCATGCCGCACAATCCCGATGACGACCGACCGTTCGGCGTGTCCAGGATCAACTCCGAGGTGCGCTGGAACATCGACTGCGCCATGCGCGCCAACGTCAACGAGGAGATCGCCGCCGCGTTCGCCGCCTCGACCCAGAAGTACCTTCTGGGCACCGACGGAGACGCGTTCGCCGACAAGACCAAATGGAGCGCCTTCATCGGCTCCATCTTCGAGGTCACCAAGACCGAGGACGGCACGATTCCGCAGTTCGGCCAGCTCACGCAGCCGAGCATGCAGCCCATGACCGAGCACTTCGGCAACCTGTGCAAGCGCATGAGCGCAGCGACCGGCATCCACGTGGGGCAGTTCGGCATCATGAGCGACAACCCCAGCTCCGCCGAGGCGATCTACGCCGAGAACGAGCCGCTCATCCTCAAGTGCAAGAGCTTCATCCGCGAGGCCAAGGCGGCGCTGGCGAATGCCGCGACCGCCGCGATCGCGACGGAACTCGGGTGCTCCTACGAGGAGGCCGAGGACGCCTGCGGCGTGTCCGTCCACTTCCTGAACCCAGCCATGCCGACGCTGGCCCAGCAGACCGACAGCTCCATCAAGCTCGCGTCTGTGGTCGAGGGCTTCGCCGGCACGCCGACCTTCTGGCGCCTCAACGGCCTCGACGACGACGAGGTGCGCAACGTCTCGTCCGAGATCAGGCGCAACGTGACGCGCTCGGCGGCGCTCGACCTGATGGCGGGCGTCACCCAGGCGGCGGAGCCCGCGCCGCCCGCCTATGATTAGCGCGGCCGAGTTCGCGGCCTACAACCGGGCCGTGGCGAAGATCGGCGACAGGGCGGCATCCGATGTGGAGGCCGCCGTGCTCGCCTGGTGCCGCGCCCACGAGGGCGCGACCGTCGCCGAGAAGCGCGAGGCCGCGAAGCTTATCATGGAGGGCTTCGTCCAGGGGTACGACGACGTCGCGGCGGAGTTCGCGGCGCAGTGGTACGACGATCTAGCCGAGCGCAACGGCGCCAGGCTGCAGCAGGCCGTCACCATGACGACCTACAGGCCAGAATCGGTCGACACCGTTGCCAGATACCAGGCGAAGAAGCTCGTGAAGGGCGGAGAAGCGGCGTTCGCCAAGGCGTGCGGCGAGTACGCCCGCAACGACGCGCTCCGCAGCCTGAACGAGACGATCATCTCCAACGTGGGCCGCGACAGGAGCGCCGGCGTGCGCTTCGCGCGCGTGCCGACGGGCTTCGAGACCTGCACATTCTGCATCATGCTCGCGAGCCGCGGCGCGGTCTACCACACGCGCAAATCCGCCGGCGAGTTCAAGCACTTCCACCGCCACTGCGACTGCAAGGTGGTCCCCGGCTTCGAGGACGACCCGGACGCGGAGCTCGTGGAGGGCGTGCGGCCGGAGGAACTGCGCGAGCGGTGGTGGCAGCTCGAAAAGGTCGACGCGACCGCGGGGCTGAGCGCAGCCGAGCGAGAGGAGCTCAGACGCAAGGTCATGGAGGGCGGCGAGCTGCCCGAGAACGTCAGGAAGACCAACCCCGCCGCGCACATGCGCAAAGTCGGACACAAGAGCAGCGGATGGATGAGCGCGGCGACCCGCCTCAACGCGGAGATCAAGGCGAACGGCTTCGCAAACGCCGAGGAGTTCTACGAATACCTGCGGACCCGCAGGACGAGGGCGGAATTCGACGAGGCGACTGCGCTCGCCGAGAAGATCCTGGCCAATGCCGACGCCACGCCGACGCTCTACGATGTGGCGCGAAGCTGGCTGAGCAAGTCGGAGGCGGTGATTTCCTCCGGTTCCGCGCGGCCTCCCATATCCTCTGAGGTTCCCAACTGGCTAAACGGCGCAAAGAGAAATATCCATGCGAAGAAGCATGCCGGCGAATACGGAATTGACTACAGGTCAAGGCTTGGCCAAGACGAGTACGATAGAATAATGTCGGAGGTCATCGACGAGCATGAGGCGGTAGAGTTTACCGATATCTCGAACGGTCGAGAGGTGCAGCACTGTGCCGTTTACTTCCGCGGGGACGACATAGCTGTCGTCAACTTGGACAAGAGCGTGCGCGTGACCCTATTTAAGTACAGGAGGGGAGGGAGCGCCCGATATGACGAACTCTGGGATCGAGTTCACGGTGGGGCTGAATGATAGGTTCAGCGAATACATCACCGACTCCGTCGAGCTTCTCAACGTCCAACTGAGCCGCCACGGAATGGTTTTCTTCTTCGATACTGTTGACGCCACTCAACAAGTCATCGGCGGGAAGCACTGCGAGGACATGTTTGGCTGGGCCGTCCCAAATGAGCTTGTGGATGAGTTCAAGCCCGCATGGATTGACGACGATGGCGTAGAACTCGAAAAATACGACTACGTCTGCGCAAGTTGGGAGGACCGCAACGGTCAGCCCTATGCCGCCATCGACGGCAACCTTCCCGAGGAGGCTTACGCATGATGGCGCGCACCTTTTCTTCCGGAGGTGCGATATGAGGCGCGACCTCGATATCGTGAGGTACATCCTCATGACCGCCGAGTCCGCCGAGGGCGGGGTAGACGAAACTGCCCTCTGCTCCGGCCGGTACGATATTGACCAGATCGCCTTTCACGTAGAGCTCCTGAGGGACTACGGCCTCGTGGAGGCGGAGGTGTCCTATGACGGCTTCGGGGAGGAGCCTCTCGGGGTGACCGTCTCGCGTCTGACATGGGATGGGTATGACTATCTCGATGCCATCCGCTCCGCCAAGGTATGGGGAAGGGCGAAAGACGCCATCTCGAGGGCAGTCGGCGAGACGTCCCTGTCGGTCGTCAAGCAGACGTGCACGATGGTGGCCTCAGAGCTCATCAAGAAGCAGCTGGGCATCTAGCCATAAGGCAGCGATCTCGCCGCCGCACATACGGGGAAACCCGACCAAAACGTTGAACCAGGCCATCCGCACGGGTGGCCTTTTTCATGCCGAAAAGCGCCCCGCACGGGGCAAGACGATGCCCCGCACGGGGCGGAAATGGAGGGAGCATGGCCCAGGAGACCACGCCCGCCGAGACCGATCCGATCGACCCTGCACAGGGCGGAGAGACCGATCCGGCGCCCGACTACAAGGCGCTCTACGAGAACGCGCTGAAGGAGTCGCGCAAGTGGGAGAGCCGCTCGAAGGCGAACCTCAAGGAGCTCGACGAGCTCAAGGCCGCAGCGCCCAAGACGGACCCGACCGTGGAGGAGCGCCTGAGCGCGCTCGAGAGCGAGAACGCCGCCCTCAAGGCGAGCGCCGCCCGCTCCGCGCTCGTCGACTCCGTGGCCAAGGCCACCGGGCTCGACCGCTCCATCGTGGCCACGCTCAACGGCGAGGACGAGGACGCCCTCACCGAGCAGGCCAAGGCCGTGGCGGCCATCACGAAACCGGCCGGCGGCGCGCCGAAGGCGCCCGAGGCAGGCGGCAAGCCCAAGCCCGGCAAGCCCTCCAAGAAGGACATCCTCGGAATCGAGGACAAGAAGGAACGCATGGCGGCAATCGCCGCCAACATCGACCTCTTCAAGTAAGGGGAGAAAGGGGCCCCAATGCCCGATATCAAGACCCTCGCAGCCGCGCGCAACGTCGACCTCGTGAACACCTTCACCAAGTCGCTGGAGAAGCTCACGGCGATGCTGTCCACCTGCGCGCCCATCCACGCCGCCGTGGGCGAGACCCTGCACCAGAAGAAGATCACCGGCAAGCTCTCCGAGGCCGAGTACACCCCCGGCCAGGACATCCCGCTGTCCAACTACGACTACGAGGACGTCACGACCTTCGAGGTGACGCTCAAGCCCTACCGCAAGCAGACCACGCTCCAGGAGGTCAAGAAGCGCGGCTACGACGGCGCCGTCGACAAGACCGACGCCGCGATGATCTCCGACATGCAGCGCAACATCAAGAAGGACTTCGTCGCCGCGCTCGGCGCCGAGGGCACCACGGCCGCGACCGGCAAGAGCCTCGTGGCCACCGCCGCGAACGCCTGGGCCGCCCTGTCCAACCTCACCGAGGAGTACGGCTTCGGCAGCGGCGAGACGGTCTACTTCGCCAACCCGGTCGACTTCGCCAAGCAGATCGGCGAGTCCGAGGTCTTCAGCGCCTTCGGCATCTCCTACATCGAGAACTGGGCGGGCCTGGGCACGCTCGTGTCCACCGGCTCCGTCACCGCAGGCACGATCTATGCCACCGTCAAGGACAACATCAAGGTCTACGTCGCCCCGACCGACGGCGACGACCTGTTCGGCTTCTACTCCGACGAGAGCGGCTACATCGCCGTGTCCCACTCGCCCGAGCTCAAGAGCCTGACCTACGACACCGTGGCCTACGTCGGCCTCGTGTTCTTCGCCGAGTACATCGACTTCGTGGTCAAGGGCACCATCGCCCCGACCGCCTAGGCAACCCTAAGGAGCATCCATGATCGCTTTGGTCACCTACCCGTACCGTGACCGCGAGACCCTCGCGGTGCATTACGTGGGAGAGGAGGTCGAGCTGACCGACGAGCGCTTCGCGGAGCTGTCCGCCGGCGGCTTCGTTGACCTTCCGGACGCCGAGCCCGAGGTTTGCGCGGAGCCCGTTGAGGACGATGGCACCGAGGACGAGGGCGGCGAGGAAGCCGCGCCCGCGTCCGAGCAGCCCATGCCCGAGAAGCCCGCGAACGATATGACCGTGCAGCAGCTGCGCGATGCCATCGAGGCCGCCGACGGCTTCGCCCCGCGCAAGGCGACCAAGGCGGAGCTCGCCGCCATCCTGGAGACGCTCTAGTGGACGCCTTCGCGACCGTCGCCGAATACATCGCGCGATGCGGCCCCGTCGATGACGGGGACGAGGGCAGGGTCGCGGCCCTGCTCGAGGACGCATCGGCGTACCTGCGCGGCGCGTACCGGCGCCATATGGGCAGCGACTACGCCGCCGGCGGCAACGCCACGTTCGACGAGAACGTGAAGCCCGTCTGCGTGGCCATGGTCGCCCGCGCGGTCAACGCGCCCGGCGCCATGGCGGGGGTCACCCAGCAGTCCGAGACCGCCGGCCCGTACTCGTCCAGCTTCACGTTCGCGAACCCCACGGGAGACCTCTACCTGGGGCGCTCCGACCTCAAGCGGCTCGGCCTCGCCGGCTGCCGCGTGCGCAGCATAGATGCCATGACCGCCGCCGACAGGGAGGGGGATACGGATGTTTAGGACCGTCACCGTCCAGGTGATCGCGCCGCAGGAGCCGGCCACCGACGCCCACGGAAACGCGGTGTGCGAGCTCGGTGCGGCAGAGGACGTAGCCGGCGTGCTGCCCCAGCCGGGCGGCACGGCCGACCTCTCCGCGTCACGCCCCGAGGGGACCGCCGTCTCCATGACGTTCCACTGGCCGCGCGGCGACCGCCGCTCGCTGCGCCGGTGCCTCATCAGGTACGGCGGCCGCACGTACCGCGTAATCGGCGACCCCCAGCCCTATCTGTCGGGCAACTGCCCCGGGCAGTTCGACCGCGCGGTCGAGTGCGAGGCCGTCGATGGGTAGGCGCGTGCGGGTCAGGCACGTGGACAGCGGCGTGCACGCCGTGCTCAAGTCGGACGGCGTCAAGGCGATGCTCGAGTCCCAGGCCGCCACGGCGGCGGCAAGGTGCAACGCCCTGTGCGACCCGGGGCTTCGGCGCGCCGGCGCCCGCTACGAATCCAAGGGCGTGCTGCGCGGCTACACCGCCGGCGGCCTGGTCTACGAGGCGGGGGAGAGGGACGGCAGGCTCGCCGGACTCGACAACCTGCGCAACAACACGCTTAGAAAGGGATGCGGTCTCTGATGTTCGACATCCTGTCCGCCCTGCCGGCAAAGCTCGGCGCGGCGCTCGGCGTCCTGTGCTCCACGACCGTCCCGCTCGAGCGCCCCGACAGGTTCGTGACGATCGAGCGCACCGGCGGGCCATCCGGGCCGGGGCGCGACAACCCGTATCTGGCCGTCCAGACGTGGGCTCACACTGAGGCCGAGGCCTACACGCTCGCGCTCATGGCCCGTGAGTGGCTCACCTGGTGCTGGGAGGCCATCCCCGAGGTGTGCAGTGTGTCCGTGGAGGGCACGCTGCGGTTCCCCGACCCGGACAGCCGCCACGAGCGGTACCAGATCAACGTTTACATGGTGACGCGTCCTTAGCGCGCCACAGAAAGGAGGGCCACATGCCCGATGAGAGCACAATGTTCGACAAGGCCTCTGTCGGCGTAGCAAAGGGGCGTCCCGGCGGTTATGCCGCCGTGTTCCCTGCCGGAACCAGCATCATCAGTCTCTCCGACCCGTCCAAGACGCTCAAGGAGCTCATCAAGCAGCACAATGGCGCCTCGCTCGGCTACATCTCCGAGGATGGCGTGACCTTCACGACCGACACTGACTCCGAGGGTCACAACGACTGGGGAGGCTCCGAGGTCGCCCGCGACCTCACGAGCTATGCCGACTCCGCGCAGATGACCTTCATCCAGTCGTCCGTCGCCGTGCTCAAGACCATCTACGGAGACGACAACGTGACGGAGAGCGGGGCGACCATCCACATCCGCCACAACCGCAACTTCACCGACCCGCACGTCTACGTTTTCGACTCGATCATCTCCTCCACCAAGGTCCTGCGCAACGTCATCCCGATCGGCCAGGCATTCGAGCGAGACGACGTCTCCTACAACAGCTCCGATCTGCTCGGCTACACACCGACGATCACGTGCGTCCCCTACAACGACGACGGCGACACCCACACGACCGACATCTACGACACGGTCAAGGCCGCCCAGATAGCGCAGGCCGAGGTACGCGCATAGGGCAAGGAGGAGCCCAAGGCCGTAACGGCCTAGCCGGATAACAGACAAGGGGGAGGGGCGTCCGCCCCTCCCTTCCCGCCAAATGCTTGCGGCGGGCGCTGCGAGGTAGGCGCCGCAGCGCCCTCCGCAAGCATTTGCGCCTACACAGAGGAGGAACCATGGACATCAACGAGATGACCCCCGAGCAGCTGCGAGAGATGGCGGAGAGCAAGGAGCGCATGCGCGTGCAACTTGAGGAGAAGTACCTGGGCTTCAGCCCCGCGCCCGTCGTCGAGTTCGATCCGGCGGCGAAGCGCCAGACGCTGCAGCCCTGGGAGAAGGCCGTGGAGGTGGAGGGCGTCGAGTACGTGCTCGACATGCGCCGCTTCCGCTCGCGCAAGGTGCTCAAGCAGATCGCGCGCGCACAGCGCGAGAGCAAGGAGCGCAACGAGGTCTACGAGAAGGCCATCCGCTCGGGCATGACCGAGGAGGAGGCCGCCGCCGCGGCCAACGAGGGCGTCAGCATCGACGAGCAGCTCGGCTACCTCACCGCAATGCTCGGCGAGGGCGTCGAGGACAAGGTCGCCGAGGCGGTGACCGCCAAGATGGGCTACGACGACATCGAGGAGATCGTCCGCATCGAGCAGCTGCTCATCGAGGCCGCGAGCCTAAAAAACTAGTCGCGCTCGTCGACGTCCTGCTCGATGGACGCGACGAGCTCAAGGCGGACCTCCGCCAGTATTATTCGATTGACCTGGACGATGCCATCATCGGCGGGGACTTCGAGGGCCTCCTCACGCTCGTGGGGCAGCTGCCGCCGCAGTCGCGCACGGTGTCTCGCATCGACCCGCGCGCGACATGGGACGAGCACGCCTACCTGCTCGCCCTCGCCGTCGACAACCTCTCCTTCATGCGCTACGAGAACGCGGGGGGCAAGGGCAGGAAGCCCGACCCACTGAAGCGCCCGAAGGCCAGGGGCGCCGAGCCCGCCGCGCGCCGCCTCGACCTGAGTCGGGACGAGGTCGACTCCCTGCTGTTCGGGGAGCGCTCGTAGGTAGGTGATCACCCTTGCCCACCGTGGCCAAAGGCTCGGTGCTGCTGACACCCAAATTCGACAACCTCACGTCATCGATCAGCCGCCAGCTCGACAGCGCCTTCGCGGGCAGCTCGGGCATCGGCTCCAAGGCCGGCGCCAAGACGGGCGCGGCCTTCAGCTCTAGCCTCGGAGCCAAGGCCGGAGCCGTCGCCGGCATCGTCTCCGCGGTTACCGGCAAGGCCTTCACGGCCATCAGCAACTCGCTCGACTCGGCGATCAGCCGCGTCGACACAATGAATAACTTCCCCAAGGTCATGGCGGGCCTGGGGTATGGGGCCGACGCGGCCACCTCGTCCATCGACAAGATGAGCGACCACCTCACCGGCCTGCCCACGCGCCTGGACGCCATGACCTCGTCGGTGCAGAAGATCGTGCCAACCGTCAAGGACGTCGGCAGGGCGACGGACATCATGCTCGCGTTCAACGACGCGCTGCTCGCCGGCGGCGCGGCGACGCAGGTGCAGGAGGCGGCGCTCGAGCAGTTCAGCCAGGTGCTCGCCAAGGGCAAGCCGGAGATGGAGGACTGGCGCTCGATCGTCACCGCCATGCCCGGCCAGATGGACCAGGTCGCCAAGTCGATGCTCGGCCCGACGGCGAGCACGAACGACCTCTACGAGGCGCTCAAGACCGGCAAGGTGAGCGTCGAGGACCTCGAGGACGCGTTCGCGTCCCTCGACAAGAACGGGTACGCCGGATTCGATTCCTTCGCGCGGCAGGCGAAGAACGGCACGGCAGGCATCGCCACGTCCGTGGCCAACCTGCGCAACTCGGTGACCAAGGCAGTCGCCGCGTGCATCGACGCCATCGGCGTCGAGAACATCACGGCGCCTATCCAGGCCGCCACCGGCCTCATCAAGGGCGCCGGCGACACCGCCGCCGGGGCCATCGGGTCCGTCAAGGACGCCGTCTCCGATGTCGTCGGCTACGTTGAGCGGTTCATCGGCATGCTCGAGCGCCTCGGCAAGTCCTCGGACAGCTTCTCGACGCTCGCGTATAACGCGGACGTGCTCATGCGAGCGGTCCGCGGTGCGCTCGAGCCCGCGGCGGACGCCGTCGGCAGGGTCATCGACCGCGTCTCCGAGCTCGCCGGCCAGACGTTTACCGCCACGTGGCCGGAGGACCTCGCGCTCGGCGTCAAGGGCGCGGCCGACGCCATCAACGGCCTCGTGGACGGCGCAGGCGGCATCGCGTCCTTCTGCTCCGCGGTCAGGGGCCCCATCTCCGGGCTCGCCGGCGATTTCGACGCCGCCGCCAGCAGCGTCCTATCGTTCACGGCCTCGTCGGGCGGGATATCCGCGATAACCGACGCGGTCGGCAGGTTCATCGGCTCGACTGCGGGCCTGGCTGCCGCCAAGCTCGCCATCTCCGGCGTGACGGGCGGCACCGACAAGTTCAAGAGCCTGCAGGTCGCGCTCAAGGGCGTGGCCAAGGCAGCCGGCTCGGGCATCGGCGAGATCCGCTCGCTCGCGTCGATGGTCTCCGGCGAGGCGGCCGGTGCGTTCGCCTCCGCCTCCGGCCCCGTCAGCGGGCTGTTCTCGGCAATCGGCTCGGGCGCGGGCGCCTTTGCGACGCTCGTCGGCCCTATCGCAATCGTGGTCGCCGCCGTCGCAGCGCTCGCGGCCGGCTTCGCCTACATGATGACGACGAACGACGGGTTCCGCAGCTCCGTCATGCAGGCGGCATCTGCCCTGGCTTCCGGGTTCCAGCCCGTCCTCAAGTCCGTCGGGCAGGTCATACAGACGCTCGCGCCCACGTTCGCGAGCGCGTTCGGCACCATGGCCGAGCTAGTGACCGGCCAATTGCTGCCGGCACTCGGGGGCATCGCGCTCGCGGTGATGCAGGTCCTCGCGACCGTGGCGCCGCTCATCGGGCAGATCGTCGCGGCAGTGCTGCCCGTTGTCGCGCAGGTCATACAAGCCCTCATGCAGGTCGCCCAAGTGATAATGAGCGTCCTCATCGTCGCGATGAACGCCATCGGCAGCGTCGTCCAGGCCGTGTGGCCGGTGATTCTCGCGGCGTTCACCGTGGCCTGCGCGGCCATCTCGGCGCTGATTTCGACCGTGTGGCCCGTCATCCAGGCCATCATCACGACGACCATGCAGGTCATCAGCGATGTCATCTCGATCGTCCTCGCCGCCATCAACGGCGATTGGGGTGCGGTATGGAATGGCATCAAGCAGCTGTTCAGCGATGTGTGGAACGGCATCCAGAGTATCGCCCAGGCGGCAATTAACGCAGTCCTGGCCGTGATCACGTCCGTCATCAACACCATCCAGGGCACGTGGACGGGCACCTGGAGCGCCATCAAGTCGTTCTTCGGCGACATCTGGACGGGCATCAAGTCCGCCGCGCAAGGTGGCGTCGACAGCGTATACACGACCGTCACCGGCATCAAGGATAAGATCACCGGCTTCTTCTCGGGTGCGGGCTCCTGGCTCGTCGAGTCCGGCAAGGCCATCCTCAACGGCCTCAAGTCGGGCATCGAGAGCGCGGTCGGCACCGTCACGTCCTCCGTGTCGGGCGCCGTCGAGAGAATCCGCGGGCTGTTCCCGTTCTCGCCCGCGAAGTGGGGTCCCTTCAGCGGCCACGGCTACACGACATACTCCGGCCGCGCCCTCATGGGCGACTTCGGCGAGAGCATAGTCGCCGCGTCCGCAGGCACTGCGGCGATGGCGTCCAAGGCGCTCGCCCGAGTCGAGGACGTCTTCGACGTCTCCCCGGTCTCGTTTGCGGCGGCCGATGCCGCCGGCGCGCGGTCGGTGGCGCTCGGCGCAGCCGCCCCCGCCGGCCTCGGCATCGTCGAGCGCGGCGACACCTACTACATCAGCATCGACGGCTCGCTGCTCGAGGTCGACGAGCGAATCGCCCGCGCGCTCAAGGAGCTCATCTCCGAGATAAAGCGCTCGTCCAGGTCAAGGAGGGGGTAGCGCATGGCATACGCTGAGACAAGGCGAGGCAGCTCCAAGTTTTACGGCGTCTCTCTGTCGACCTGGGTCGAGAACATCAGCGACGCGACGGCGCGCATCCACTGGACCGCGACCGTCGACTTCGGCGACTGGTATTGGTTCGGTGTGCGCCTCCACGTCAAGGTCGGGGGCGTCTGGCGGGCGAGCGGCGACGGCTACACGACCTCCAGCTACAAGCGTGCCGTCACCGTCAGCGGCTATACCGATGCCGCGCGCGGTGACAAGGACTACGATGTCTGGTGCGAAGCGTACACCGAGTCCGTCACGGTGAGCGGATACGGCGGCTGCGGTACCACGACTAGCTGCGGCGAGAACGCCTCCATCGGGAAGGTCCCCGCCTACGAGCCGGCCGCGCCGACCGACCTCGCCGTGACTGAGTCGACCGACGGCTCGACGGCCCTCGAGTGGGTCAACCACCCGGATGACGAAGCACGCAAGTACTACATCGGCGTCAACGTCTACCGCCACACCGACGGCGGTCCGACTGAGAACCCCTACAACCAGGGGACGATCTCAAACTGGCGCGACGCGACGACTTCGGCAAACCACTACTACGACTACGACGTCATGGCGCGCTGGCGCGGCGGCACATCCGGCATGTCGAACAGCGTCCGCGTTTACAAGACGCCCGCACCGCCGGCATCGGTGTCGCTTGCCCGTTCCGGCGACGGCGAGGTCTCGCTGGTCGTAAGGGGTCCGGACATCCCCTCGTGGATAAGCGGCTTCAGGGTCCGCGCGACCTCCGACGGCGGAAGGACCTACGTCTCCCGCGACCTCGCGGTCGACAAGCAGGAGCCGGGCGTCTGGTTCATGCTCGACCCGGCCGCGGTGGCCGGCGAGAGGGTCGTCTACGAGGTCTGCACCTATCGCGACAAGCCCGTGGCGGGCGGCGGCGACACCATCTGCTCGGCGTGGACGGCGTCCAACGCCGTGGCGACGATCTGCCCGCCGTACGCACCGTCAGTCTCCGGGTTGGAACCGGCCTACCCGACCGGGTCGAGGGCGATCGTGGCATGGACACGCAACCACCCGGACGGCACGGTGCAGACCGCGGCGCAAGTGGAGCTGGTCAAGCCAGACGGAACCTCCTCGGTAACCGACATCGCCGGCTCCGCCTCGCGCGCGCCGTTGAGTCTCGCAGACAAGGGGACCTACCGCCTGCGCGTCCGCACCAAGGGGTCGGACGCGTCGTGGGGCGCCTGGAGCCAGTATCTGTCGTTCACCGTCGCCGACCCCCCGCAGGCCTTCTTCACCACGCCGGCAGTGGACGGCGAGACGGTCGTCGAGCTGCCCCTCGACATCGCCTGGGAGGCCGCCGACGAGACCGGAGTCGCATCCCAGCGCCTAAAGATCTCCTCGGCAGGCGGCACGGCGCTGGACATCGAGGCGGGTGCGTCGGCGCGCTCGCATACGGTGGCGACGGGCCTGAACAACGGGTCGCGCTACACGCTGGAGCTCACCGTCCGCGGCGGCTCCGGCCTGGTCGCCACGTTCACCAGAACGTTCGTGACGGAGTGGCTCGCGCCAGCGCCTCCGATCGTCTCGGTCGCGTACTCCGATGATTTCGCCGCGACCGTTACCGTGCGCGACGGAGCGTTGGGGTACACCGGCGACGCGGTCATCCAGGGGAGGGAGGCGGCGCTGCACGGCCCCCCGCCGTGCCAGTCCTTTGACGTGATCCGCGTCCTGCAGGACGGATCTCGCAGGACGCTCGCGACCGGCCTCAAGTCAAGCCAGAGCGTCATCGACCGACTGCCTCCGCTCAACGTCCCGTTCGCCTACATCGCGGTCGGTCACGCCGCGAGCGGCACGGTCTCCACGACCGAGATCGAGGCATCGTGCCGCTGCAGCGGCTACGCCTTCAACTTCGGCGCGGGCGCGACCTCGGTGGTCGCCGGCATGGTCGGGGTCGGAGGCCCTCCGGCCTACTCGCGCAGCTACGATCACGATATCGCCCAGTACCATTTCTTCGGCTCGCCCAGCGGCCTGCCGATGGGCTTCACTTCCGGGGCGCTCGACGTGTCAGAGAGTTGGGAGTTCGGCGTGCGCGCCGAGGACATCGACCGAGTCTCGGTGCTGCTCCACGCCAACTCGCACTGCTGGGCTCGCTCCCACGACGGGGAGCGAGCGTTCGTCAGTCTGTCGCCGAGCATCGCGAGGTCCTCGCCCGGATGGTACAGGGTGAGTCTCACCACCAAGCGAGAGGTCTGGAGGGAGCCTAATGCCTAGGGACAGGTTCTGGCTGGAGCCCTTCCACGCCGACTATCGCTTCGTGAGGGTCGACCTCTCCACCGGCCTCGAGGGCGCCGAGCTCGCCAACGTCACCGGCGGCAGCGTGGAGCGCAACCAGGACACCGCCATCTTCGAGCAGGGGAGCATCGACTATGTCGGGGCGCTGGACCTGGGAACCGACCTGCTGCGCGTCTACCTGGAGGCGTCGTCCCTATGGACGGGCGAGAGCCGCACGGAGGCGCTGGGGACCTTCTATGTCTCCACCCCCAAGGCGAGCTCCAGCGGTGCGGTCACCACCGGCAGCGCCGACATCTACGGCAGGCTCAGGGCGCTCGCGCAGGACGACTTCGACGGCCCCTACGTGATCCCGGCCGGGACCAACATGGTCGCCGCCGCCAAGAAGATCGCCGAGGACTGCGGGCTCGAGGTCGTCGCGGACGAGAGCGACGCCGTGCTCACCTCCACGTGGGTGTTCGGCATCTCCACGACGTCTTCCGACGAGGACCGCGCGGACTCCAAGCTGTCCGCAATCAACCGCCTGCTCGATGCCGCCGGTTTCCTCGCGGCGCACACCGATCCGTTCGGCCGCGTGCTGTTCCGCCGCTATGTGGAGCCGGACCAGCGTCCGATCTCCTTCGACTACGTCGAGGGCCCCGACTGCCGCGTGACGCTCGAGATCGACCGCGAGCGCGACACCTTCGGCGTGGCCAACGTCATCCACGTCGACTTCTCGTCCCAGGACATCTCGGTGAGGGGCACGGCTGTCGACGACGACCCGGACAGCCCGTACTCCACCGTGAGCACGGGCCGCCGCGAGACCGCGCGCTACGACCTGTCCGACCTCCCCACGAGCGCCACGGAGGACTCAAACATCCTCGCCGGCGCGGCAGTGATGCAGGTCGGCGCGGGGACCAAGGAGAGCGGGACCTACCGCCAGAGCAACAGTCACGGCTCGATCTCCACCGTGTACGTGCCGGATTCCCCGCAGGCCGCCGTGTTCTTCGGCCTCAAGGTCGCGGGCGCATTGGCTTCTGCCAGGACAAGGTCGGCTCGCTCGCCAAGGGCAAGCCGGTCACGCAGAGCCTGTGGATCAAGGGGACGAAGGGCGCGCGCGTGAGCCTGCAGGCGTGGTGGGTGCCGTCACTGTCTGCAGGATCCCCCATGCATTACGAGACGCTCACCGGCAAGTGGCAGCGCCTTATCGCGACCGAGACCCCCGCGGACGGCTACAGCGATGTCTCTGCCGGCTATGTGTACCTGGAGTCGGCCGGTGAGGCCGTCGTCGTGGCGGACAAGGTCGAGGAAGGCGCCGGGGCGACGCCCTGGCCGCATGACGCCATCCAGGCCGCAGCCGACGCCAAGGCCACCGAGCTGCTCAGGGACGGGCGCTCCGTCATCCAGAGGGTGAACTGCACCTGCGCCTACGACCCGGTCTCGGTCTATGACGCAGGTAACCTCCGTCTGCCGAGCGCCGGCATCGACGCCGAGCGCGCCTGCATCAGGACACAGAAGATCAAGTTCGAGGCCGCCTGCCCGATGGACATCGAGGCGCGAAAGTTCGAGAGGAGCGCGGCATGAGCATGGCATCCGACCTACTGGAATCGATCGCCCCTCCCGACAGGGCGCCCGTGCAGATCGTCTACGGCTACGTCGCCGCCGTCACCGGCAGCTCTCTGTCGGTGCTCGTCCGCGGAGGCGTGGCAGAGGGTGTGCGCATGACCACGGGTTGCTCGGGCGCCAAGGTGGGGCAGAGGGCGGTTCTCGTCGGTTCGCCGCCCGTGTGGACCGCAATCGGAATCCTCGCGTAAAGGAGTGACATGGAAAACGAAACTACCGGAGCCTTCGTGGCCAGCGAAAAGAACCATATCGACCGGATGACCAAGGAGGCGGGCGAATGATCTACAACATCGCCGTGTCCCGCCGCGTCATCCGCCGCATCGACGGGGACGAGGACGTCATCCAAAACGGCGTCGTGTCGGACGCCATCAGG
>ERZ826613.1552-NODE-1552-length-26676-cov-5.613087_pt1 | contig 26676 bp, 26 predicted proteins | sample MGYA00519925_ERZ826613 | MGnify/ENA primary metagenome ERZ826613 (study PRJEB31778, sample SAMEA3449236) | human gut metagenome | biome: human gut; feature: human-associated habitat; material: faeces | place: United Kingdom | collected 2010/2012 ... | reverse complement strand
TCCGATCGCCAAGGTTGCAGCCAAGATCGCACTGGGCTACACACTGGATGAGATCAAAAATGCCATCACAGGCAAAACGTATGCAAGTTTTGAGCCAATGCTGGACTACTGTGTTGTCAAGATCCCGCGTCTGCCGTTCGATAAATTTATCAGTGCCAAGAGAACACTGACCACGCAGATGAAAGCAACCGGCGAGGTCATGAGCATCTGCGACAACTTCGAAGGAGCCCTGATGAAAGCCATCCGCTCCCTGGAGCAGCACGTAGACTGTCTGATGTCCTACGATTTCACACACCTGGATGATGAGGAACTGACCGGACAGCTTGCTGTAGTCGATGACCGCCGTATCTGGGTGATCGCAGAAGCACTCAGAAGAGGATTTTCCTATGATAAGATTCATGAGATCACCAAGATCGACAAATGGTTCATCGACAAACTGTGCATCTTAACAGAGATGGAAACAGCCCTGAAGACACAGCCACTGACGGCAGAATTATTAAAAGAAGCAAAACGCATCGAATTCCCGGACAACGTGATCGCACGCCTGACCGGAAAGACCGAAGAAGAGATCAAAGACATGCGTTATGCAAACGGCATCACAGCAGCCTACAAAATGGTAGATACCTGTGCCGCAGAATTTGCCGCAGAGACACCGTACTACTATTCTGTATTCGGCAGCGAAAACGAAGCCATCGAGACAAACGACCGCAAAAAAGTCCTCGTCCTTGGTTCCGGTCCGATCCGTATCGGCCAGGGTATCGAGTTTGACTTCTGCTCCGTACACTGTACCTGGGCATTTGCAAAAGAAGGATACGAGACCATCATCATCAACAACAACCCGGAAACCGTAAGTACCGACTTCGACATCGCAGACAAATTGTATTTCGAGCCACTGACACCGGAAGACGTAGAGAGCATCGTAAACCTCGAAAAACCGGACGGAGCCGTAGTGCAGTTCGGCGGACAGACCGCGATCAAACTGACAGAAGCCCTGATGAAGATGGGCGTGCCGATCCTCGGAACATCAGCAGAGAACGTCGATGCAGCCGAAGACCGTGAACTGTTCGATGAGATTCTGGAGAAATGCGGCATCCCAAGACCGTCAGGGCACACCGTATTTACCGCAGAAGAAGCCAAAAAAGCAGCCAACGAACTCGGCTACCCGGTACTCGTCCGCCCATCCTATGTACTTGGCGGACAGGGTATGCAGATCGCGATCAACGACGAAGATGTAGATGAATTCATCGGCATCATCAACCGGATCGCACAGGAACACCCGATCCTGGTAGATAAATATCTGGTCGGAAAAGAGATCGAAGTCGATGCCGTATGCGACGGCGAAGACATCCTGATCCCTGGTATCATGGAACATATCGAGCGTGCCGGTATCCATTCCGGAGACAGTATTTCCGTGTACCCGGCACAGAGCCTTGATGACCACGTAAAAGCAACCATCGTAGACTACACCAGAAAACTGGCACAGTCCCTGCATGTCATCGGACTGATCAACATCCAGTTCATCGTCTGCGGCGAAGACGTATATGTCATCGAAGTAAACCCACGTTCCAGCCGTACCGTACCGTACATCAGCAAAGTGACCGGAATTCCGATCGTACCGCTGGCAACCAGAGTGATCCTCGGCAAAAAATTAAAAGAACTCGGCTATCCGACCGGACTTGCACCGGAAGCAGACTATATCGCGATCAAAATGCCGGTATTCTCCTTCGAGAAGATCCGCGGTGCTGACATCAGCCTCGGCCCGGAAATGAAGTCCACCGGAGAATGCCTCGGTATCGCAAAGACCTTCAACGAAGCACTCTACAAAGCATTTATCGGTGCCGGCATCAAACTGCCGAAGCATAAAAATATGATCATGACACTGAAAGATGCAGACAAAGAAGAAGGAATCGAGATCGCCAGAAGATTCGAAAAGATCGGATACCGCATCTACGCAACACGCGGCACCGCAAAAGTCCTGCAGGAAGCAGGCGTAAATGCGATCCGCACCAACAAGATCGAGCAGGAGTCACCGAACCTCCTCGACCTGATCCTCGGCCACAAGATCGACCTTGTCATCGATACCCCGTCCCAGGGCGTAGAGCACTCCAGAGACGGATTCCTCATCCGCAGGACAGCCATCGAGACAGGCGTTAACGTCCTGACCGCTATGGATACTGCCAGGGCACTCGTGACCAGCCTGGAGAACACCGATATCAAGAAACTGACCCTGATCGATATCGCAACCGTGAAGAATATCTAAACAAAAAGATGATTACAGGGATTATTTTATCTTGAAACTCTGTACAGTTGAAATGCGGTATAGTACAAAAATCATAGCAGGAGAGCATCGTGTAGAAAAAAACACGAAAAAGAAAGAAAAATATTGCCGGAAAACTATTGAAAACGCAGAGAAACTTTGTTATAATAAAAAAGCTGAATAACAAGCAATTCATTCATACTAATTTGGCTTCTTGCATCCCCAAACTGCAAGAAGCAGCTTTGTGAAAGCAAGGCATCAGGAAAAGAAAAAAGAAAGATATGTAAAGCGAAAAGACACGAAGAAGGACAAATGCTTTTTCGTGTCTTTTGCTGTGGAAAAGAGGTAACTTTTAATTTGGATGTTTTCAAGAAAAGAAACAAAAAGATTGACACACATCACATACGCAAATATAATAAACACAAACAAAAAATCAAAGAACTGATGGAAATCTAAAGATGTCTTGATACCTATGTGAATGATTATCAGATGCATGTCTTTGAGGTTGCATGGCTGACGGAAGAGCAGATCAGTCACTTCCGCAGTGACTTCAAAGTGGTGGCAAATTTTTTTGTACAGAAAAGAAAAAACAAAGATTATATACCGGATGATCCAACAGAGATCAGGCATGTGGATGAAGTGCTGAAGCTTTTGCAGGTCATGACAGGAGATAGACGTTATGAGGAAATTTTCAGGAAAAAGAAGGAAGGAGTGCACAGTATGTGTGATGTGGCAGAAAGGTTAGAACAAATGGGCATTGCCAAAGGAATCGAGATTGGCAGGAGTGAAGGAAGAACAGAGGGAAAAATTGAAGGCAAGATAGAAGGCAAGATAGAAGGCAAAATACTGGTATACAGGAATTTATGCCGGGAAGGTTTTGATGAGAAAGAAGCCAGGAGACTTACGGAGTTGCCGGAAGATGTGAGTTTGGAACAGTAAAAGAAATAGAATGTCTCTGACATGTTCGGCCGAAAGGCTGAACTGTTACTAAAAAGGTCACTAAAAATTTATAAAACGAAAAGAATCGTATTGAATTTTAAGAATAAAAATGATATTATATTGTATAAAGTTTTGTTAAAAACACGTATGCAATGAAAAGGAGAGTGGTTATAAAAAAATTGCAATATGTTTTGGAAAGTACAATTAAGAAAAGGAGAAAGAATATGAAATTGAAAAAAATTTTAGCACAGTCATTAGCTGTGGCTATGGTATTGTCAAGTATTCCGGTATCTGGTTTTCATGTATCAGCTATGGAAAATGATATCTTGACAAGTTCAAACCAGGGATATCAGAACATTGATCTTGTGACAGACGGAGATAATAAAAATGTAACAGTTACGGTAGGGTCAGTTCAGCCAGATTATCCAGGTACAGCGGTATTGGATAATAATATGAATACTCTTTGGCATACGAAATGGAACTATAATTGTATTACAAAGGGAGAAAACTGGATCAATTTTAAATTGACTGAGGCTCAAAAGGTAGCTGGAGTATTATATAAAACAGACTCTGATGGAGCAAAAAACGGACAGGTAAAACGTGCAAAAGTTGAGGTGAGTACTGATAATGGTGACACTTATACGGAAGTGTATCGTACATCTGATACAAATGTATGGTCAAGTGCAGATACACAAAATGAGGTATTGTTTACACCAGTTGAAAATGTAACAGACGTGAAATTTACAGGATTAGAAACGTATGGTGCCATAACTGGAGGACAAGACAACTACTTTGTTAAGGCACGAGAGATGCGTCTTGTGACGATTCCTGATGATGTATCAAAAGTTACAGCAACAGTGACAAATCAAAATCCTGATGAGGGTACAGCAAAAGTGGATGTTCTGCATGGATCTGGACATGATTCTATTACAGTGGCTTCCGGAACTCCGGTTATTTATACAGCAACGCCATCGGATTCTGCAATTTTTACTGGTTGGGTGAATGAAAGTGGTACAGTAGTGAGCAATTTAACATCATATCAGGTTACTGCAACAAGAGATATGAATCTGACAGCAAGATTTACAAAGAAAGATTTGCTACCATTGACAGAAATTTCAGTTTTAGCGTCCAATGCAAGTGCAAATTCTTATCATCCAAGTGGTTCTAATACAGATGGTCCGGCATCTTGGGCATTTGATGATAATGATGCAAGATGGTGGCATACAAACTGGTCTGGAAATAATACTGACGAGAATCATCAGGGACAGGCAAGTGAAAGTAATCCTCTTTATATTCAGATGAAATTTACGGATGATACAAATGCAGTTGTAAGCAAAAATGTTCAGAAAATCACATACAAAAAAAGAACTGCTCCGGCCAATAATACTTCAGGTGCAGGAAAAGATTATCAGGTGCTTGTAGCCAATAAGACTAGTGGAGAAGTAACAGATGAAGATTTTGTGGTTGCAGCAAGTGGAACATTAGATCCGACTCCTAATGAACAGGAAATTGTGCTTCCATATCCTGTTGAAGCAACACATGTACGTTTACGGTTTACATCTTCGTATGATAGTGGTTGGGTAACGGCAACAAAAATTAAGTTCTATGAAGGAGCAGAAAAATCGAAGAAACAGATCAAAGATGTTTCTGGACTGGTACAGTCAGCAGATGCTAATATGGGAACTGCAACATCTTCCAGAACAAAAACAATTCAGGATTTTATAGTAGATACACAGTTAACAGCAACTCCGGCTGAAAATTGTAAATTTGTTAAATGGATTGTGACGGATCAGGATGGTGCTGTTGTTTCTGAAATTGAAGAGCAGAATCCAACGGTACAGATGGACGGCAATCATACATATACTGCAATGTTTGCAAAAGTGAATGAAGTATCTATTGCATTAAGCGATACATATGTAAGTATGAATAAAGGTGATAAAAAGCAGCTGACAGCTACGGTAACAGATACAGCAGGTACAGTAGGTATTGATACAAGTGTAGTATGGGAGAGCAGTAATCCAGAAGTTGTTTCTGTAAATGAGACAACAGGGGAAATCACAGCACTTCAGGTAACAAATGAAGGCGGAGAAGTTACTATTACTGCAAAGCCTAATGCAGATACAACTAAGAGTGCAACTTGTACGGTAGTTGTGAATGAAACACCTTCAACGGATACATTGAATGCTTTGTTGGATGAAGCTCTCGATATGTCGCAACTTTCGGAAAGTTATACAGAAGCATCTAGAAAAGCATTGGCAACAGTGGCTCGGAAAATTCGGGACAATATGCCAAATACAGCAGACGCAATAACACAAGCTGAAACAGACATCCGTGAAGCTATGAAAAAATTAGTTCAGCTTTATAAAATAACCGTTCCAAGTGAATATGTTACAATTCAAGCTACTAAGGGAGAAGCAGAAGGAAAACAAGGCGGACAGCAATGGGTTTATGTACCACTCTTTGAAGATGTAATAGTAACAATCAACGATAGTGTAAATACAGCAGATCAGCAGTTTGCAGGATGGATGTATAAAGGAAAAACAGTGTGCACAAATACCAGTTATAAGTTTTTTGTAATTGGTGATATGGATTTGACTTATACTACAGGGGAAAGAAAACAAGAAGAAGTTAATCTTTTCTGTAATTCAAAGTATAATACTTCTATTGGAAAACTTTCCTTTATTGGAAAAAGAATGGTTCCAACGATGTACAAAGTTATTGAACATGGAATTGTAATTACAGATGCAACGGGATGGAGAAAATATGAAAGTAATCAGAACGCTTTTGTAAAAAAAGCTTCCAGAACAAAGACATCTATTGCAAAAGGAAAAGCAAATAATGGTACTTATGAAGCAAAATTAGCATGTGGAAAAAATGAAGAGTGGTACGGTAGATCCTATGTTACTTATACAGATGGATATACTACCTATACAATGTATTCAGAAGTATCAAAATATCCAGAGGGTAATGATTTTGAATAAGAATAAGAAAGGACATGAAAAATGAAAAAATATTATGAAGAACCAGAATTAGAAGAGATTTCAATTCTGACTACGGATGTAATAATGACATCAATAGGTGGCGAATCAGAGCGTGAATCAGGTGACGATTTTGGACCAGGATGGAATTAAAAACGAATAAGTAAATGAATGGGGATGTCATTTGTGGCATCCCCATTTGAAGTAAACTTGAAAAAGGTGATAAAATGAAAAGAAAAGCAGTATATACATTATTGGTTGTTGCGATGTTATGCATGTGTGTTGGATGCAAAAAGAAAGATCAGGCACAGCAGATGGAGACAGTAAAACAGGAAATAACAGCGGAGACAGCACAGGAAACGGAAACATCTAAAGAAACAGAAGCACAGACCGCACAGCAGAAGACAACGGAAACTGAGAACACGGTACAGGGAAATACAGAAGCAGGTACTGATAAGCAGGCGGCAGAAAACAGCACGGTAACTTCGCAGGAGAATGTAGAAACAGAAGAACTGGAAATTGGTGGTGAAGACTCATGGGAAGACAGTGCGGACGGCTGGGACTGAAAAACGATAACAAATGCATATGAATGCAGCAAATCTCTGCTTTTCCGGATAGAAGGGCAGGGATTTTTCGCATTATTCTGGAATGCAGTGGAGGAGAGCAACCGATATGCAGCAACGGGAAATAAAACTGGAACAAATAGAACAGACAATCCGGAAAGTTCTCGCAAGGGGTGGTGAGTTTTCTTTTTATCCGGGAGGAACGAGTATGCAGCCGTTTATCGTCCAGGGGCGGGACAAAGTCACACTTGCAGCACTTCCGGACAGGATAAAAAAGTATGATATCATACTGTATAAGCGGGAAAACGGTACATTTGTGCTGCACCGGGTAACAGGGAAAAAAGAAAATGCTTATATATTCCGTGGGGATAATCAGTTCTCGGATGAATATGGCATAAAAAGGGAACAGATGATCGGAAGGGTGACAGAAATCATCCGTGGAGATGAGGTGATCCCGGTGAATGATATAAAGCATAGGATGTGGGCAGGATTTTGGGTAAATACTGTCTTTTTCAGAAGGGTGAAACGTTTTTGCCTGAAATGCAGAAAGAAAAAACAAAATCTGGATAAAAATAAGTCATGTTGAATAAAAATGAAAAATAAGCCATGTTGACCAGGAGGACAAATATCGCTATAATTATGGAGTAGAGAATGGTTTTTGCGGCTTAATATTTCGATTCGATAGGAGCAGTGTAAATAATGTTTCCATATTCAGAGTGATAATAAGGAGAAAATTGATATGAAAATCAAAGGAGATTATCTTTTAGATACGATCGGCGGCGAGAAGATGGCTGTGCCGATCACAGTAAATGACGGAGGACTGGCAGGGCTGATCAGGCTGAATGAAGTGGGAGCGTTTCTGTGGGAGAAACTTCAGGGCGGAACAACAGAGGCAGATCTTGTAAAAACTCTGACATCGGAATACGATGTGAAAGAAGAGAAAGCGACAGCCGATGTGAAGAAGTTTCTGGAAAAACTTCGCACAAAGGGATTGTTGGAGGAGTAGAAAATGGTAACGAAAAACTACCGGTTTGCAGATGTTGCTTTTACATTACAGATGCAGTATCCATATCTGGAGAAGCAGTGCAGAAGTTATGAAGTGGAAGAGCCGGGGATACTGATCGCAGCCAGTGATGAGGAGATCGAAAGAGAGGATCAGTCTGGCGTCAGCAGTTCGAATGGAATGCTGGAGAGTCTGGCGGTGTACCGTAAGATTTCAGAAATTATGGTTGAACACGATACATTTTTGTTTCACTGTTCCGCAGTTGCACTAGACGGTCAGGCTTATCTGTTTACAGCTCCGAGTGGCACTGGAAAATCAACCCACACACGGCTGTGGCGTGAAGTTTTTGGTGAACGTGCGGTGATGGTAAATGACGACAAGCCACTGATCCAGGTGCGAGAGGATGCCATTTATGTCTGCGGCACACCGTGGAATGGCAAACATAACCTGGACAGCAACCAGAAAGTACCGGTCAAAGGGATCTGTCTGCTGGAACGCGGAGAAAAGAACCATATCGAGATGATTTCACCGGCAGATGCGTTTCCGTATTTATTTCGCCAGGTCTACCGGCCGGCAGATCAGACAAAACTGATCCGGACGATCACTCTGCTCAAGCAGACGGCAGAACGTGTACCGCTGTACCGGATGCAGTGCAATATTTCACATGAGGCTGCCAAAATGGCATGGAAAATGATGAGTGGTAAGAAAGAAGAACAGAACCGGTGAATGAAAAAGATACGATGAAGAACAGCAGAAAGACCAACGTAAAATCCAATACTTCAGACATAGAAGCAAAAGAAAAGAAAGAGCAGCAGGAACAGGAAAAAATTCTTGCAGCTAAATATCTCATCGAGTTGATCCGTTCTGTCCTTGAAGAGCGGAAACCGCAGCCAAAGCCGGAACAGATTTCCATGAAATGCCTGTTTCTGACAGCAAAGAAACACAATCTTGCCTGTATGGCATACGATGCGGCAAAACAGATCGCAGGCAAGGAAGACAAAGAAGTCATGGAGACATGGCAAACGGCGAGCCGTTCTTGTGAGATTATGAATGTTGTACAGAAAAATGAAGGAAAAAAATTGCTGGTAAAATTGACAGATGAGCAGATTCGCGTGCTTCCGATGAAAGGCTGGATCATGAAGCAGTTTTATCCGAAACCAGAATATCGTCAGATGGGAGATCTGGATTTCCTCATTGACAGCGAAAATCGGAAGCCAGTCCGAGAAATCATGACAGATTTAGGCTATGGATTTGTAAAAAATGAATGTGAAGATACAGTTGATGTTTATCAAAAAAATCCTTGGATGCATGTCGAGATTCATAACCGAATGATTCCATACAAGAATAAAAAAAGATATGAAAATATTTGGGAACGGTGTGAACAAAAGGATGATCTCTATTTTATGAGCTGGGATGATTACTATCTGTTTATGCTGGATCATTTAGAGAAACACTTTTACGATTCAGGCTGTGGAATCCGTTTTCTGCTGGATGTTTATATTTTTCTGCAGGCAAAAGGAAAGGAACTTCACCGGGATAAGTTGAAAGAGGAGTTCCGCAAAAGAGATCAGGAAGCGTTTTTCAAGCAGGTGGAAGAGACAGCAAATGCCTGGTTTGGGGAAGCATATCATGTTGGAGATACAGAACTGGAAAGAGTGATACTTTTGTCGGGGACTTTTGGAACAAACAGCCAAAAGTTTGAAAATCGACAGGAAAAGATTCAGAAAAAATATAAGAATAAAAAAGTGGCAAAAGCCATGTATTTCCTGACAAGGACATTTCCGGAGTATTCTTATATGTGCAACATATATCCATTCCTGTATAAAGCTCCGGTATTGATGCCTGTTATGTGGATCGTGCGTCTGATCTGTGCACCTGTAACAAAGATGGACCGCATCCGAAAGGAAGTCGGATTCTGGAGAAAGATGGGGAAGAAAGAATAACAGATGTTATACCGGAATAAGAGTGGGTTAAAATAATGCGAATGAAGGGGAGAACAGTATGATTGATTTTCACACACATATTTTACCACGGATGGATGATGGAAGCCGCCGCATGGCGGAAACACAGAAAATGCTTAAGATGGAGTATGATCAGGGAGTTCGGCAGGTTGTGGCGAGCTCTCATTTCTATGCCCAGCATGAATTCCCGGAGACCTTTCTGGATCGGCGGGGAAGACGGCTGGCACGTGTAAGAGAAATACTGCATGAGGAAGAATGGGGACAGGAAATGCAGATCTTCGGAGGAGCAGAAGTACTCTATTACAATGGAATGGCAGATTCACCGATGCTTCCAAGTCTTTGTATTGAAGGGACAGATACACTGCTTCTGGAGATGCCTTTTTCTCAGTGGGATAAAGAAGTCTATAGGGAAGTGCGGAAAATCATTGAACACCGCAGGATTAAAGTGATACTGGCTCACGTGGAACGTTACAGTTCGTATCAGAAAGATAAAGATATCTGGGAAGAAATTCTGGATCTTCCGCTGACAATCCAGTTAAATGCAGGAGAGATCCTTCAGTTTGGAAAGAAAAAACTCTGCAGAGAGCTGCTGAACAGCGGGATTCCGGTGCTTCTTGGGAGCGACTGCCATAATACAGGAAGAAGAGCACCGAACATGCTAAAAGGAAAAAAAGCAGTGGAGAAGCTGGCAGGGGCAGGAAAATCAGAAGAGATCGATCGATTGGGAGAGCAGGTATTAAACATATGAAAAGACAAAAAACAACAGGGATCATAGTGCTGCTGGCAGTACTTGTGTGTGTACTTGCTGTGGGAACGTGGTATTTTAGAAAACAGCGGTCAGAAAAGGTATCAGCGACAGAAGGGCAGACCGAGACGCAGCAGAGTGAAACAACAGATGAGCTGGAGCGGCTTTTATGGAACAAAATAAAATTAAACGGGAAAAAATATAAATATTCCACGGACTATGAGACGTATCTGTTTATGGGGACGGATGGCAGCGGTAAGGAAGACACAGACCGTGATGAGTATATCGGAAATATGGCAGATTTTCTGATGCTTGTGATCGTAAATCGAAAAGAACAGACGTATGCATTCCTGCAGCTGAACAGAGATACGATGACAGAGATCAATCTGATCGGACGCAATGGAAAAGGGATGGCCACCGCCGATATGCAGCTCTGTACGGCACACTGGTACGGAGGCACACCGGAAGAAAGCTGCGAAAATACAGTAAAAGCAGTCTCCAGGATGCTTGGAGGAGTCAAAATTAATGGCTACTATGCGATCAATATGGAAGATATCGAAAAACTGAACCATGCAATCGGAGGAGTTACCGTAACCATCGACAGTGATTTTGGTGATGTAGATCCGACACTGAAAAAAGGCGAGACCGTTACGCTGAGTGATGAACAGGCATATAATTTTCTGAGATATCGTCAGGGAATCGATGACAGCGAAAATACTTCACGTATGAAACGTCACAGACAGTATATGCAGGCATTTATGGCGAAATTAAAGAAAAAAATGCACGATGATCCATCCATTGGGGCAGAAATTTATGAACAGATGTCAGAAGTGGCAGTCACCGATATGAGCGGAGGAGTTCTGACAGACATTCTGACGGATATGCAGCAGGCAACAAACAGGGGAACCTTTGAACTGGAAGGTACGACAAAACTCGGTCAGCATCTTGACGATGGATTGGAGCATACGGAATTTTATTTGGATAAAATGGCTATTGTCAAAACTTTGAAAGATTTGTATAATATGTGAGAAAAGTTATGTAAGAAAAATGTAGAAAAAGACAAAAGAGAGGAACTACTTATGGATCAGAGCAGGGAGAATATAATCGAAGATTCTCAGGACGAAATTGATATTGGCGAACTGCTTCGTTATCTGAAAACGAAATGGATTGTGATTGTGGCAGTGTTTTTGATCGGCGTGATTGGAGCCGGCGTTGGGACAAAGTGTCTGATCACACCTAAGTACACAGCAGTATCCAAACTTTATGTTGTGTCTGCTTCAGGGAAGAACATTGTCAATCTGGATGATTTAAGACTTGGTACAACCTTATCATCGGACTATACAGAGCTTTTGAAGACCAGACCGATCTGCAACGAGATCATCAGTGACCTGGGACTGGATTATACGGTCGGCCAGCTGAAAAGCATGATTTCGATCGTTCCGATCGAAGATACCAGACTGCTGACAGTCAGCGTGGTAAGTGCAGATCCGGAAGAAGCAAAAAACATTGCCAATACTCTGGCAGACAAGGCAGTTACATATCTTCCGAAGCTGATGGGTATTTCAGCCCCGAATATTGCAGAAGAAGCGATCACCCCGACAGTACCGACTTCCCCGAGCACAAAGAAAAACGTAGCTCTTGGAGGCATTCTGGCACTGGCACTGATCGTTGGGATCTATACCGTACGTTTCCTGATGGATGATACCGTCAAGACAGCAGAAGATGTAGAAAAGATTATCGGAGTTATGCCGCTTACTGTTATCCTGGAATATCAGGATAAGGACAAGAAAAAACAGGGAAGACATCGGAGGAAGTAGGTTATGAATAAAGTACAGATCAATAATATGCCGACGCTTACCTATTCTACAGAAGAAGCGATCAACCGATTGAGAGTAAACTTAAACTTTCAGGCAAAAGATGTGAAGAAGATCATGGTGATCAGCAGTACCGAGAATGAAGGCAAAAGCTTTGTGGCATTTCATACCTGGAAACAAATGGCAGAATCCGGTGTCCACACATTGCTTCTGGATACGGATCTGAGAAAGTCTGTTATGGCAGAAAAATATCAGATGGAGGCAGAAAACGGCAAAAAGCTCATTGGTACATCCCATGTGCTTTCCAAAGATATGCCGTTAAAAGATGCTGTATGGCACACGATTATGCCGCAGGGGGATATTTTACCAAACGTAGAAAACCTGGTAAACCCGGCAATGCTCTTAGAGAGCGAGACATTCCACCGTCTTCTGGATGAGGCGTCCGAAGAATATCGCTATATTTTCATTGATGCACCGCCTCTTGATCTGGTATCCGACGGAGAAAAGATCGGTTCCCTGTGTGATGGGGCGATTCTTGTTGTCGCAAGCGGCAAGGTGTCACGTGGCATGGTTCAGAATTCTATCCATCAGCTGGAGAGAGCCGGATGTCCGCTGCTCGGTATTGTGCTGAACCGTGTGGAAGATCAGCGAAAGAAAAATTATTACCAGAAATATGGTTACTATGCAAGTGAAAAAGGAAAGAAAAAATAAATCCGGGTATTTCAGCGGCTATCAGGGCTTGCTGATTTACTGCATGGCATCTTTCTTACCATGCAATATATTTTTTATAAAAGGAGAAAGGAGGGAAAACAACATGAAAAAAGTACTGAAGAAAGTTATGGCATTGACTCTGGCAGCAGTATTGACGATCGGTACAGCTGTTACATCTACCGCAGCAGCACCGAGCCCGACAACCGGTAAGAAGCCAGTCAACCAGATTGCAGACACAGACAGTAAAGGTAATAACACTAAGAGCCCTGTTTATACGGTAAGGACCTATGATACAGGCAGAGCACGTATTATCGGAGCTGCGACAATCAAGAAAAATGTGACTGTTCCGAACTACGTTAAAGTAAACGGCGTGAAGTACAGAGTTACCAGTATTGGTGCAAAGTCTCTGAAAAACTGGAAATCTGTAAAAAAGATTACACTTTCCAAGAATATCAAGACGGTTCACAATCAGTCTTTCAAGAGCTGTAAGTCTCTGAAAACAATCGTTGTGAAAAATACAAAGAATATCTGGTTCTCACCGGATACGTTCAAAGGAAGCAACACAAAGAAAATGACCGTTAAGTTCAGCAAAAAAATGTCTAAGAAAACTTATGCAAAAATGCAGAAGAGATTAAGAAAGATTGGATTTAAGGGTAAGATCACCAGAGGCTAGTTATGGATGGCAGCTGCAACAGCTGCGAAGGAAAGGCACTATGCTTGTTAAGCAATACATTATAAGTATAGTGCCTTTGCTTTACAGTTGTGAAAAAGAAAACGATGTAGCACCGTGGGGGGAGCAATTTGCAAAAACGGGATGCACATTTGAAAATAAAGGGTGCATGGGGATAAATAAAAGATAAGAAAGAGAGCAGTTTTATGTATAGAAAAGATTCAGAAGGCTGGTTGAAACATGCAGATTTTATTGTATTGGATCTTCTGTGCCTGCAAATCTCATTTATTCTGGCATATGTCCTGAGCGGATATGGCTGGAATCCATATCATATTATGCTATACCGAAATATGTCTATATTTCTTGAACTGGCAGATTTACTGGTGATTTTCTGTTATGACACAATGAAAGGCGTACTGAAAAAAGGCTACTATCGGGATTTTGTGGTGACACTAAAACATTCCATCATGGTTGGAGGACTGGCAATTTTATATCTGTTTCTGCTTCAGCAGGGTGGAGATTATTCGAGACTGGCATTATTCCTTACTATTTTATTGTATACAGGGATCACTTATCTTGTGCGAGAACTCAGGAAGAAATCTCTGAAAAAACAGATGCAGAACGGAGGAGAGAGGTCTTTACTGATCATAACATCAGGAGAAGTGGCAAGACGAGTCGTTGATAATATGAAAGAAAACAATTATGCACGCTTTCGGATTGCAGGCGTATCTGTGATCGATGAAGACTGGATCGGAAGAAAGGTCGAAGATATTCCAGTTGTTGCAAACGAAGAGACCACTCCGAAGTATGTCTGCAAAGAATGGATCGATGAAGTCCTGATCGTGATTTCAGACGATATCCCATATCCGACTGAACTGATCAGAAAACTGAGCGAAACCGGAGTAACGATCCATCTGAACCTTACGAAAGTCACCAATATTCCGGGAAAGAAGCAGTTCGTGGAGAAAGTTGGCGTGTATACCGTTCTTACGACAAGCATCAACTACGCATCTGCATTTCAGCTGGCACTTAAAAGAATGATGGATATTGCAGAAGGACTGGTCGGATGTATCCTTACTGGACTGATCTTCCTGGTCGTGGGTCCAATGATCTATATCGCATCGCCGGGACCGATTTTCTTTTCACAGGAACGTGTCGGCAAGAATGGCAGAAAGTTTAAAATTTATAAATTCCGCAGTATGTACATGGATGCAGAAGAGCGAAAAGCAGAATTAATGGACGAAAACAAACTTGGTGACGGCAAAATGTTCAAGATGGATTTCGATCCGCGTGTGATCGGAAACAAAGTTCTTCCGGATGGCACACACAAAACAGGAATCGGAGATTTCATCCGCCGGACAAGCCTGGATGAATTCCCACAGTTCTTTAACGTGTTAAAGGGCGACATGTCGATCGTCGGTACAAGGCCGCCGCTGATTTCCGAAACCAATCTCTATGAGTTGCACCACAGAGTCCGACTGGCAATCAAACCGGGCATCACCGGCATGTGGCAGGTGAGCGGTCGCAGCGATATCACAGATTTCGAAGAAGTAGTACGGCTGGATAAAGAATACATCAGCAACTGGAATATCGGGCTGGATATCAAGATCCTGCTGAAGACGGTGCTGGTAGTGGTTAAAAGAGATGGGTCGATGTAAGTGACTGGCTGTTAAGCAGCAGATACATAGAAAAGGGAAGATACATGGGTAAAGAACAGAAAAGAAAAGCAAAACTGCTGAAAATTGCAGTTCTTGGTCATAAGACGATTCCAAGCCGCCAAGGTGGTATTGAGATTGTAGTTGAAGAACTGACTGTCCGCATGGCAAAACTCGGACATAAAATTACAGTCTACAATCGCAGCGGGCATCACGTCAGCGGCAAAGAGTTTGACAGTAAAAAATTAAAAGAATACAAAGGCGTTCGTCTGAAATACGTGCCGACCATAGATGCAAAAGGGCTGGCAGCGATGACTTCCTCCTTTTTTGCCGCAGCGGCGGCTGCATTTGAAAAATACGATGTTGTGCATTTTCATGCAGAAGGACCCTGTGCAATGCTGTGGCTTCCTAAATTATTCGGCAAACGTTGTATTGCAACCATACACGGGCTGGATCATCAGAGAGCTAAATGGGGCAGATTCGCCAGCACGTATATCATGCTCGGAGAGAAATGTGCCGCCCGTTTTGCAGATGAGATTATCGTGCTGAGCAAAGGTGTTCAGCAGTATTTCCTGGATACCTATGGAAGAAAAACCGTATTTATTCCAAATGGTGTCAACCGCCCTGTTATCCGGGAAGCAAAGATGATAAAAGAAAAATTTGGACTGGAAAAAGATAGTTATATTCTTTTCCTTGGCAGACTTGTCCCGGAAAAAGGACTTCGCTATCTGATCCAGGCATTCAAAGAAGTCAAGACAGATAAAAAGCTGGTGATCGCCGGAGGCAGCTCCGATACTGATGCATTTGCAGCAGAACTGCAGGAGATGGCAAAAGGTGATGACCGGATCCTCTTTACCGGATTTGTGCAGGGGCAGGAACTGGACGAGCTTTACAGCAATGCGTATGTCTATACCCTTCCAAGTGACCTCGAAGGCATGCCGCTCAGCCTGCTGGAGGCGATGAGCTACGGCAACTGCTGTCTGGTATCCGATATCGAAGAATGTGCATCGGTGGTGGAAGATAAAGCACTGGTATTTAAAAAGGCAGATGTAAATGACCTGAGAGAAAAATTACAGACGGTATGTGAAAAAGAGGATGTTGTCCAAAAGAGGAAGGAAGAGGCAGCAGATTTTATCTGTGAAAAATATAACTGGGATGACGTAGTCAGAAGAACGTTGAAGTTGTACAGGAGATAAAGTATGAAAGTACTGATGATCAATAAGTTTCTCTATCCAAATGGCGGAAGCGAAACATATATTTTTAAAATAGGTGAATATTTGCAGAAACACGGACACGAAGTTCAGTATTTTGGTATGGAGCATGAAGGGCGCTGTGTAGGCAATCGAGTGAATGCTTATACAAGCGATATGGATTTCCATGGCGGTTCCAAACTGGCAAAACTGACTTATCCATTGAAAACAATTTACAGTAAAGAAGCAAGAGTACAGATTCGCAAAGTGCTGGATGATTTCAAACCAGATGTCTGTCATTTGAACAATTTCAACTATCAGCTTACACCGTCTATGGTTCTGGAAATTGTCAAATGGAGAAAAGAAAGCAGACATAAATGTAAAATTGTGTTTACTGCACATGACTATCAGTTAGTCTGTCCAAATCATATGCTCAATAATCCAAACACACATAAAAATTGTAAAAAATGTCTGGGCGGACATTTCCTGAATTGTACAAAAGGAAAATGTATTCATGGTTCAACAGCAAAAAGTTTTATAGGAACACTGGAAGCAGAATTTTGGAAATTGAACGGAGCATACAAATATATCGATAACATGATCTGCTGTTCAAAATTTATGAAAACAAAGTTAGATACGAATCCTTTGTTTGCAAAGAAAACAGTAGCTATGCACAATTTTATAGATAAAGTAGAATGGAAAGAAACACCGAAAAAGGACTATGTACTGTATTTTGGACGCTTTTCAGAAGAGAAAGGTATAGCAACATTAATTAAGGTATGCAAAGAACTTCCGGATATTCCATTTGTCTTTGCAGGAACCGGACCGCTGGAAGCAAGTATCAAAGGAATAGATAATATCCAAAATGTGGGATTTCAGAAAGGAGAAGCTCTGGAAGAGTTGATCCGTGAAGCAAGATTTTCTATTTATCCATCCGAATGGTATGAAAACTGTCCGTTTTCCGTGATGGAATCCCAGATGTACGGCACACCGGTGCTTGGAGCAAAAATCGGCGGTATTCCGGAACTGATCCAGGTCGGCAAGACAGGAGAACTCTTCAAAAGCGGCAGTGCAGAGGATTTGAAGAAAAAGATTCAGAAGTTGTGGAATCAAAAAGAACTGACAGAACAATATAGCAAAAATTGTGAAAATATCAGTTTTGATACCATAGATGAGTATTGTGAGAAGTTACTGAAGATTTACAGATAGAAAAACAGGCAGGGGATTAAGATGGCTAAGAATAATGAAAAGAAATTAAATGGAACGGTTATTGTTACTTACCGTTGTAATGCAAGATGTTCGATGTGCAATCGCTATAAGGCACCTTCAAAACCGGAAGAAGAAATCAGTATTGATACAATTAAAAAATTGCCGAAAATGTATTTCACAAATATCACCGGCGGCGAGCCTTTTATTCGTACCGATTTAAAAGACATTGTACGTGAATTATATAAAAAATCTGATCGTATCGTAATTTCAACAAATGGATTTTTTACAGATCGTATTGTTGATCTTTGCAAAGAATTCCCACAGATTGGTATCCGTATTTCAATTGAAGGTCTGGAGAAGACAAATAACGAAATCAGAGGTTTACAGAATGGCTATCAGCGAGGATACACTACTCTGAAAAAATTACGTAAGATGGGGATGAAAGACGTTGGATTTGGCATGACTGTTCAGGATAAAAATGCAAAAGACCTTGTACCACTTTACAAGATCAGTGACAAAATGGGCATGGAATTTGCTACTGCATCTTTACATAACAGCTTTTATTTTGTAGAAGCAAAAAATATTATCCATGATCGCCCGATGGTTGCAAAAAACTTTGAAAAACTGGTCAATGAACTGCTTCGCAGTAACAGTCCAAAAAAGTGGTTCCGTGCATATTTCAATCATGGCTTAATCAATTATATTTATGGACAGAAACGACTGCTTCCATGTGATATGAGTTTTGATACCTTCTTTATTGATCCATATGGAGATGTTATGCCGTGTAACGGAACAAAAGATAAAGAAGTAATGGGAAATCTGAACAAACAAAGCTGGAAAGAACTTTGGAACAGTCCGCAGGCAGAGAAAGTTCGTAAAAAAGTTCGCTGCTGTGACCGTGATTGTTGGATGATTGGATCGGTTTCACCGGCAATGCATAAATATATTTGGAAACCGGCAACTTGGGTTCTGGTACATAAATTTAAAGCACTGTTCAGCAAACATCCATACAGTATGTATGAACTGAAAATCTGCCGTGATTATCGAGATGGCAAAGTCACTAAGGAAGAACTGGACAAGTGCAGCACCTGCGATATGAACTGCGTGATCAATAATGGCCTGAGCGAAGCAAGCAAAGAGCAGTTGAAGCATAGGACTGGAGAAGAAATCGTAGATGCTGACATTGCACAGCAGATGGAAAAGAAATAAGGAAGACAATAGATATGATGATAACAGTTTTAACCCCTACTTTTAATCGGGGGGAGGTATTGCGAAGCCTATGGGATTCGCTGAAAAAGCAAACTGTAAAAAGAGTTTGAGTGGTTTGTAGTTGATGACGGAAGTACTGATGGTACGAAAAATCTAATTACTCAGTTACAAGAAAAAAGTTATTTTCCAATACGATATATCTATAAGAGCAATGGCGGAAAACACACTGCTTTAAATGTAGGAAAACAAACCATTTGCAGCAAACTTACTTTTATAGTTGATTCAGATGATTTTGCGACAGTTGATGCAGTTGAGTCGATGCTGAAGATTCACAAGAAATACAGGTCACAAAATAATATTTGTAGATATGCATTTCTCAGAACGTTCCCTGATGGTAAAATTAATGGTAAGAAGTTTGATACAAATGAGAAAATAGGTTCCTATATTGCTGTGCGTGTGAACGGTGATGATACAGGTGCAGATAAGGCGGAGGTGTTTAAGACATGCTGTTTGAAGGAATTTCCTTTTCCTGAATACCTGAATGAAAAGTTTTTGGGAGAAGATTTGATTTGGGTTAGAATGGCAAGAAAATATGAGATGGTACATACTAATAAAGCTATTTATGTTGGAAATTATCTTGAAGATGGATTAACCAATAATCGACGCAAGCATAATATCGCTTCGCCAGTTGGATGTATGTATCGAGCAGAGGAATTCATGGAGCCAGACTTGAAAATCAAATATCGGATCAAGGGTGGCTTACAGTATATTGTGTACGGAAAATTTGCTGGTTTTCATGTTATTGATTTAATACATAAATCAAAATATAAAGTTCTTGTAACAGCATGCATACCTGGGGGATTATTCTTATATTCAAGATGGGGTAAAGCACAGTAAATTAAATTGATTAAGTACTTGAATATCTTTCGTCAGTAAGTGATAGGAGATATTTGATGAAAGTACTTGTTATTAATCCGATTATGTACACATCGGAAACAAAAAGTATAAAAAGGGCAGCATCGATAAAAGACACAATGATGTATGATTTTTGCTTGGCGTTCCATGAAATGGGGCATTCTGTAACACTTGTCGGAGGCGAGCCATTTAAACCAACAGAAGATGAAACCTATCCGTTTCAGGTATTGTGGTGGGAATGTAAGTGCCAAAAAATCTGTATGCCGCACTGCTTGCCGTTTATGTCGGAAACATATCGGTATGTAAAGAAACATCATCCCGAATATGATCTTGTCATTACGAGTGAAGTGTTTTCATTGAATTCGTTGATGGCATATCGAGCAGTGCCAGACAAGACGGTTATCTGGCATGAGCTTGCGAAGCATAATGCCATTATGAAGAAAATTCCATCAAAAGTGTGGTATGGGATTATAGCAAGGCTTTTTATGCGAAATGCAAAAGTTGTTGCACGTTCGGTTGAAGCAAGAGATTTTGTGAAAAAATACTGCCCGAACACGGATTCAAATGTGATTGATCATGGTGTGAACCTTGATAAGTTTAAGGTTTCTGTGGAGAAAGAGAATAGCTTTGTGGTTTGTTCGCAGCTAATCGAGCGAAAGAAAATTGATGGGATACTTGAAAAGTTTGCGAAATACTTGAATCAGTATGATTTGACTTATCGTCTATACATTATAGGCGAGGGTGAACTCAAAGAAAAACTTCAGACAATAGCACAGACACTAGGGATTGCTTCACATGTTATCTTTACTGGAAAGATGACGCATGATGAGTTACTTCCGATTCTATCCAAATCAAAGGCGTTGCTCGTGAATACGGTAAAAGACAATAATATGATTTCCATTATAGAAGCGATTGCAGTTGGAACACCTATTGTGACAACAGATGTTCCACTAAATTCTACTTACATCAAAGAATATCAGCTAGGAATCGCAAAGAAAAAGTGGGATGAATTGGATTTAAAAGATGTGGTTTCAAATAGCAAAATGTATATTAAGAATTGCATGAAGTACAGATACAAACTTTCCACAAAACAAAAAGTAGAACAATTTTTAGAGATAGAAAGAGAGAGAAAGAATTGACGATGGGAAAAGGTAAAAAACAATATTTTAATGAAATAAATATAATGCGTGGTATGGCCGTGCTTTGTGTCGTTATTGGACATTCTTTTAATCCGACGGAAACGCCTACTATTTTGGGCTTTGTAAAAAGTTTTGTTTATTGTTTTCATATGCCAGCCTTTTTCTTTATTAGTGGATTTCTTGAAGGAGAGAAAAGACGTAGCTTTAGCGAAAAGAAACAAGCGATTGTAAAAAAAGTTAAGCGGCTGATGGTACCATATTTCTTTTTAACAGTAGTCACTGCAGTACTTAAGATATTATTTGGTGCGTTTGCAAGGAATCCTCTTCAATATTCTACCCTTGTGGTAGATGTTTTAATCGGAAGAAATAATCCGAATGGTGGACTTTGGTTTTTATATGCGTTGTTCATTATTTCTATTTTTGGAATTTTATTTGATACTGTAAATCGTGCAATTTTAACTGGGGTTATGCTTGTGCTATATGTATTAAATGCTGCTGTTTTCAAACAGTCAGGATATATTATAGGATTTTTCTTCAGTTATGCATGGATTTATTTTATGGGAGGTGTTGCCAGAAGATATTTTTATGCTAACTTGAAAAAATTGCAACTGGTGATGTCAGCAAAAGGAACAGCAATAACGGTAGTTGCCTCAGCAGGATATATGGTACTTGCGTTTGTTAGAATCTACAGTGTTCAATCGTTGATATTAACAACTGCAGTAACTATTATTGGTGTATTTTGGCTCTTTATCATTGCTATGCAAATAGAGCATTACCATTACGGAGAAAAGTTGTGGATGCTGTTAGGTGACTATGGAATGGATATATATATGATTGGATATTACGTGCAGCAAGCAATTTTTGTTGTATGTGGAAAAATTCTAGGACTTGACTATTTAATATATGCTTGGTTAATGCTGATTTTGGGATTGATAGCACCAATACTATTGTCGAAATACATTGTTAGAAAAAGTAAAATGCTTTCGATACTGATTCTTGGGAGGTGAAATGATGAATTATCTTATTTCTGCATACAGTGTGAACCCTTATAAAGGATCAGAGGATAGTATTGGGTGGAACTGGGTTTTGCAGTATGAGAAAAACTATAAAGAAGGCGACAAAATAATTCTTCTTACAAAAAAATTCAATGAGAATGATACGAGAAAAGGTTTCAGAGAATTTAATATACAACATGTTGAGTTAGTTATTGTAGATGTTCCTAATGTGCTTAACTGGTTTAGAGAAAAGTATTCAGTTTTTCATCATATGTATTATATTTTATGGCAGCATTGGGCATGGATTTGGGTTAAACATTCAGGAATTCATTTTGATGTAATTCATCATGTCACTATGAATGATTACAGAATCCCAAGTGAGTTATACAAGGCAAAAGGCGCAAAGGTGATTTGGGGACCAATGGGGGGGGCACAGGTAACGCCTAAGTCCTTGAAGGTCTATGAAAAGAATCAATTTGCGGCGATGTTTAGAGAATTTGTAAATAAAAGTTGTTCATGGAATCCTTTTTATAAAAAAGCACTGCGTTCGTATTATAAAATATATTGTATAAACAATGAAACTCAAAAACAAGTATCTGATATTGTAGGGAAACAAGTACCATTGATGCCAGAGTTAGCACTAAGAGATGAATATAGAAATCTTCCTATTCTGGAAAAAAACAATGATATTCTTAAAATAGTTTTTGTGGGTAGACTGATTGGTAAAAAAGGAATAGCTTTTCTTGTTGATGCACTCTCTCTTATGCCTGATGATATGGATTGGGAACTGTTGATTTTTGGTGATGGCGATGATCGTGCATTAATCGAAAAGCAAATAGCAGACAGTGGAATTGGAAAAAATGTAAAGCTAATGGGTAATCGTCCATTGAATCAAATTGCTGAAGCATATCAGCAGGCAGATATTTTTGCTTTGCCGAGTTTGAGAGAAACAAGTGGGAATGTGCTACTTGAGGCAATGGCATATGCAGTGCCGATTGTTGCATTTGACACGAGTTTTTGTAAGAAGCTAAATAAAGTTGAGTGCGGTGTATTTGTAAATACGGAACAGACACTCGATGGTATTAAGGAAGACTATTGCAAAGCAATTGTAACACTGGGACGTGACAAAGAGCTGGCAAAACAGATGGGATTAAACGGTTATAAATATGTGAACAAATATTTGACGTGGGAAACTAAATATAAGGTCATTTTAAAAGATTTTGTATAATAAATTCAGTGTAGATATTTATTGGTTGCGGAGGTAGACTTGAAGTGAATATTAAAGAAAAACTTGTTTATTTGTCAGATACAAATTCTTTGTTTAAGAAAATAAAATTGTATTATTGGCGGTGTAAGAATTATCCTGATCAACATAATGTTGAAAAAATGATAAGAAGAAGAAAGAATGGATTTGACGATAAAAAGTTTGCAGCAATAAGAAAAATGGAAAATATTCATAAAGGTGATCGCTGTTTTATTGTTGCTACTGGTCCAAGCTTGACGATGTCAGATCTGGAACTAATAAAAGATGAAATCACATTTGGCATGAATTCAATTACCAAAATATTTGATAAAACAGATTGGAGACCTACGTATTACGGTATACAAGATAGGCAGGTCTATGAAAAAATGGAAAAATCAATCTTAGAGTATTATCGGACTGCCGATAATATCTTTGTTGCAGATCAGCTTGGAAGATACTTTCATCTGCCAGCAAATTTCATACAGTTTCCTTACAACGGCAACTATCACATTTATAGAGGCACATATGAAGATTATTCCGTTGATTTTAGTCCAAACGCATACGAAGTAGTGTATGACGGATATTCTATTACATATTCGTTGATTGAAATTGCTATCTATATGGGATTTAAAGAAATCTACCTTTTGGGTGCAGACTGTAATTATCCAAAGGGAGAGAAAAATCACTTTGTAGAGAGCGGATTTGTTGATAAAAACGCTGCATCTAATCCAATCAGAATGCGTGTTGGATATCAGGCTGCAAAAGAATATGCAGATGCACATGGAATCAAAATCGTAAACTGTACCCGTGGTGGTATGTTAGAAACATTTAAAAGAATGAAATTGGAAGATATTTTAAAGGAGAGAAATTAAAATGAAAACAGTAGCAATTGTTCCTATGAAACTTAATAATCGTCGTTTGCCGCAGAAAAATACTAAGAGCTTTACCAACGGCAAGCCGCTTTGCCATTATATCTTGTCTACTCTTTTGACAGTTGAGAGTGTAGATGAGGTTTACGTTTACTGCAGTAATCCAGATATTCAGGAATTTATTCCGGAAAGAGTAAAGTATCTTCAGCGTTCAACCAGTTTGGATCAGGATACTACAAAAATGAATGAGGTTTTACATTGTTTTGCAAATGAAGTACCGGCAGATATTTATGTGATGACACATACGACAGCTCCGTTCATTAAGAAAGAGTCCATCGAAAAGGGCTTAAAAGCAGTTAAGAGTGGAGAATATGATTCCTCGTTCGCAGCTAAGAAATTGCAAGATTTTCTGTGGAAAGATGGAAAGCCGTTTAACTATGAGCTGAATAATATTCCGCGTACACAGGACTTGCCGGCACTTTATGAAGAAACCAGTGGTTTCTATATTTATAGAAACCATGTTATGACAGATCTTAATCGTCGAATTGGCGATAAACCGTTTATCGTTGAGGTAGGCGAAATTGAAAGTGTTGATATCGATGAGGCAGAGGATTTTATGATTGCTGATGCAATCTATAACTATCGCTTCAGCAAAAGTAAAATCAATTTTATGGAGAAAGTATGATGAGTAAAATACAGGTACTGGACTGCACACTTAGAGATGGTGGTTATTGCAATAATTGTAGATTTGGCTTTGATAATGAGAAAAAGATTGTTCACGGACTTGTAGAAGCCAACATCAATATTATTGAATGTGGCTTCCTCATGAATACTATGGAATATGATAAAGATGTCACAAAGTTTACTTCTCTCGAAGAGGTTGCAAAAATTATTCCAAAAAATAAAGAGGGTAAAATCTTTGTAATGCTTACTGACTATGGTAAGTATCGTCCTGAAGATTTGCCAGAGTACGATGGAACTTCTGTAGATGGTTTGCGTGTGGCTTTTCATAAAAAAGATCGTGCAGCTGCATTAGAAGAATGTAAAACTATCAAAAGCAAAGGCTATAAGGTCTTTGTTCAGGCAATGGTTTCGCTGAGCTATACGGATGAAGAATTCCTTGATTTGATTTGTTGCGTGAATGAATTAGAGCCTTATGCGTTTTATATCGTGGACAGTTTTGGTATGATGAAGCGTAAGGATTTGACCAGGCTCTTCTATTTGGTTGAACATAATCTGAACGAGAATATTAAAATCGGTTTCCATTCGCACAACAATATGCAGTTGGCTTATTCGAATGCTCAGAGTCTGGTCGATTTGCATTCGGATAGAGAGCTGATTATTGATGCTTCTGTCTATGGAATGGGGCGTGGTGCTGGAAATCTGAATACAGAGCTGTTTGTACAGTACCTGAATGATAATGCAGACGGTAAGTATGATATCAAACCGTTGCTGTCTATTATCGATGAAATCTTGAATGAATTTTATCAGCGTAACTATTGGGGCTATTCATTGCCGAATTATTTGTCTGCAGTACATAACGCACATCCAAATTATGCAGGATACCTAGATGACAAAAAGACTTTGACTGTCGAAAATATGAATGAAATTTTTGAGATGATGGATGAGGATAAAAAAGTATCCTATGATAAGGACTATATTGAAGAACTTTATCTAAGATATATGGCAACGGGAAAGTCACAGGAAGAACATAAGACCGAATTAATTGAGAATTTGAATGGGAAAACAGTATTGTTAATTGCTCCAGGAAAAAGTTCAATAGAGGAAAAGGATAGGATTGCATCTTTCATGAATGAAGATGTTGTGATGGTAAGTGTTAATTATAACTATCCTCTTGTGAATATAGACTATATTTTCCTGAGTAATTTGAGACGCTTTAGAGAACTAGATGCATCGAACAGAGGAAAATGCATTGTTACATCGAATATTCCGGCTGACAATGTTTATTTTCAGACAAAATATAGAGATCTTCTGTGTGACATTGAGGCAGTGAAAGATAATGCTGGTCTGATGGCAATTAAATTCTTTACACAGATGGGTGTAAAGAAAATTTATCTGGCAGGTTTTGATGGATATTCTCATGATGAAAAAGAAAACTATGGAGAATCGACAATGGCGTTCGTTACGAAAACGGCCGTTCTTGATGCAATGAACCGCGGAATGACAGAAATGCTGAAAAAGTATAGTGAACTTGTAGAATTGAACTTTTTGACAAAACCACATTATGTGAAGATTTAAGGAGGCAATGCATGATGAAAGTGCTTTCTTTTGGCGAGATTCTTTTAAGATTAGCTTCGCCTGCATATACAAAATTATTTCAAAAAGACAGTTTTGATGCTACTTTTTGTGGTGGAGAAGCAAATGTTGCGGTATCATTGGCCAACTTTGGCATACAGTCTGAGTTTTTGACAGTTGTTCCGGAGAATGATGTCGGGCGAGCATCATTGAATGCTCTGAGATATTTCGGTGTTGATACGAGCAAGATCCTTTTCAAGAATGGTAGAATGGGACTTTATTATCTTGAAAAGGGAGCTTCGTGGTGCTAGAATATAAATAGTACAAGCCAAAATGAGAAATTCCAAATACACAT
>ERZ826613.1541-NODE-1541-length-26779-cov-5.173103_pt1 | contig 26779 bp, 22 predicted proteins | sample MGYA00519925_ERZ826613 | MGnify/ENA primary metagenome ERZ826613 (study PRJEB31778, sample SAMEA3449236) | human gut metagenome | biome: human gut; feature: human-associated habitat; material: faeces | place: United Kingdom | collected 2010/2012 ... | reverse complement strand
ATCAGGGCGTTCAGTTCGCCCTTCTTGCCGAGGACCTTGATGCGGAACTCTTCGACTTCGGCCGCCGTTTTGGGGCGGAACTCTTCGACACGCCGCAGAAGTTCTTCGATTTTGCCAATCATATTTTGCGGTTTTATACTTTTTGCCTAATTTTATACGCTATATAAAATGCAAAGTTATAAATTTTTTGAGATATGTTGCGCAAATCGCTCGCTTTTGTCGTCGTTGCACTCCTCCTCGCCGCGGGGGCGTCGGCCCAGAGCGTCGGGCTCGTGCTGAGCGGCGGAGGGGCGAAGGGACTCTACCATATCGGGGTGATCCAGGCGCTCGAAGAGAACGAGATTCCGATCGATTACGTCGCCGGAACCTCCATGGGTTCGATCATCGCGGCGCTCTACGCGGCGGGCTATTCGCCGGAGGAGATGCGTGCGATCGTCGATTCGGGGCAGGTTCGGGAGTGGGTTTCGGGGCGCATCGATTCGCGTTACGCCTCCTATTACCGCCAGATGCAGGATCAGCCCTCGATGCTTACGCTGCGGCTCAATCTGCGCGACGAGGAGAAGCGCAGCGATGCCAAGAACAAGTCGCGGCTGGTGCTGCCGAGCCATCTCATTTCGTCGTCGCAGATCGATCTGGCGCTCGCCGAACTGCTGACGCCGGCTTCGACGGCCTCCGGCGGCGATTTCGACCGGCTCATGGTGCCGTTCCGGTGCGTGGCCAGCGACCTGGTGGCGCGCAAACCCTATGTGCTCAAAACGGGCGACCTGGGCGAAGCGGTGCGTGCCTCGATGGCCATTCCGCTGGCGTTCAACCCGATCGAGAAGGATTCGATGCTGCTCTACGACGGCGGTATCTACGACAATTTTCCGTGGAAACCCCTCGACGAAACCTTCCGTCCCGACTACCTGATCGGCAGCAAATGCACGTCGGGCAACACCGAACCCAACGCCAAGAGCATCATGGACCAGGTGTGGATGCTCACCATGGAGAAGACCGATTACGACATGCCGGCCGGCCGCAGCACGCTTATCGAGCGGGCGGTCGACGTTTCGATGCTCGACTTTTCTCAGGCCGACGCCATTATCCAGTCGGGTTATGACGATACGATGGCGCTGATGGACTCGCTCAAAAGCGCCGTTCCGCGCCGCATGTCGCGGGGCGAGGCGCTGCGCCGCCGCGCCGCCTTCCGCGAACGCTGCCCCGAGCTGCTTTTCAACCGCTACGCGATCGAGGGGCTGAATCCCGCCCAGACGACCTACGTGCGCGACAGCTCGACCACCAGCACGACGGCGAACCGAAGATCCTTTCGTTCGAGCGGGTGAAGGACAAATACTTCTCGGTGCTGGCCGACGGCAATTTCTCCACCGAATACCCCTACATGCGCTACGATCCGAAGTCGGGCTATTACGGCATCGATTTCCGGCTGACGACCAAGCCCGACTACAAAATCCTGATCGGCGGTAACATCTCGTCGACGGCCTTCAACCAGGCCTACGTCGGGTTCGAATACCACCGCATCCGCCATGCGGCCAACCGCTACTACACCCACCTGTTCCTCGGGCCGGTGTCGTCGGCCGTCATGCTGGGCGGACGGACGGACTTCTTCCTCTGGCGGCCGCTGTTCGTCGATTATTCGTACAACTTCACGGCCCGCAACTACAAGAACGGCAATTTCGGCAACCTCACGTCGGTGTCGAACACCGAGTCGATGAAGTTTCTGGAAAACTTCCTCTCGCTGGGATTCGGCTTTCCGGTCACGCACCGCAGCGCCTTCGTGATCCGGCTCAACGGCGGACAGGAGCGCTACTATTACAGCCTCGACCGCGCCTCCTACAAGGAGAACTACTACGAGGATCTGACCACGCTCAACTACATTTCGCCGAAGATCGAGCTGCGGCGCAGTTCGCTGGACAGGATGATCTTCCCGCACTCCGTCGGGCATCTATCTCTACGGCCGCGACCGTTTCGTGCCGAGTCCCTATTCGCGCGACGAGCAGCGGCTGCGCAAGTCGAAGCGGGATGTCTCGTGGTGGGGCGCCCGCATCGTGTGGAACCAGTATTTCCAGATTTCGGGCAGCAAATGGTTTTCGCTGGGTTACGGCGCCGAGGCTGTCGTGACGACGATCCCCACGCTGAGCAACGGCAAGGTGACGCGCATGCTGATGCCGGCCTACCGGCCTACGCTCCATTCGCAGACGGTCTACATGCCCGAATACCGCGCCAAGCGCTATGCGGCGGTCAGCGTGATGCCGACCTTCGATTTCAGCGACCGGTTCTTCCTGCGGACGGGCATCTACGCGATGTTCGCCGAGCGGTTCCGACCGACCGACGACAGGATGCGTTACATCGTCGACGCGTCGCTGGTCTATCATACGGGCATCGGCCCGATCAGCCTCTCGCTGACGAAGTACAACGTCAAGAACTGGGACAACCTCTTCCTGACCTTCAATTTCGGCTATGCGATGTTCCGTCCGCGCGGAATCCACTATTGACGACCCTATGGTTTAACGATTCGACGACTATATGACACAAGAACCCAAAATCACGGCGGCGCTGATCTACGACTTCGACGGTACGCTGGCGCCCGGCAACATGCAGGAGTACGATTTCATTCCCGCCGTCGGCCAGAGCAACAGGGAGTTCTGGAACGACGCCAATTCGCTGGCCGAGGAGCAGGACGCCGACATGACGCTTACCTACATGGCCAAGATGCTCGAAGCGGCGCGCTCGCGCAAACTGTCGCTGCGCCGCGAGGCGTTCCAGGAGTCGGGACGCAACATCCGGCTCTTTCCGGGCGTGAAGGAGTGGTTCGGCCGCATCAATGCCTATGCCGCCGCGCGGGGCGTGCGCGTGCTGCACTACATCAATTCGTCGGGCTTGAAGGAGATGATCGAGGGGACGCCCATCGCGTCCGAGTTCCGCAAGATCTACGCCTGCTCGTTCCTCTACGACGTGGACGGCATCGCCTACTGGCCCGCCGTGGCGGTGAACTATACCAACAAGACGCAGTTCATCTTCAAGATCAACAAGGGGGTCGAATCGGTCTTCGACTCGAAGCTCGTGAACCGCTACATCCCCGAAAAGGAGCGTCCCGTTCCGTTCCACCACATGATCTATGTCGGCGACGGCACGACCGACATCCCCTGCATGCGGCTGGTGAAGAACTTCGGCGGCCACTCGATCGCCGTCTACAACCCCGATCAGAAGGGGGCCCGCAAGGAGATGGCCTCGCTCATCCACGACAACCGCGTGAACCACGTCTGCCCGGCCGACTACACCGAAGGCTCGGACATGGACCTGCTCGTCCGCACGATCATCGACAAACTCGACCTCGACGACCGGCTCGACCGGCTCGAGGTGGTGAAATAGCCCATGAACCTCTTCCGACTGAGATGGCTCCTGCTCGTGCGGTGGCTCCGCATGGTGGGGTGGTCACTGCCCGTCGTGGCGCTCTTCGCCGCCTTTGCCGCCGCGCTCTTCCTCTTCGTGGCAGGACACTGCCCGGCCCTCGCCGCAGCCCTCGCCGTACTGGCGGTCGTCCGCCTGCACCTCGGGCGCCGCGACCTGCGCCTGCTCGCCGGGCTACTCCGCCGCCCGAAGCTCCACCTGGCCGCCGAATACGCCCTCGCGGCGCTCCTGCCCGCCGGAGTGCTTGCAGCCCGGGGACACCTCCTCCACGCCCTGATCACAGAGGCTGCGGCCACAGCCTGCTGCCTCATCCCCCGGCGCAGCAGCAGAACGGGCAACGGATCGTGGCTCCGCATCGCATGGCTCGGCTACTCTCCCGAATGGACGGGTACCATCCGCAGCCACCGCACGGCTGCGCTCCTTATCGAGCTCCTGCTGCTCGGCAGCGCCTTCGTCCCCTATGCGGGCTTCCCGGCCCTCGCCCTCGCGGCCCTCGTCTGCACCGAGTGCTACACACGCAACGAGCCCCTCGTGCTGCTGCTCCTGCCCGGACGCGGCGGCAGCTCGCTGCTCTGGCTCAAGACCCGCACGGCCTGGCGCAACTACTTCCTGCTCACGCTCCCCGCAGCCGCACTCTCCGCGGCGCTCCATCCCGAAGCAGCATGGCTCGCCGCCGCATGGGCCCCCTTCGCGGCGCTCGTGCTGCTTTATGCCGTACTGGCCAAATATGCCGCCTACAGTCCCAAGGAGGGTGCCGCACCCCTACCGGGAGCGATGCGCATCGGCTACCTCGGGTTCCTCCTGCCGCCTCTGCTGCCTGTCACCCTGGCGCTGATTGTCGTCTACGCCCGCCGGGCCGAGAAAAACCTCAACCGCTACCTCCATGATTACGATTGATTCGCTCACCGTGCGTTACGGCCCGCAAACTGTGCTCGACAACCTGACGATGCACCTCTCCGAACGCTCCGTCCACGGACTGGTCGGGGTGAACGGCGCCGGGAAGACGACGCTCTTCGACACCTTCTTCGGGCTCGTCACCCCCGACAGCGGGTCAATCACCCGCTCGGGGCACCCCTTGAGGCGGAGCGAGATCGCCTACCTCGAGAGCGAGACCTTCTTCTACGACGGCATGACCGGGCGCGACCTGCTCGACCTGACCGCCCACTACAACCCCTCGTCGGACCCGGCGGTCTACGTCCGCGTCTTCGGCCTGCCCGTAGACCGCCCCGTGGCCGGGTGGTCGGCCGGCATGAAGCGCAAACTCGCACTCACCGTCACGCTCATGCAGCAAAAGCCGCTGCTGCTGCTCGACGAACCCTTCAACGGGCTCGACATGGAGAGCCTCCACGCCGCCCGGCAGCTCATCCTGCGCCGCAGGGAGGCCGGGGCCACCGTGATCGTCTCGTCGCACCTGCTCGAGACGCTCTCTCCGCTCTGCGACGACATCCACCTGCTCGACAACGGCCGCATCGCCACGGTCTACCGCCGCGAGGAGTACCCCCGCGCCGCAAACGAGCTCGAGGAGCTGTTCCACCGCCACTACCTGACCCGACTCTCGGACAAACCAAGCTGAAAAAAGATATGGAAATCGTATTCGCCACCAACAACGCACACAAGCTCCGCGAGGTGCAGGCCGTCCTGGGCGACGGCTTCACCCTCTCGACGCCGCGCGACTGCGGCATCACGGAGGAGATCCCCGAGGAGCAGGAGACCCTCGAAGGCAACGCCTCGCAGAAGGCCCATTATATCCACGACCGCACGGGCCGCAACTGCTTCGCCGACGACACGGGACTCGAGGTCGCGGCACTGGGCGGCGCCCCGGGCGTACACTCGGCCCGCTACGCCACCGACGGCCACGACTTTGCGGCCAACAACCGCCTGCTGCTGAAGAACCTCGAGGGGGTCACCGACCGCCGGGCCCGCTTCCGCACGGTCATCTCGCTGATCCTCGACGGCGAGGAGCACCTCTTCGAGGGGATCGTCGAGGGGCGCATCCTCGATCACGAAACCGGCCACGAGGGCTTCGGCTTCGACCCGCTCTTCGTCCCCGACGGCTACGACCGCACCTTCGCCGAGATGACCACCGAAGAGAAAAACGCCGTCTCGCACCGGGCCCGCGCCGTGCGGAAACTCGCCGACTATTTGCATTCCATCGGGAAATAGGGTATCTTTGCCGCGCTATGGAAGAGAGAAACTACCAAAAGGAGGAGCGTTTCGACCCGCATACGGTCGAGGCGCTGAAGCACCACTACGCCGAGATCCTGCGCCTGCTGGGCGAGGACCCCATGCGCGAGGGGCTCTTGAAAACGCCCGAACGGGTGGCCAAGGCCATGTCGTTCCTCACGAAGGGCTACGACGAGGACCCGCTGCAGATCATCCGCTCGGCCACCTTCCGCGAGGAATACAAGCAGATGGTGCTCGTCAAGGACATCGAGCTCTACTCGCTCTGCGAGCACCACATGCTGCCCTTCTACGGCAAGGCCCACGTGGCCTACATCCCCAACGGCTACATCACCGGGCTCTCGAAGATCGCCCGCGTGGTGGAGTGCTATGCCCGCCGCCTGCAGGTCCAGGAGCGGCTGACGGTCCAGATCCGCGACTGCATCCAGGAGGCGCTCAACCCGATGGGCGTGGCCGTGGTGATCGAGGCCAGCCACATGTGCATGCAGATGCGCGGCATCGAGAAGCAGCAGTCGGCCACGACGACCTCGGCCTTCACGGGGGTGTTCCTCTCGAGCCAGCGCACCCGCGAGGAGTTCATGACGCTCATCTCGCACCGATACAGATAGGCCCTTTGGCGAAGGCCCTCTTCACGAACCGGAACCCGCAGAGACCCTGCGGGTTCTTTTCGTTTCGGAGAGTCCCGAAGCGGGGCTCCATGCCCCGAAATCACCTCTTTATGCACCAAACGGCCCCGATGCGCCCGGGGTCCGGCATCGGGGAACGGAATTTGAGACGGAACGGGCGACAGCAAACCTAAAAAATTTCAACAACCATGATTGTCAAAAATTTGCGTTACACAGCACTCGCACTCGCAGCAGTTGCGTTCTGCTCGTGCCAGAAGGAGCCTTCGACATCGGACCTGCACGGGGATTACCTGGTCTACACGGCTCACGACACCGGCACCGACTTCTCCGCCATCGACACCTACTTTCTCCCGGACAGCATCCTGCTGATCGGCGGCAGCGACCGGACCGAATACTGGAAGGACGAGAGCGCTCAGGAGATCATCGCGACGGTAGCCGCGGCAATGGACAACGCCGGCTATACGCGCACCTACGACAAGGCGGCAGCCAACGTGGGCATCCAAATGAGCTATGTCGAGCAGGTGACCTACTTCGTGGGGTACAACAACCCCTACTGGTGGTGGTACTATCCCTACTACTGGACCCCGGGCTACTGGGGTGACTGGCTGGGCTGGCACTATCCCTACGGCGTCTACTACGGCTACACGGCCGGCTCGCTGCTGACCGAGATGCTCGACCTGGAGGCCGACCAGCAGAGCGGCAAGAAACTGCCGGTCATCTGGGACAGCTTCGCCGGCGGGCTGCTGACCGGCGACTCGTCGCTCAACCTGCAGCGCACGCTCGACGCCGTGGAGCAGGCCTTCGTGCAGTCGCCCTATCTGTCCAAATAATTGAACCCGAAAATACGACCGAATATGAAAACGTATAGACACTTGAAAACCGTTATCCTGTGTGCCGCGCTGCTCGTTGCTGCCCTGCCGGGCAAGGCGCAGCTCTTCCCGAACTCCTACGTGAACATCGACTGGCAGATGGGGGTTCCCCTGGGCGACAAGTTCGCGGACAAGGCTTCGGGGTGGGGCATGAACTTCGAGGGCGGCTACTTCGTGACGCCGGCCCTGACCGTCGGTCCCTTCATCTCGTACCAGACCAACCTCGAGGACATCTCGCGCCAAACGCTCCAGCTGGGTGACGGCGCTGCCATGACGACCAACCAGAAACACGCGCTGTTCCAGCTTCCGTTCGGCGTCGTGGCTCGATACAACTGGCTCAAGAAGAGTGTCTTCCAGCCCTATGTAGGCATGCGTATGGGAGCCTGCTATGCCCAGATGTCCTCCTATTACTACGTCATCAAGCAGTACACCGACACGTGGGGTTTCTACATGTCGCCCGAAGTGGGTGTCAGCATCTTCCCGCGCCCGGACTACCGCATGGGCTTCCACGTGGCGCTCTACTACGGCTATGCCACCAACACCGGCGACCTGCTGGTCTACTCGATCGACAACATCAACAACTTCGGCATCCGCGTCGGCATCTCGTTCTGACACGCCTCCGAGGCGATGGAAAAAGGGAGCACTCCCCGTGTGGAGGGTGCTCCCTTTCCGTTTTCCATGCCGAAAGGCACCGTCACCCGAGGGCGATGCCGTCGATGCGCTCCAGCTCCCCGTCCGAGAAGGCGGGACTCTGTAGCGCGCGCAGGTTCTGCGCGATCTGCTCCACCGAACTGGCCCCGATGATCACCGACGAAACCCTCGCATCGCGCAACAGCCACGCCAGAGCCATCTCGGCCAGCGACTGTCCCCGTTCGCGGGCCAGTGCGTCGAGCTCCCGGATCCGGGAGAGCATCTCCCCGGTCAGCACCTCACGACGCAGCGACTGCCCGGCGGCCATGCGCGAATCCTGCGGGATACCGTCGAGGTAACGCCCCGTCAGGAGACCCTGGGCCAGAGGCGAAAAGGCGATGAATCCCGACCCCGCCTCTGCTGCGAGGGACAGCACGCCCGAAGTTTCGGGACGACGGTCGAAGAGGTTGTATCGGTCCTGAAAAAGCAGGCAGTGAACGTCGCGCCGGGCCAGATAGGAGAAGGCGAAGCGGGCCGCCTCGAGCGGATAGCGCGAGATGCCGACATAGAGGGCCTTGCCCCGGCGCACGATGTCCACAAGGGCCTGCAGGGTCTCCTCGAGCGGCGTTTCGGGATCGTAGCGGTGCGTGTAGAAGAGGTCCACGTAATCGAGCTTCATGCGGCGCAGGCTCTGGTCGAGACTGGCCATGAGGTACTTGCGTGAACCCCAGTTGCCGTAGGGACCGGGCCACATGTCGTAGCCGGCCTTTGTCGAAACGAAGAGCTCGTCGCGGTAGGGTGCGAACGACTGCTGCATGAGCCGTCCGAAGTTCTCCTCGGCCGTCCCATAGGGCGGACCGTAGTTGTTGGCCAGGTCGAAGTGGACGATCCCCCGGTCGAAGGCGTAGTGCGCCATGCGGCGCACCTCCGTGAAAGGGCGTTCGGTGCCGAAATTGCGCCACAGACCCAGCGAAAGCGCCGGCAGCAGCACACCGCTGCGCCCGGCCCGCCGGTAGACCATGCCCGAGGCATAGCGATCGGGCGAGGGGACATAGGGAGCTTCCGTCATCGTATTCTGTATTTTGCGGTGTATCCGCAGTAAGGGATCAATGCGCCTCGAGCCAGTTGCGGCCCACGCCGGCATCGGCGACCAGCCGCACCTTGAGCCGGGCAGCCGACTCCATCGACTCGGTGACGATGCGCACGACCTGCTCCTGCTCCTCGCGGAGCATGTCCACGACCAGTTCGTCGTGCACCTGGAGGATCACCTGCGAGCGGATGCCCTCGGCGGCGAAACGGCGGTGGACATCGATCATGGCGATCTTCATGATGTCGGCAGCCGAACCCTGAATCGGGGCATTCACGGCGTTGCGCTCGGCCAGGCCGCGCGCCACAGCGTTGTGCGAGGCGATGTCGTTCAGGTAACGACGGCGGCCGAAGATCGTCGCCACGAAGCCCTCCTCGCGGGCCTTCTCCACCACGCGGTCCATGTACTCCTTGACCTTGGGATAGGAGCGGAAATAGCCGTCGATGATCTCCTTGGCCTCCTTGCGGGGAATCTCCAGCCGCTGGCTCAGCCCGAAGGGAGAAATGCCGTAGATGATGCCGAAATTGGCAGTCTTGGCCCGCCGGCGCTCCTCCGGAGTCACCTCGGCGAGCGGCTTGCCGAAGAGGCGAGCGGCCGTCGCGGCGTGGATGTCCTCGCCGTGTTCGAAGGCTGCGATGAGCGACTCGTCGCCCGAAAGGTGGGCCATCAGGCGCAACTCCACCTGGCTGTAGTCGGCCGAGAGCAGCAGGTGATCATCGTCCGAAGGGATGAAGGCCTTGCGGATGCGGCGCCCCATCTCGTCGCGCACGGGGATGTTCTGCAGGTTGGGGTTAGTCGAGGAGAGACGCCCAGTAGCCGTCACGGCCTGGTTGAACGACGTGTGGATGCGCCCTGTCGTGCGGTTCACCAACTGCGGCAGCGCCTCGACATAGGTCGAGAGCAGCTTCTTCACCCCGCGGTACTCGAGGATGAGGTCCACGATGCGGTGCTTGTGGGCGAATGTCTGGAGATACTCCTCGTCGGTGCAGAACTGCTTGGTCTTGGTCATCTTGGGCTTCTCCGCGATACGCATCTTCGCAAAGAGCACCTCGCCCAACTGCCGCGTCGAGTTGATGTTGAGCGACGGCTCCCCGGCCTCGGTGCGGATCGCAGCCTCGAGTTCGGCCATCGTGCGGTTCAGTTCGACGGCATATTCGGCCAGCGCCGCGCTATCGATCCGCACGCCCGCCATCTCGATGTTGGCCAGCACCTCGATCATCGGCTCCTCGATCTCGAAGTAGAGATCGTGCAGCCCGATGCGCTCGACCATCGGCAGGAGCACCTGCTTGAGCTGCAGCGTGACGTCGGCGTCCTCGGCGGCGTACTCCTTCACGCGTTCGACATTCACCAGATCCATCGTCAGCTGCTTCTGGCCCTTGCCAATGAGCGTCTCGATCTCGATGGGCCGGTAGTTGAGGTAGCGTTCGGCCAGCGTGTTCATGTTGTGCCGCGACTCGGGGTCAAGCAGGTAGTGGAGGATCATCGTATCGTACTTGCGCCCGCGGACGGCCACGCCGAGCCGCCGGAGCACCATCAGGTCGAACTTGACATTCTGACCGATCTTGGCGATCCGCGGATTCTCGAATACCGGACGGATGATCTCTGCATATTCGGCCGTGCACTCCTCGCTGAAGGGCACGTACCACGCCTTGTGGGGTTCGACGGCGAACGACATGCCGACGATGCGGTCGTTGAAGATGTCGAGCCCCGTCGTCTCGGTGTCGAAGCAGAACTCGTCCCGCACGGAGAGCTCGCCGACAAGCTGCCGGAGCGATTCGGCATCGCCCACCAGCAGGTATTCGTGGGGCGTATCCTGCGCCGTGCGGAACTGCATCGCGTCGGCAGCCTCCTGCAGCTCGGCAACGGGAACCGGACCCCGAAGCGGTTCGACGGGCTCGCCGAAGAGGTTGCCCTGACCGGCCAGCGCGGCCTTTTTCGCCGCCGCGGACTTCGCCCGGGCCATCTCGGCCAGCTGGCGCTGCTCCTCCTGGCGCTGCTCCTCCTGACGCGGTCCGTCGGGCAGCGGCTCGGGGGGCGCGAGGTTGGCCAGATCGTTGAGGAAGGCCTTGAAGTCAAGTTCGGCGAAGAGCGCCTTCAGATCGTCGAGGTGGGGCGCACAGACCGTGAGCTCCTCCTCGCGGAAATCGATCGGCACGTCCAGACAAATCGTCGTCAGCCGCTTGGCCAGACGGAGGTTGTCGCCCCATGCGGCGATCTTCTCGCCCTGCCGCCCCTTGATCGAAGCGACGTTGTCGAGGATACGCTCGACCGTTCCCCACTCCTGCACCAGTTTGCAGGCCGTCTTCTCGCCGATGCCCGGGACCCCCGGAATATTGTCCGAGGCGTCACCCCACAGGGCGAGAATGTCGCGCACGAGCACCGGATCGTCGATGCCGTACTTCTGGCGGATGGCCTCGCGGTCCACGATCTCGATCGCCCCGTCGGAACCCTTCTGCTTGTAGATACGGCAGTGTTCGCGTACCAACTGCCCGTAGTCCTTGTCGGGCGTCACCATGTAGACGTCGTAGCCGGCCGCAGCCCCCTTCTGCGAGAGGGTGCCGATCACGTCGTCGGCCTCATAGCCCTCGACTTCGAGAATCGGGATGCACATGGCTTCGAGCACCCGCTTGACATAGGGCACCGAAATGAGTATGTCCTCCGGAGTCTCGGAGCGGTTGGCCTTGTATTCGGGGAAGATCTCGCGGCGGAAACTGCCACCCTTGGGATCGAACGCCACGCCCAGCAGGTCGGGGCGCTCACGCTTCTGGATGTCGCGGAGGAACTTCACGAAGCCGAAGACCACCGAGGTGTTCATTCCGTTGCGGTTGCGCATCGGGCGGCCCAGGAAGGCGTAATAGTACTTGAAGAGCAGCGCGTAGGCGTCTACCAGGAAGAGTTTTTTCATAGCGGGGCTGTGTGTGTTGCCTCCTTCACAGGAGCGTGGAATGTATCATGCGGGGTTGTCCTCGGCGAACCACTCGGCAAACGACGTGGCCGTCTCGTGGAGCCGCAGCGAATGGAGCCGGACCCCTTCCGGCAGGCGGGAGGCGATGCGGCGGGCGAAGTCGGCGAGCATGTTCTCGCACGTGGGCTGATAGTCCACGACGACGATATTCGAAAAGCGTTCCCCGAGGGCCTCCCGGACGGCACGTCCCCGTTCGGAGTCGCGCAGGACGAAGGCGTGGTCGAAGCGCGAGACGATCTGCTCGTTCACGATGCGCTTGAGCACGCCGAAATCCATCACCATGCCGTATTTCGGGTTTCCGGGATCGGCCACGGGCCGCCCGGCCACCGTGACGAAGAGCCGATAGGAGTGCCCGTGAATCTCGCGGCACGGGCCGTCGTACCCGTCGAGTGCGTGGGCCGCCTCGAACGAAAATTCTTTGGTCAATCTGATTACTGCCATACGACAAAGATACGCAAAAATTCGGTACGCACGACATAAAAGAGGCAGGCGGCCGCCTGAAAGCGGACCGCCTGCACGGAAAACGGAACCGGGGAGCACATCCCCCGGGCGGTTACCTCAACTCGACCTCGTAGGGCGAATACATCAGCACGCCCTGCATGCGGAGCAGCCGCTGCACGCGGTCGTACCCGCCGAAGAGCTCCTGCAGCTCCGAGCGCACGAAGGCCTTGCGTACGCTGACATTGAGCGCCGAAAGCATGGCGGCCAGACCGCTGGGCTGCTGCGTGACCTCGACCACGCGGAAGTTCTCACCCAGGCCGGCCTTGTCCACAGCCAGCGCAATGGCGGTCTTCAGTCCGCCGTAAGCATCGATCAGCCCGATCCCGAGAGCATCGCTGCCCGACCACACACGACCGCCGGCAATGTCGAGCACCTTCTCGATCGGAAGGTTGCGCCCGGCGGCGACATCCTGCGTGAAGGTCTCGTAGACCTTGTCCACGCCGCGCATGATCGAGGCGCGCTGGGCAGGCGTAAGCGGCTCGACGGAGCCCATGCCGGCCGAAGCGTTGCTCTTCACCCCGTCGAGCGTGATGCCCAGTTTGTTCTTGAGCGCGTCGATCGGATTGAGGAACATGCCGAAGACACCGATCGAGCCGGTGAGCGTCAGGCGGTCGGCGACAATGACGTCGGCCGGGCAGGAGATGTAGTATCCGCCGCTGGCGGCATAGGAGCCCATCGACACGACAACGGGTTTCTCGGCCCGGAGCAGCTCCATCTCGCGCCAGATGACATCCGAGGCCAGGGCGCTGCCGCCCGGGGAATTGACACGCACAACCACGGCCTTGACCTTCTCGTCGCGGCGCACGTCGGCCAGTTCGGCAGCGAGCGAATTGCCGTAGACGGCATCGCCGTAGCCCTCGCCATCGACAATCTGCCCGTCGGCATAGACGCCGGCCACCCGGTCGGCCCCGAGGTTGTCGAGATCCACGCCCACCATCGAGGCGTAGTCACCGAGCGACACGAAATCGTAGTTGCCCTCGCCGTCGTCCTCGACTCCCAGCTCGGCGAAGACCTCCTTCATCTGGTCCTCATAGAGGAGTCCGTCCACGAAACCGTATTTCAGCGCATCCTCAGGGAGCGTCACCTGCAGCTTGTCGGCGATCTCGTTGAGCCGCTCCACGTCGATGCCGCGCGATGCGGCAACAGCCTCGGCGATCGTTCCCCACATCGAATCGACGAGCGCCTGCATCTGCTCGCGGTTGGCCTCCGACATGCGGTCGAGGATATAGGGTTCCACGGCGCTCTTGTACTTGCAGACCGTCGGGCGGAAGACCTCGGCCTTCAGGTCGAGCTTGTCGAAGAGACCCTTGTAGAACATCAGGCTGGTCGAAAGTCCCGACCAGTCCATCCCGCCCTCGGGCTGGAGATAGATGCGGTCGGCCGCCGAAGCCAGATAGTACTGCCCCTGCGAATAGGTTTCGTTGTAGGCGACGACAAACTTGCCGCTCTGCTTGAAGAGTTCGATCGCCTCGCGCAGCTCCTCGATGAGGGCCGTGCCCGTAACGCCGCCCGTACCGTTCATGCGCAGGTAGATGCCCTCGATCCGGTCATCGACCGCCGCGGCCTCGAGCGTGCGGAGCACCTTGAGCAGCGAGAGCTGGCGCGTGGACTGCAGCGTACGGAAGTCGAATCCGGCCAGCGGGTCCGACGAGGGAGCGTCGTTGATGACCTCCGAGAAGTCGATCCTGAGGATCGAACCCTCCTTGACAGTAACGGTCCGCTCCATCGAACCGGCAATTGCGAACAGGATGAACATCCCGAACAGCAGGATGGCCAGCGATCCGAGCACAAAGGCCAGGAGTGCGGCCAGAAAAGTCTTGATGAAATTCATATAGGAACGTATTAAATTTGAATCATGCCGTATGCGGGCAAGTACAAAGATAGCGTTTTTTTCACGGGCGCCACCATAATTTATCGTTTTTCGATAAAATTCGATCCGCCCGACCGGGCATCCGACCGGGGCTGGAGTGCGGAAAAGCGACCAAATATTTACCGACACGCTACCTATTGTCTGAAATATGCGTTATCTTTGTCGGGTAAGTGATACCGTGAAATTATGGAAGAAAAGATCAAACAGCTGCTCACGGCGATCGTCCATCCCGAAACCGGACAGGATATCGTAACGAGCGGATTCATCGAACATACGGCCGCAGCGGCCGGCAAGGTGACGGTGGTCCTGCGCTTCGCCAAGACGCGCGACCCGTTCGCCCTGAAGATCAAGAAACAGGCCGAAGAGCTCCTGCAGGAGGCATTCCCGGGCAGCGAGGTGCTCGTGGTCATCAAGGAGGGCGGCGCCGCCCCCCGTCCCGAACCGAAGCTGAAGACGACCACGGGCGGCATCGCCCACGTCATCGCCGTAGCCTCGGGCAAGGGCGGGGTAGGCAAATCGACCGTCACGGCCAACCTGGCTGTCGCCCTGCGCAACATGGGCTACCGCGTCGGGATCCTCGACGCTGACATCTACGGGCCCTCGCAACCCAAGATGTTCGGTGTGGAGGGTTACCTGCCCGAAGCCGTGCAGGAGGATGGCGAGGACCGGATCATCCCGGCCCGCTCGATGGAGATCGAACTGATGTCGATCGGCTTCTTCATCAAACCCACCGATGCCCTGCTCTGGCGCGGGGCCATGGCCGTCAGCGCCCTCAAGCAGATGATTCACCAGACCCGGTGGGGCACGCTCGATTTCCTGCTCGCGGACCTTCCTCCCGGCACGGGCGACGTACACCTGTCGATCATCGGCGAGCTCAAGATTGACGCCGCAGTCATCGTCTCCACCCCGCAACAGGTGGCCGTAGCCGACGTGGTGCGGGGCGTAGAAATGTTCCGCAACGAACACGTCGGAATTCCCGTAGCGGGCGTCATCGAAAACATGGCGTGGTTCACCCCGGCCGAGCTGCCCGACAACCGCTACTACCTCTTCGGCCGCGGCGGCGCACGGGACATGGCCGAGAAGAGCGGAGTCCCGTTCCTCGGCGAAATACCCATCGTACAGTCGATCATGGAGGGCAGCGACGCGGGATGCCCGGCGGCCTCCACCCATCCGATGGTCGAGAAGAGCTACCGCGAAATCGCCGAAAAGGTGGTGGAGCAGGTGATGAAAAACGGTCGATAACCTGTCGGCAAGCCTGTTGATAACCGATGAAAAAAGATGAAAACTTCCCCCTCCCCGCATTTGGAAAATCCAACCGGAGCCGGGTATATACGGCTTTCGCGGGAAACCAAAAAAAGTTTTCGGAAATTTTCGTCGCCCGACCGGAGCCCGAAACGGAACAGATTGTTGAAAATCGGAGGCTGTCGATATGTGGATAACGGTTTTCAACATTTGTGGACAACGCAAACAGTGAAGTGATTTGCAGCAGGTCGCAGAAGAGAGTTGTCCCGTGCAGCACGGTCCGTCTGTCGATAATCCGAAAGGAGGCCGAGTTATCGACATTATCAACAGCTATTTATATTCTTCTTCTTTTTTATTTAAATTTTAAAAAGGAATAAAAAATAAAAAATGATTGTGGAAAACACCTCCGAACTCAAGGAGCGCATCGAGCGTCTCAAGCGTGAAAAGAACGCCGTGATCCTCGCGCACTACTACACGAGACCCGAAGTGCAGGCCGTGGCCGACTTCCTGGGTGACTCGCTGGCCCTGTCGGTACGCGCACAGTCGGTCGATGCCGACGTCATCCTCTTTGCCGGCGTGCACTTCATGGCCGAGACGGCCAAAGTGCTCTGCCCCGAAAAAAAGGTGCTCATCCCCTGCCCCGAGGCTGGCTGCTCGCTCGCCGACTCGTGCCCTGCCGCAGAGTTCGCCGCTTTCAAGGCGAAGTATCCCGGCTACCGCGTGGTCTCCTATGTCAATACGACGGTCGAGGTCAAGGCCCTTACGGATATCTGCTGCACCTCGTCGAACGCCCTGAAGGTAGTTGAGTCGATCCCGGCCGATGTCCCCGTCCTCTTCGGCCCCGACCGCAACCTGGGTTCCTATATCCGCAAACTCACCGGACGCACGAACATGGTGCTGTGGGACGGCGCCTGCCACGTGCACGAGGAGTTCTCGCTCGAGAAGCTGCTGCAGCTCAAGCGCGAGCATCCCGAGGCCCGGGTGGTCGTGCATCCCGAATGCCGTCCCTACATCCTCGAAGTGGCCGATTACGTCGGTTCGACGGCCGGCATCCTCGACTATTGCGGGCGCAGTGAAGCCCGTGAGTTCATTGTGGTGACCGAGGCCGGCATCCTGGCCGAAATGAACCGCCTCTACCCCGACAAACGGTTCATCCCGGCACCCCCCGACGACGAGACGTGCGGCTGCAACAACTGCCGCTACATGAAGATGGTGACGTTGGAGAACATCGCCTCGTCGCTCGAAACGCTCTCTCCCGAGGTGGTCATCGACGAGGAGATCCGCCGCCGGGCCGAGCGCTCGATCCGCAACATGATCGCCATCCAGTGAAACAACACCGCAAAACAACGTATATGAAGAAAATCCTTTTCCTGCTGGCCGCGGCGTGCGTCTCGCTGACCGCCTCGGCCGACGAGGGCATGTGGATGCTGCCCTACCTTCAGAAGATGAACATCAAGGTGATGAAGGAGCGCGGCTGCAAGCTCTCGGCCGACGAGATCTACAGCGTGAACGAGTCGTCGCTCAAGGATGCCATTGTCGTCTTCGGCGGCGGCTGCACGGGTGAGATCGTCTCGCCCGAAGGCCTGCTCTTTACCAACCACCACTGTGGCTACGCCTCGATCCAGCAGCTTTCGAGCGTCGAGCACGACTACCTTGCGAACGGTTTCTGGGCCATGTCCCAGGCCGAGGAGCTGCCCGTTCCGGGGCTCAAGGTGCGCTTCGTGCGGCACATCATGGATGTGACGGCGGATGTGCTGGGCAACGTACCCTCGACCGCCTCGCAGTCCGAGTACGAGCGCATCACGGCCGAGAACATGAAGGTGCTGACCGGGCGCCTGCAGGAGGAGCATCCCTCGATGGAGATCTCCGTCAAGCCCTTCTTCGGCGGCAACCAGTTCTTCGCCTTCGTGATGGAGGTATACACCGACGTCCGCCTGGTGGGGGCTCCCCCCTCGTCGATCGGCAAGTTTGGCGGCGATACGGACAACTGGATGTGGCCCCGCCACACGGGCGACTTCTCCATTTTCCGCGTCTATGCCGGTGCCGACAACCGTCCGGCCGAATACGCCCCGGAGAACCGTCCCTACCGCGCCGAGAAGTTCCTCAAGATCTCGCTCGACGGCGTCGATGAGGGTGACTTCGCCATGGTGATGGGATTCCCCGGATCGACCGAGCGCTACATGACCTCGTACGAGATCGACAACCTGCTCGGCACGGAGAACCCGCAGCGGATCTTCATCCGCGGTGAGCGCCAGGCGATCCTTTGGGACGACATGATGGCCGATGATGCCGTGCGTATCCAGTATGCCTCGAAATACGCCATGTCGTCGAACTACTGGAAGAATTCGATCGGCATGTCGCGCGGCATCCGGAAACTTGGCGTAAAGGCCCGCAAAGAGGCGCAGGAAGCTTCGTTCCAGGCTTGGGCCGAGAAGAATACGCTGCCCGAGGAGGGATATATCGACGCCCTGGCGAAGATCCGCGAGGCCGAGCTCCGCGGCGGCCCGATCTACGCCGGCGTGCAGTATCTTTCGGAGGCGTTCCTCGGGGCCGTCGAGCTGCTGAACCCCGTGCGTTCGTTCATCAATATGGATAAGATGGCCGTGGAAGAGACCATTGCCGATCCTGATGCCGTCAGGGAGCGTCTGGCCGAGTGGTACAAGGACTATAATCCCGCGACCGACCGCAAGGTGGCCAGGCGCATGCTCGCCATCGCGCGTGAAAACATGAAGGAGCTGCCGTCGTTCTATGCCGATGTGGTCGATAAGCAGTTCGGCGGCGACATCGACGCCTATGTCGATTACCTCTACGACCACTCGGTCTTTGCCTCCGCGGAGAAGGTGCTGGCGCTGCTGGACGACTACTCGCCCGAGAAGATTGCTGCGGATCCCGCCGTGGAGCTGTCCGCATCGGTGTGGTCGAAGTATATGGAGCTTTCGAAGGCCTACCGCGAAAGCCATGCAGGCTATGCTGAAGGACATCGCAAATACATCGCCGGCCTGATGCTCCAGCAGCCCCGCAAGGCGTGGGCCCCGGATGCCAACTTCACGATCCGCCTCACGTACGGCAACGTGCTGCCCTACTCGCCGGCCGACGGCATCGAGTACAACTACTATACGACGCTCAAGGGTGTGATGGAGAAGGAGGATCCGAAGAATCCTGCCGAGTTCACCGTACCCGAGCGCCTTAAGGAACTCTATGCAGCCAAGGATTTCGGCCGCTACGCCAATGCGAAGGGCGAGATGCCCGTGGCCTTCCTGGCCAACCTCGACATTACGGGCGGCAACTCGGGATCACCCGTGCTGAATGACCGCGGCGCGCTGATCGGCCTGGCCTTCGATGGCAACTGGGAGGCCATGTCGGGCGACGTGGCCTTCGAGCCCGACCTGCAGCGCATGATCGCCGTGGATGTACGCTACGTGCTCTTCATCGTGGACAAGTTCGCCGGCGCCGGCTGGCTCCTCGACGAGATGCAGTTCGAGTAGCGCGTGACCGGATGCCCGACGGCATTCCGTCTGAAAAAGATTCCCGCACCTTTCCGAGGGTGCGGGAATTCTTTTTTTTCGGGTACGGGTCAGCGGGCCGGTCGGTGCAGGAACCTCTTGGCCAGGCGCCGCCGCAGGGGTTCGTCGTAGAGCTTCAGTGCTACATAGGCCAGCAGGATGTTGCCGAAGAAGAGCAGCAAGGCCGCGGGCCACGTGCGGGCGAAGTCGGCGATGCCGTGGCGGATCATCCAGGCGTAGAAGAGGTACATGAACGGATAGTGGATGATGTAGACCGGGAAGGAGATGTCGCCCATGAAGCGGCAGAGTCCCGTCGAGAAACGGTCGGTCGTGGCGCCCGAGGCTCCCAGGCGGATGAGCAGCGGGAAGAGCAGTGCGATGCAGGCCACTTCGAAGAGGCCGTTGAGGCTGACGGCGGTGTCGGTCGGGAGGGCCGGGACGAGGAACAGCGCCACGAGGATCGCCGAGCAGATCCAGAAGGCCCCGCGGACCTTCACCGGACGGAAGCGCCGTGCGATGAGCATGCCCAGCGTGAAGGGGAAGAGCATGCGCACGAGGCCGCCGGCGAAGTTCACCCCGTCGAGCGTCCAGCCTACGCCGATCGTGCCGTACTGCTGGGGGTCGGCCAGGGCGAAATAGGCGAGTCCGGCGCCCGTCAGAAGGGTGAGTGCGGCGAGCGCGCGATCCGAAAGGCGGCGGATCAGCAGGGCGTAGAGGATGTTGCCGATATACTCGAAGAAGAGCGACCAGCTCGGCCCGTTGAGGGGAAACATCTCGCCGTTGCCCCGCACCTCCCACGGTGCGCCGCTCCAGGCCGGGATGAAGCAGCAGGCGCAGAGCAGGGCCAGCAGCACGGAAGTTGTGGCGACCGGTGTGCCCTGCCATGTCACGGCGCCCTGCGCAAGGAAGGTCACGGCGCCCAGCAGGGCCCCGAAGAGAACCATCGGATGGAGGCGTATGAGGCGTCGGCGGAAGAAGTTGCCGACCGTAAGACCGCTGCCCCAGCGGTCGTCGTAGGCGTAGGAGATGACGAAGCCCGAGAGCATGAAGAAGAAATCGACGGCCAGGTAGCCGTGGTTGATGCCTCCGATCGTGGTGTTGCCGCCGGCAAAGGCATACCCTTCGAAGATGTGGTACCAGATGACCGAGAGTGCCGCAACGCCGCGCAGCCCGTCGAGCAGGTTGTAGTGGGGTTTGGTGTCCGCAAAGGATGAAGTGTTCATTTCCGTCTTTTTTGTTTTCGGGATCGGTTCGGGTGGATCGTTGCAAAGGTACGATTCCCGAGTCAAAGGAAAAAGTGCGAACGTTGTTTTTTTGCTTTTTGGCGGGTAAATGCCCGTCGATGAATAAAGCACCCCGGCGGATGATTTCCGGCGCGACAGAGAGGCGGAAACGCCCCTTTGCCGGTACGCGGTCGTGCCCGTCCCGGGACTCGAAAGGAAGAGCGGCGCCTCCTTTTTCCCGGTTGCTTCGTGCCCCGTGCTTCTTTCTTGTGGAAAAACTCCCCCTTTTGCTTCAGGAATCAATCAAAATTTCGTACTTTTGACACAAATTAGTAAGATTGTATCACTTCTATGGCTAAAGAGTTCAAACGCTATCTCGTGACTTCGGCACTCCCCTATGCCAACGGCCCCGTACATATCGGCCACCTGGCGGGAGTCTACATACCTTCGGATATCTACACGCGCTACCTGCGCCTGAAGGGCTGCGACGTGATCTCGGTCTGCGGATCCGACGAGCACGGCGTGCCCATCACGATCAAGGCCCGCAAGGAGGGCGTCACGCCCCAGCAGATCGTAGACCGCTACCACGAATTGATCAAACGTTCGTTCGAGGGGCTCGGCATGTCGTTCGACATCTATTCGCGCACCTCGTCGGCCACCCACGCCCGGACGGCTTCGGACTTCTTCCGCAAGCTTTACGACGAGGGCAAGTTCATCGAGAAGACCTCGATGCAGTATTACGACGAGGAGGCGCAGACGTTCCTTGCCGACCGTTACATCGTGGGCACCTGCCCCAAGTGCGGCAACGACCGCGCCTACGGCGACCAGTGCGAGAAGTGCGGATCGACCCTTTCGCCCGACGAGTTGATCGACCCCCACAGCGCCGTGTCGGGTTCGGTGCCCGTCAAGCGCGAGACCAAACACTGGTATCTTCCTCTGGATCAATATGAAGGATTCCTCCGCGAGTGGATTCTCAATGGCCACAGGGAGTGGAAGACCAATGTCTACGGACAGTGCAAGAGCTGGCTGGACGGCGGCCTGCAGCCCCGTGCCGTGAGCCGCGACCTGGACTGGGGCATTCCCGTGCCGGTCGAGGGTGCCGAGGGCAAGGTGCTCTACGTCTGGTTCGACGCACCGATCGGTTACATCTCCGCGACGAAGGACCTCACACCCGACTGGGAAAAGTATTGGAAGAGCGAGGATACGAAGATGGTGCACTTCATCGGCAAGGACAACATCGTCTTCCACTGCATTGTTTTCCCCTCGATGCTCAAGGCCCACGGCGGCTACATCCTTCCGGAGAACGTGCCCGCGAACGAGTTCCTGAACCTCGAGGGCGAGAAGATCTCCACATCGCGCAACTGGGCCGTCTGGCTGCACGAATACCTCGAGGAGTTCCCCGGCAAGGAGGACGTGCTGCGCTACGTGCTCTGCGCCAATGCCCCCGAGACCAAGGACAACGACTTTACGTGGAAGGACTTCCAGGCCCGCAACAACAACGAGCTGGTGGCCGTGCTGGGCAACTTCGTGAATCGTGCCCTGGTGCTCACGCAGAAGTATTACGACGGCAAGGTGCCCGCCTGCGGGGAGCTTACGGACTACGACCGCGAGACGATCGCCGACATTGCCTCGATCCGTGCGTCGCTTGAGAGCAACATCGAGAACTACCGTTTTCGTGAGGCGTTGAAGGATGCCATGAACTTCGCTCGCATCGGCAACAAATACCTGGCCGACACCGAGCCGTGGAAGGTCATCAAGAGCGATCCGGAACGTGTGAAGACGATCCTCAACATCGCCCTGCAGATCACGGCCAATACGGCCATCGCCATCGAACCCTTCATGCCCTTCTCGGCTGCGAAGATGCTCCGCATGCTGGCCGTGGAGAAGTTCCCGTGGGAGCGCCTTGGCGGGATGGACCTCATTGCGGCCGGTCACACGATTGGTACGCCCGAGCTGCTTTTCGAGAAGATCGAAGACGACGTCATTCAGCGGCAGCTGGACAAGCTGGCGGCCACGAAAGCTGCCAATCAGGCTGCTGAAGCTGCTCAACATGTTGAAGCACAGAAAGATACGATTCAGTTTGACGATTTCCAGAAAATGGATATCCGTGTTTCGACGATCCTTTCCGCCGAAAAGGTTGCCAAAACCAAGAAATTGCTCAAACTCACGGTCGATACGGGTATCGACCAGCGGGTGATCGTCTCGGGCATTGCCGAGCACTTCACGCCCGAGGAGCTCATCGGCAAGCAGGTGCTTGTGCTGGTGAACCTTGCTCCGCGCGACCTGAAGGGCATCACCTCCAGCGGCATGATCCTCATGGCCGAGGATGCATCGGGCAAGCTGCGTCTGCTGCAGCCCGACGAAAAGACCAACAACGGCGCCATCGTGGGTTGATGCCTGCCGGATCCGTTGCTGTCCCGACAAAGATGAAACTGGTACTTTAAAATTTCAATATTTATGGAAAACATCGATTGGAGCGCATTGGGCTTCGACTACACCAAGACCGATTTCAATGCCCGCTTTACGTTTACCGACGGCAAGTGGAGCGAGATGGAAATCACGAGCGACGAGTACATCAAGATGCACATGTCGGCTTCGTGCCTGCACTACGGCATCGAACTTTTCGAGGGTCTGAAAGCCTTCCGGGGAATCGACGGCAAGGTCCGTCTCTTCCGTGTGGCCGACAATGCCCGCCGTCTTCAATCGTCGGCCAAGCGCCTTTGCCTGCCGGTTCCGTCGATCGAGATGATTGTTGATGCCTGTGTCGAGGTGGTCAAGCGCAACGAGCGTTTCATTCCGCCCTACGGTACGGGTGCTTCGCTCTACCTGCGTCCGGTGATGTTCGGTACGACCGTCGGACTGGGTGTGAAACCCGCCAAGGATGCGCTGCTGATCGTCTATTGCTCGCCCGTAGGTGCCTACTTCAAGTCGGGAATCAAGCCGATTCTGGTCGCTATCGACCGTGAACAGGACCGCGCTGCTCCACGTGGAACGGGTGATGTGAAGGTCGGCGGAAACTATGCGGCCAGCCTCATGTCGGGTGAAAAGGCGCACACGCTCGGCTATTCGAACGTGATGTACCTCGATGCGGCTGAGCACAAATACATCGAGGAGTGCGGTGCCGCCAACTTCTTCGGCATCAAGGAGGGCAAGTACATCACGCCGAAATCGCAGTCGGTGCTGCCTTCGATTACGAACATGAGCCTTCGCCAGATCGCCCGTGACATGGGACTCGAGGTTGAAGAGCGCCATATTCCCGTCGAGGAACTGGAAACTTTCGAGGAGTGTGGCGCCTGCGGAACGGCTGCAGTCATCTCCCCTATCGGGAAGATCTTTGATATGCAGACCGACAAGGTTTATACCTATGGTACGGAGGTCGGCAAGACGAGCCTCGAACTCTATACCCGCCTGCAGGATATTCAGTACGGCCGTTCGGAGGACAAGTATGGTTGGTGCACGATTGTACTCTGATTTATTTACGGATTACAAAAGGAAACCCCGCCATTCCGGCGGGGTTTCCTTTTTTGCTTTTTATACTAACTTAATTAGTATTAATGTTCCACGTGGAACGAATTCTTCGTTTCTTGTTTGTATCCTTATTTGTTCTTTCGCTTTTATGTTCCACGTGGAACGTTTACCTGCCGAATTTAACGAGCAGAACATTGACGTCGGCCGGTGATACGCCCGGGATGCGCGATGCCTGTCCGATCGTTGTCGGGCGGATCCGGTCGAGTTTCTGCCGGGCCTCGATGGTCAGTGCATTCATAGAAAAATAATCGAAATTATCGGGAATGGAGATATTTTCAAGGCGGTGGAGTTTTTCAGCGATGAATTTCTCGCGTTCGATATACCCTTTGTATTTGATCTGTATCTCCGCCTCCTCGATTACCTCTTCGTTCATTCCGTTTTTCTCGATGAATTTTTTCAGTTTCGGCAAGACCTCTTGAAGCGTTTCGAAACTCGTATTGTTGCGCATCAGAATGTCGTGCAGCTTGCGACCCTGTGTCAGCGGGTCCGATCCGATCGTTTTCAGATAGTCGTTAATTTCGGCTGCTTTGACACTCAGGTCACGTGCAAATGCTACAAGCGATTCTACGAGCGATTTTTTTTGCACGAATTCTGCATATCTTTTCTCCGAAATCAGACCGATTTCGTGCCCGAGCGGAGTGAGCCGCAGGTCGGCATTGTCCTGTCGCAGCAGGATGCGGTATTCGGCGCGCGAGGTGAACATGCGGTAGGGCTCGTCTACTCCTTTGGTTACCAGGTCGTCGATCAGCACTCCGATGTAGGCTTCGTCGCGGCGGAGCACGACGGCCTCCTCCCCTGCCAGTGCCCGGTGTGCATTGATTCCGGCCATCAGACCCTGTGCCGCCGCCTCTTCGTACCCGGTCGTGCCATTGACCTGTCCGGCGAAGTAGAGACCTGACACCCGCTTGGTTTCGAGCGAATGGTGCAGTTGTGTGGGCGGAAAATAGTCGTATTCTATGGCATATCCCGGTCGGTAGATGTGCAGATTTTCGAATCCGTGGATTTGATGCAGTGCTTTCCACTGCACCTCCCACGGCAGCGACGACGAAAATCCGTTGAGGTAGTATTCGTTTGTCGAGCGGCCTTCGGGCTCGAGGAACAACTGGTGCTGTTCCTTGTCGGCGAACGTGCGGAGTTTGTCTTCGATCGAGGGACAGTAGCGCGGCCCTATACCCCGGATCGTGCCGTTGAACAGGGGAGATTCAGCGAATCCGCTGCGCAGTGTCTCGTGCACCTCGGGCGAGGTGTAGACCAGATAGCAGGGCATCTGCTCCTCGACGGGCCGGATCTCCGATGCGAACGAGAACTTGGCCGGTTTCTCGTCTCCGTATTGGGGTTCGAGCCGGGAAAAGTCGATCGAGCGGGCATCGAGTCGTGCCGGGGTACCGGTCTTCATCCGCCCGGCTTCGAATCCCATGCGGCGCAGTGATTCGGTGATGCCGTGCGAGGCGGCATCTCCGGCGCGTCCTCCTTCGGCATGGGCCGATCCGCAGTGCATCAGACCCTCGAGGAAGGTCCCGGCCGTGAGTATTACGGCCCGGCAGGAGAACTCCACCCCCATGCGGCTTTTCACTCCGCGGATGTGCGGCCGCTCCTCCCCCGCTTCTTCCGTAAAGAGCAGTTCGGTGGCGGCATCCTGCCAGATGTGCAGGTTCGGGGTGTTCTCGAGCGTATGCCGCCACTCCCTCGAGAAGCGGCTCTTGTCGCACTGGGCACGCGGACTCCACATCGCAGCCCCCTTTGAGCGGTTAAGCATCCGAAATTGGATCGAGCAGAGGTCGGTAATGCGGCCCATTTGACCGCCTAATGCATCTATCTCTCTGACTATCTGTCCTTTAGCTACTCCTCCGACGGCCGGGTTGCAGGACATGGCCGCCATTTTCTCCATATCCATCGTCAGCAGCAGCGTGCGCGAACCGAGCCGCGCGGCCGCCGAGGCCGCTTCGCAGCCGGCGTGTCCGCCGCCGATGACGATGATGTCGTAATCGAGCGTCATGGTGTTTTGTCTCTCTTGCCGGGACACGGTCCTGACGGCTGTTTTGGATGCCGTGCTGTCTCCGCGTCTGCGGCTTACTCTTCTTTTTCCCAGAATTTCAGGTACTTGTCCTCCTTGCGGTGCATCTGGGCATTGCTGCGGGGCGTCTTGTCGCCCTGGCCGCAGAGGTGCAGCACGCCGTGGACCACCACGCGGCGCATCTCCTGGAGCGCCGTGGCGCCGTATTGCCGGGCGTTGTCGGCCACGGTCTCCACGTCGATGAAGATGTCTCCCGAGACGATGCGCGTATCGCTGCGGTCGCTGTAGTCGAACGTGATGACGTCGGTGAAGTAGTCGTGCCCGAGGTACTGCCGGTTCATCTCAAGCAGCCGCTGCGCCGAGCAGAAGATGTAGCTCACGTCGCCCAGCACATAACCCTCCTCCTCGGCCACGCGGCGCAGCCATTCGGCCGTCAGCCGCTTTTGCGGCAGGCGGTATTTGCAGTCGTCGTTGTAGTAGCGTACAGCCATTGCTTCTCTTTGTCGTTTTTTTAGCCTTGTTTTTGTCTTTGTCTCTCCGCGTAGAGAGGATTCCGCAGAAACGGTTTGAAGCGGAATTTCGCCTCCGGAATACCCTTTACGGGGATTCTTCGCAGACACTTTCCGGAGAGTCTACCGCCTGAAGCAGTTTTCGGCCCGCATCGTCTGTTTCGGATCGGGCGGATAGATGCCGAACACGATCCGGTATTCGGTCTGCATCGTCTCGAAATCGACCGACGAACCGATGGTTCCGATCTGCTGGTTGCGGGCGATCTTCTGCCCCTTTCCGACGCAGACCGACCCGAGGTTGGCGTAGGAGGTGATGTATTCGCCGTGGGCGATGAATACCTCGTATTTGCCCGTGATGCGGTTGCGTTTGGTCTCCACGACCTTGCCGTCGTAGATCGAGATCACCTGTGCCTCCTTCGGTCCGGAGATCTCGGCCATGTTGCCCTTGTATCGCTTCACGCGGCCGTTCACGACGGGAAGCCGCAGTCCGGAGGTCTTCGACGAGAACGAAGCGCCCTCCTTGTTTCCTTTCGAGAGTTTGCGCAGTTCGCTGATCGCCACGTCGAGCTGCTGCTCCTGCTCGATCTTGCGCTGCAGGGCGCTCTTCTCGCGTTTCGAGAGCT
>ERZ826613.1509-NODE-1509-length-27121-cov-4.423446_pt1 | contig 27121 bp, 28 predicted proteins | sample MGYA00519925_ERZ826613 | MGnify/ENA primary metagenome ERZ826613 (study PRJEB31778, sample SAMEA3449236) | human gut metagenome | biome: human gut; feature: human-associated habitat; material: faeces | place: United Kingdom | collected 2010/2012 ... | reverse complement strand
TGCTTCTTTTCATACCTGTAGCAGGAATCAAAGTAATATGTCTTAATAGGCAAGCCGTCATTATATACAGCATGCTCAAGCACCGCACGAGCCGCACCGGATGTACCCTCCGGGCGCAGTGAAAGAGATGTGCCTCCCTTTGTATTGAATGTGTACATTTCCTTTTGTACAACATCGGTAGTATCGCCAACGCCTCTCTGGAAAAGCTCTGTATGCTCAAAAACAGGCGTTCTTATTTCCTTAAAGCCATAGGCTGCTGCCTCACTTCGCATAATATCTTCAATAAGCTGCCACTTGTAGCTATCCTTTGGCAGCACATCCTCTGCACCGTATACCCTTTTTGTTATAAGCGACATATAAAAACCTCCGTTTTTATTTTTACACAGCCGCCGTACTTTGGTTTAAGCCCTTACTCAGCAGCCGTAATATTTATGTACAATTAAAAATAGGGGCAGAGCACAGTCTACCACTACCAATATTTTATTTTACTATATTATCGCAAAAGTTACAAGACGCTTAGTCTACTTATTTTACAATATTTCTCCAGTCAAGGTCGCCACGCTCCAAACCGTGGATAAGCATTTCGGCTGTTGCAATGTTTGTAGCAACAGGAATATTGTGCATATCGCAAAGTCTTAGCAGGTTCATATCGTTTGGCTCCAAAGGCTTTGGATTAAGAGGATCTCTGAAAAACAAAAGCATATCAATTTCATTGTATGCAATTTGTGCGGCTATCTGTTGGTCGCCGCCCTGTGAACCACTTAAAAATCTTTGAATCTCCAAACCGGTAGCCTCTGCAACCAGCTTACCGGTAGTACCTGTAGCACATATTGAATATCTGCTTAAAATACCACAGTAGGCTATGCAAAACTGCACCATTAATTCTTTCTTTTCGTCATGAGCAATTAAGGCTATTTTCATCATTATCCTTCTTTCTTAGGTGAAATTAAATACATTCTCATCAGCAAATAAGCAGCGGCACATTTTCGCCGTCTATCCTCGCCGCAATTCTGTCTATTGCCGTAAGGGCTGAACATTTTTTCTTGTAGGCAAGCCCCTTTTGTATAGAAGCAACTACCTGTCTGTTTTCTGTAATTATTCCTATCAGCTGAATACCCGACTCATCAATAATACTGTCTAAATCCGGATAAAAGGCAAGCTCCCTAAACATAGCTACAGAAAACCTGTTAATAATAAGCCGTATGTTGGTTTTGCCTATTTCGGTAAGCTTTTTTCTTACATTTACACAGCCTCTTAAGCTTGTAGGCTCGGTGTTTGCTATAACCAGGCACAAATCGGCAGGAAGCACGGCAGTGTCAAAGCCCTTCCCCACTCCTGCGGGAGAATCTATAATAATATAATCATAACGGCTGCGTACATTATCCGTAAACTGCTTTAATATAAGCGGGCTAAGCTCGTCCTCGGCATTTTGCGGTGCCGGTATAAGGCTTAAACCGTCAATATGACCGCACGGGTAAATAATCTGTTCTGCTGTGCAGTTACCGCACACGGCATCTGCAATATCAAAAACAAGGCTCTTGCTTATACCCATCATAATATCCAGCCCTCGCATACCGGAATCACAGTCAATAAGCAACACCTTATGCCCACGCTTAACAAGTGCTGTGCCCAAGGTAACGCACACTGTGGATTTACCCGTACCGCCCTTGCCGGACGCAACAGAAATTATCTTACCCATAAACTTGCCTTTCTTATAAAATCTTCTGTCTTTCTAGGCAGAAGGCCAACAGCAAATGGTTAAAGCCTGCCCTAAATACTGTCTTGTTACTATTTTAACAGGAATTTCCCTATAAGTCAAATAATTTATAAAACTTTTTTGAGTAAATTGCACATTTTTATTTACTAAATGTACTGTACATTATTTTAAACTAACATTTATATAAAAGCTATTCTGAATAATTCAACAAAGACTCTCCCGTCATTATACATATAAGCGACAGCTTTTATATAATCATTATCTGCCGTTTCATATTAATCCACAATTAAAAACCATTAATATAGCATAAATTGTGAATATGATAAAAAATGTCAAACAGCGTTGCTTTTAGGCGGATATGTGATACAATATAGACTGATTTATATTGTGGTATTTTAAGGAGGATAAATATTTGAACAGATTAAAGGTAAAAGCCAATACTGCATTTAACTATGTTTTTGCCTTGCTATTTGGCATTATCACTGTACTTGTGGTTGTTGTGCTTTTCAAAAACATATTTGTTATTTTATTTGCCCTGGCTGCACTGTTTGTTTTTACTGCGGCAGGAACATATATTTACACCAACAAAAAAACGCCTACCGCAAAGCAAGCTGACATAGCCTGCGGCATAATTTTGGCCGTAATGTTTATTCTTCAGCTTATATCCGGCTGGTGTTTAATGAGTAAACCGATAACCGACTGGGGTACTGTAGACCACATGGCCCACAACTTTGCAACAGACGGCAATTTTGACGATATGTACAGAGGACTTAAACCTGCCAGCAGAGGCTATATGGCACGGTATCCAAACAATAACGGCATACTTATTTTGCTGTCACTTTACTATCGTGCAATATACTTAATAATGGGCGATGTACCTAATTATGCACCGATTCTGCTAAACACTGTATTCATCGCAGTTGCTGTATTATTTACATTTTTAACGGCAAGAAAAATCTTCAAGCCATATGGCGTAATAATGACTGTTGTGTTTTGCTTCCTGTTTATGCCGTATTACACTTATACAGCCTATTATTACAGCGATTCCTTAAGCATACCGTTTACGGTAATGTCTGTATATTTCATTGTACTAAGTGCCAAGCTGCCAAAAGAAAGGCTTGTGCAAAGGCTTATTTACCTTGCCCTGTCTGCATTGTTCATTTCGGTCGGCTACACAATAAAGGGCAGCTTGCTTGTTATTTTGGTTGGTGCCGTAGTATATTTAGTGCTGTACAACAAGCTAAAGCAAGCGCTGATAGGTGTTTTGTGCCTTGTAGTTGCATTTGCAGTTTTCAACACCGGCATAAAAACATTTATTAATTCATTTGAATTTACTACAAAAGAGGAGCTTTACGAGGAACAGTTCCCTATTAACCATTGGATTATGATGGGACTTTACGGTGACGGCGGCTTCCATCAAGAGGACGCTGTGTATACAAACAACGCAGGAAACTATGACCAGAAAAAAGCGGCTGACAATAAAATGATTGTTAAGCGGCTTAAAGATATGGGAGTGCCCGGTATGGCAAAGCATATGTGTAAGAAGCTTACGTTCACCTGGCGTGACGGTATATACTGGGTTGACCACCACTTAAATTCAAAGGACGCTAACGGAAATCAGATAGCAGACAGAAATCCACTGTTTGAATTTGTACTGCGTGACGGCGATTACTACAATATTTTTTATGTGTACAGCAACGGCTTCCACTTAGCTATGATTATACTAATGGCGGTTTCGGCAATATACGGTGCAAAACGCAAGCGTATTACCTCTATGACGCTGATAAGAGGCATTGTATTTGGAGCGGCACTTTTCTTTATGGTATGGGAAACACGCTCAAGATATCTGTTTAACTTTACGCCACTGTTTATTTTAACAGCTGTGGCAGGGTTAAATTCGGTGGTTTTAAGAATACAGGTGTACAAACGCAATAAGCGTAAAAAGCTTGCCGCAAAGCAAAAGAAAAAATCAGACGCCGCAGCTAAAGAGAGCTAAAAACATAAAAATTAAAATTTTTACTTGTGCAGCTGTCAGCTGTAAATCTTAATAAACATCACAAAACCAAGGGTACAGATTGCAACTGTACCCTTTATTTTTTTACAAAGTGTGCATTTTGCAGAATACAGTTTATGGTAATATGTCATTGTTCGAACAAACAGTAAAAATAAGTCAGCTCTCTGCCGGGCTTTAACCGTGGGGAGTAAAAAATAAAAAGAGGTTTTAACAATGAGCAACAGATATTCTTTAAACAAAAATCTTGCACAAATGCTAAAGGGCGGCGTAATTATGGATGTTACCACCCCTGAACAGGCCAAAATTGCCGAGGAGGCAGGCGCTTGTGCTGTAATGGCACTTGAGAGAATTCCGGCTGACATTCGTGCGGCAGGCGGAGTATCAAGAATGAGCGACCCTAAAATGATTAAAGGTATACAGGAGGCTGTTTCTATTCCTGTTATGGCTAAGTGCAGAATCGGTCACATTGCAGAAGCACAGATTTTGCAGGCTATTGAAATTGACTACATAGACGAAAGCGAGGTTCTTTCCCCTGCCGATGATTTGTACCATATAGATAAAACAAAGTTTGATGTTCCGTTTGTTTGCGGTGCAAGAGATTTAGGCGAGGCGTTAAGAAGAATTGCAGAGGGTGCTTCAATGATAAGAACAAAGGGCGAGCCGGGTACAGGCGATGTTGTACAGGCTGTTCGTCATATGAGAAAGATTAACGCAGAAATGCGTAGAGTTCAGTCATTGCGTGACGATGAGCTTTATGAGGCTGCTAAGGAATACAGAGTACCTGTAGAGCTGATTAAGTATGTTCACGAAAACGGCAAGCTGCCTGTAGTAAACTTTGCTGCCGGCGGTGTAGCTACACCTGCCGACGCAGCCCTAATGATGCAGCTGGGTGCAGAGGGTGTATTTGTAGGCTCCGGTATATTTAAGTCCGGCGACCCTAAGAAGAGAGCCGCAGCTATTGTTAAGGCTGTAACCAACTACAATGACCCTAAGGTACTTGCTGAGCTTTCAGAAGACCTGGGCGAAGCAATGGTTGGCATTAACGAAAGCGAAATCAAAATTATTATGGAGGAGCGTGGACAGTAAGCCTGTCTGCACCGCCCTATAAAGGAGCTTTACAATGAAAATAGGTGTACTGGCACTGCAGGGAGCTTTTGAGGAGCATATAAAAATGCTTTCACAGCTAAATGCAGAAAGCATAGAGCTAAGACAGCTAAAAGACCTGCAGCAAGACCTGGACGGTATAATTATTCCCGGCGGCGAAAGCACTGTTATAAGTAAGCTGCTTGACGACCTTAATATGAGGGAAGCACTTCTGGATAAAATAAACAATGAAAATCTTCCGGTTTTCGGTACCTGTGCAGGACTTATAATGATGTCACAAAACACAGAAGACCCAAAGGCCGTTCCCCTGGGCTTAATGGAATGTACTGCTAAGCGTAACGCCTACGGCAGACAGTTAGGCAGCTTCAGCACTACAGCCGAGTTTGACGGCGTTGGCAGTATTCCTATGGTGTTTATTCGTGCCCCATACATTAAAAAGGCGTCTGAAAATGTTGATATACTGTCAACTGTTGACGGCAAAATTGCGGCAGCAAGACAGGGCAGATTTTTGGCTACTGCATTCCATCCGGAATTAACCGAAAACACCTGTGTTCATAGGTATTTTCTTGATATGATTGCAGAAAACAAGCAATAAGAGCTTTTAATACACTGAAAATAAATTTATACCGACCACAAAACAGGCTGTAGTCTGCTTTTGTGGTCGGTATTCTTTAGGCTTATTTGTTTTTGTAAATATTTTCCGCTGAAAGCACAGAGCTTGCCCCCGCTGCTGCAGCTGTAATAACCTGTTTTAAAGGCTTTGTTCTTATATCGTCTGCAGCAAATATATACTCTGCTGTTTCATCTTAGCTAAAGCAATTCTTTTATCACTCGACGAAAAGCTGTGTAGAATAATATCTGTCACCACTGTCAGGCAGAAGTGCAACAATAGTCTTACCGCTGTTTTCCGGCCTTTCTGCAAGCTCCAAAGCCGCCTTTAGTGCCGCACCGGATGATATGCCCACAAGCACACCCTCTCTTTTGGCAATTTGCTTTGAAGCCTCAAAAGCGTCTTCATTGCTTACAGGAATAACCTCGTCATAAATGCTTGTATCAAGTGTTTCAGGTACAAAGCCTGCTCCTATACCCTGTATTTTGTGAGGGCCTGCCTTGCCCTCTGAAAGTACAGGTGAGGTTTTTGGCTCTACTGCAACAATTTTAACATTAGGATTTTGTGACTTTAGATATTCGCCTACACCTGTAACCGTACCGCCGGTACCTACACCCGCTACAAAAATGTCTACATTGCCGTCTGTATCGTTCCAAATTTCAGGCCCTGTAGTTGCACGATGCATTGCAGGATTTGCCGGATTAGAAAACTGACCCGGAATATAGCTGTTTGGTATTTCCCTTGCAAGCTCTTCTGATTTTTCAATGGCACCCTTCATGCCCTTTGCTCCGTCTGTAAGCACGATTTCGGCACCATATGCCTTTAGAATGTTTCTGCGTTCAACGCTCATTGTTTCAGGCATTGTAAGAATAACACGGTAGCCCTTAGCTGCTGCTATAGCGGCCAGACCAATGCCTGTATTGCCTGAGGTAGGCTCTATAATAACGGAATCAGATTTTAGAAGTCCCTTATTTTCAGCGTCCTCTATCATAGCCTTGGCTATTCTGTCCTTTACACTTCCTGCCGGATTAAAATACTCAAGCTTTAGAAGAATTGTTGCCTTTAGGTTGTTTGCCCTTTCAATGTTTACAGCCTCAACCAAAGGTGTGTTGCCTATTAGTCCTATTGTGCCCTTATAAATATTTGCCATTGTGTGTTCCTCCTGTAAATTAATTAAATTTTAATACTTACTTTATCGGTATGTTTACTATACTTATATTATAACAGATAATTTCTCAATGTCAACAGCAAAACCTATAAACCATATAGGAATTAAGTGTTTTGTATATTTAGATAAAGTCGCCGTTACATTCAGCCCGATAACTATGCATATTTCCTTATAAATAGTTTTTATATTATAATTACAGAAGTTTAATTTTTTACATTATAAAATATAACAGTCTTAGTATAAGTAACTGTTAAATAAATGTTGACAGTTTTTTATATTAGCTGTAAAATTATATGGTGGTATAGTTGTATATATCACAATTATTTTGCAATGAGAGGTGAATAAAATGGACGCAGGAAGTAGTAACGGCACATCGGCAGGCCGAAGTCGTACCGGGAACGAGCCGCCTTCCTGCGCCGCTCTGACGCTTTTTGCGTTTATTTTTAATCACATCAATATAAAACCCTATGCTGTGTTTACTGTACTTCTAATGTTAGGCCTAAAATAAGCAGCCGCTTTTTGTGCAAGCCTTCAGCGGTAATTTTGCTTTGCACTTAATATTGACTGTTAATTTATGCCTAGCCCAAAACCTAACAAATAAAATTAGGAGGATGTGAACATGGAGCAGAACTACCTAATGACTATGGGAAAAACCATAGAGTCATTACTGGAGCAAAAAAAGTATGTCACTATTCGTGATGTACTTACCACTATGCAGGCAATTGACATAGCGGCGTTGTTTAACGATATAGACCAGGACAGGCTTCCACTGTTGTACAGACTGTTACCAAAGGAGCTGGCGGCTGAAACCTTTGTTGAAATGGACGAGGACGCACAAACCATGCTTATTCATGGCTTTAGCGACACCGAGCTTAAAGAGGTTGTAGACGAGCTGTATGTGGACGATATGGTAGACCTGGTAGAGGAAATGCCGGCAAATGTAGTTAAAAGAATTTTAAGATCTGCCGACAATGAAACAAGAAAAGCAATTAATGAAATTTTAAAATACCCTGACGACAGTGCAGGAAGCATAATGACAACAGAGTATGTTTCACTGCGTCCTGCTATGACAGTAGGCGACGCTATAAAGCGTATTCGCCGTACAGGTGTAGACAAAGAAACCATATATACAGGCTATGTAACCACACCAAACCGTACTTTAGTGGGTATGCTTTCACTGCGTACCTTACTGCTAAGTGACGACGATGATGTGGTACAGGACATAATGGAAACAAATGTTATAGCCGTAAACACCCTAGACGACAAGGAAGAGGTTGCAAATCAATTTAAGAAATACGATTTCCTTACAATTCCTGTAGTAGACAAGGAATTTAGACTGGTAGGAATTGTTACCGTAGACGACGCTATTGATGTTATGGAGGACGAGGTAACGGAGGATATGGAAATGATGGCCGCTATTACGCCTACCGACAAGCCTTACCTTAAAACAGGTGTATTTGAAACCTGGAAAAAGCGTATTCCGTGGCTGCTGCTGCTTATGATTTCCGCAACCTTTACAGGAATGATTATTACAAGCTTTGAAGACGCACTTGCGGCTCAGGTAACGCTTACTGCGTTTATACCTATGCTTATGGATACCGGCGGTAACTCCGGAAGCCAAGCCTCTGTAACCGTTATAAGAGGGTTATCCTTGGGAGAAATAGAGTTTGTAGATATATTTAAGGTAATGTGGAAGGAAATACGAGTAGCCCTGATGTGCGGTGTTACCCTTGCTATTGCAAATTTTGCAAAGCTTATGCTGTTTGATCGGGTAGGACTTTGGGTATCGCTTGTAGTCTGCCTAACACTAATTGTTACAGTCTTTTTTGCAAAGATTATAGGCTGTGCTCTGCCTATGCTTGCTAAAAAGATTGGCTTTGATCCTGCCGTAATGGCTAGTCCGTTCATTACAACAGCTGTAGACGCAATATCCTTGGTAGTTTATTTCCAAATTGCAACTCTGCTGTTAGGAATTTAAATAGGAAATTTTTAATATAAGATTAAGAGCATACAATAAAAAACCGAAACACCTCGGCACAGCATACCTTTTATCACTATGGTATGCTGTGCCGAGGCTCTTTGTAATAAAATCCTTTCTGCATTATTTGTATTCCGCTTTGCCTGCGGTAGAAATTCAGCCGTATAAACCAACGGCGGGGTAAAATAAAAGCATTTGTGCAATCAACTGCACAAATGCTTAGTTATCGTTTTTAGTCTTTGTAAGCTTGCCCTTAGGCTGTTCATCTTCAACCCTCTCGGCATAGCCTAAGGATATAAGCTCCCTTCCTTTTTTGTCCGAGCACTCAAAAACTTCGTTTACAGGACGGGTAATGCAGCCGTTCTGCCGGTCGTTAAATGCCGTTGTAACCTTAATTTTCATTCTGTCACCACCTTTCAAATTGGCAATAAAAAAGCACCCTATAATCAACATTGCTGTCGGTTATAAAATGCTTAATGCGTAAATTTGTGCTATTTTTGTTAATGAGGCATAACAAAACCGCCCTCAAGAAGCGGTTAATACCACATAACTGTTCTTTCTTTAGGAATACTTTTGTTTTCTTTTAGTTCGTTTGCGGTTCGTTGTAATCCGTTAATAGCCATTCTAGAATACATGGAGCCATAGTCTTTTATACTTTCAACATCATATTCGCCAGTAGAAATATTCAAAACAACATGGGCTTTTTTATCACTGTGTTCCGGAATATAGTCCGCCTCTATTATGTTGTCATTCTTTACTATATTTACTAATTTCAGCATTATATTCCTTACACTCCTTACCATAGTTAAACTTTTGCTCTGTTATTTTGTGCGCTTCATATTGCGAATATCCTTGCCTCATCAGTTCTCTTTCCATTATTTCGTGATGAAGCAAAGTCATATCGTGTTTTGTATATTTTTACCCTCTATCAGTCTTTGCCACGATTGAGACATTTCATAGCTTGGGTAGAAATATTCAGACTCATCCCCGCCCAAGTCGTGTTTCTGCATAAAGATATAATCTTTTATGTTAGAAATATCATTTTTATCAAGTCCCGTATTATTTGCAATTTTTTCAACATCGGTTTTCATATGTCTAACTGCTTCATAATATCGGTCAGCATGTTTCTGAGCTTGCTGACTATTAGGATTTAACGCATCACTGACCTTTTCTGCTTTTATTATACTACTATCCCCCAATTTTGCAACAGTTTTATTGCGATTATAGCTCATAAACTTATCGGTACTTTTGCTTTTTAGCGTTTCTGTTTGTATAGCTGTTCTAACTGGTTGTTATGCCTGCAAAGCATTTCTCGCCTTTTTCTGCATTTTTGAGCCTAAAGCATTTTTGCCGTCATATTCTTTCGGAGTGCTCTCTTCCTCGTTCATACGGTCGAGTTCTTCATCGTTGTGTATTGGAACATCAATGCCCTTGATAAACGGCGAATAGCTGTGATAGCAATTCGCACCGCAAAGTCCTGTTACCGTGCCAAGTCCGCAGACGGTTTCAAGCTCCCTTTTGCTGTACACCCTGCCCTGCCACACCTGATGGCTCGGTCTTGCACCTCCGTGGTAGCTTACTTCAAAATATTCCGTGCCAAGCTGTTCTGCGTTATCTTCGTTTACCTTCCTGCCGGGTGGTATGGGGCATATGGTGCTGATTTATCTTTTTTGATAACAACCGCCGGAAATTCCTCCGCAGCCGTTGCTACAGCCTCCTGTAAGCCTGTGATTGTCCCATCCTCATTAACTTTGATGTTGCTTCTGTCAATGACCTTCGCAAGCAGCTTGCTGTCATAGCCCTGTAGAGACTTAATTTCGGCTGCTATAATTTTATCGTTTACAGCCGAGAGCTTTGCCTGCAAATTACTGTTAAAATCAGTAATACGCTTGTTAATGTCACCTAGCTCCTCGCCGTCAGCTACACCCAAAATACCTTTCAGTGTCTTTTCGTACAGCCTGTTGTCAGACCTAAGCTTTTCGAGTTCATCTTTGGTATCGGTTTGCTTAGGTTCCGTGTTGGCCCCGGCAGTTGGTTCATTTTCAGTTTGAGCTTCTCCGTCCGGGTCTGCAAACAGCCGGATGTTTGTTTTTAGCTTTGGATAGTTCTTATTCATTAAAATCCTCCTTTTTAATTTTAGGCAATATAAAAAGCCCCCAACCGGGAGCTTAATAACATAGTCATTGGTACATGCGTTTAAATACCGTTTAAATTCGTTTAATTTGCATTTAATAATTTTGTTAGATTAATTTTACTATGATAATAAAAAAGCTACACAAGGCAAAATAACCGCCTTGTGTGTACTTCCTTTTTTGTGTAAAAATACCGTCCCGTTATATTAAGGGCGGTTATAATAAACCATATTGCGTTAGAAGCCATTTTGCATTGTATGCAAGCATTCGGTCAATATCATAGTCAGTAGAGTCAACCCCAATTTCCTCTACTTCCTCTTCTGTGTATGGTGTTGCCTTTTCCAGGAGGCATTTGTAAAATTTTATTTTCTCCGGTGTTAACCGATCAGGTATTTCCTTTTGCTTTATATCTGAATCCATACTGTTCCCCTCCTTCTATACACTTCAATACAAAACGTCGTATATCTTCTTTCAGGTCAACATTTTGTTCAAGAGCTGATATATCCAATTTGCCTCTTAAAATATCAATGCAGCTGTATTTTTTATTATCAATATCAAATATTTGCTCACTTTGTTTGTTTATCAAAAAATCCATAAATAACTTACTGTTATTATCAGTCGTTTTAGAAATGCTATAAACACTACCGTTATTGCCAACAGCAGTAATACTTAGCATTTTGTTTTTCCTTGCAAAATTCATTAAATCTTCCAGACTAAATGTTTCATCGCTCGGATGATTATGTATCACATGATATGGAACATTGGGATTATTTATCTTTACTGAGCCATTTTTGCCTATAACATAATCACAATCTTCTATCAGGTTCATTTCAGAATCATATACAATTGAAATTTCCGTGCCTACAGGATATTCGGCCGCTTTTGTCAATAAAGCTTTATTAGCCTCTTGATATTTTATATTAAGGGGCTCATCATTGAAAACATCAAGTCTAGGGACATTGTCAATACTATCTTTTGTTATTTTTTTATAGTATGGATTACTGTCCTTAAAGTTAATTATATCACCTTTGTTATCCTTTGCAACAGATTTTTTAATACTCCTATAATCACTCATTAAATCCTGATAATGCTGTGAATTAGCAGATTTCATCCGTTGCCAGCCTGCAAAGCTGCTTGCCTTATGTAATCCTGTGTGCGTCTGCCGACCGTTATCTGATTGATATAGAAGGCGATTTCTACAGGCTCCGTGAAACTCTGCGGAACAACGGAACTGACTTCGAAACAGTAGTAAAATAGCAACTGCACCTGTGGCAGTAATGCAACAGGTGCCAAACTTGGTCTAAAGTGACCTAGTTTTCAATGAACGGTTGACCGAATTTTCGGTTGACAAATACACATAGACGAACCGGCAAAAATAATTCGTTTTTTCATATTTAAAATCCAGTATGGATAGATTATAAGCGGCGTGGTGGTTTGATTTTATTAAAACACTTGATAATTTAAAATCCAGTATGGATAGATTATAAGGAAGTGCTGTACCGATGAAAAGACAGGAGAGAAATAATTTAAAATCCAGTATGGATATATTATAAGTACAAACGAAGAACCAATAAGCATCCAAACCCATTCCTTTAAAATCCAGTATGGATAGATTATAAGGCAGGCTCGCCTATACTAGACAAACTATCATATCTGTTTAAAATCCAGTATGGATAGATTATAAGTGTAATATATGACTGGTCTGCTTATCATGATAAATTGTTTAAAATCCAGTATGGATAGATTATAAGCTGACATAAAAACACCTCCAAATAACAAATAAAAAGTTTAAAATCCAGTATGGATAGATTATAAGCCAAAATCAATTAAATCTTGCTCCTCAGGTACAACATTTAAAATCCAGTATGGATAGATTATAAGTAGCAAAAAAATTAACCCACTGCATACGGTCTTTGATTTAAAATCCAGTATGGATAGATTATAAGACCATTACAACTTTGAGTAGAAACAACATCACTATGATTTAAAATCCAGTATGGATAGATTATAAGGTAGCACACGGATATAAAAGAGGCTTGGAAACGCAAGTTTAAAATCCAGTATGGATAGATTATAAGAATAACTGCTTCTGCAGATGGTTCATCTACTTCAACGTTTAAAATCCAGTATGGATAGATTATAAGTGTTTAGATGTATATCATCTTTGTTTAAGTCTGCGATTTAAAATCCAGTATGGATAGATTATAAGACATCTGCGACAACAATTTGAAAGGAGAAATCAAAAATTTAAAATCCAGTATGGATAGATTATAAGGCCTCAGTCATTAGAGGCACAAACAATGCCTTAACTTTCTTGGACAAACATAGTAGTAATAAACCTGAATGCCGGATACATTAATTTCTTCCATATATTGCCTCACAAAAAATTACTGCATTTGTCAGCTCCTTTAATAATCCCGTTTTGCACTGTGTTGTCAAAACGAACTCCATACTCTGAGGAATAACTGCAGTTAATTATAGGTATACTGCTATGTCCCATGTGAATCGATTTACATTTCGTATCAATTTTGGAACGCCTAACGGACACTGTGTAATCAAAAACGCCTTCAGAAGCTTTCAGCCTTTCCTCAGGAGATGCATTACCGTCGGTACATACTTGAACGCTACCGTCTATTTCATTCTTGTATTGGTCATAAACTTCTATAGGAATTGCGTCAATTCTGTCTATGCGTCGCATACCATCACTTTGGCTCTTTATGTACTCGTAGGCAGCTTGATACTCTTTATAAGCATTAAGATACTTATTATAATAATTGGAATCCTTTATTCTTTCTACAGACAGATAATCCTCAATTAGTTTATTTTTATCGTCCTCTGATATAACACCCTCAAAATTCTTAATTGCCGCCTTGGACATACTGTGTATTGTTTCATCAACAAAATATTTTGCATTTCCTTGTATTTCAGTAAATACATAGCAGTTAGTTTTAGAATAATCTTTTTTCCCTTTTCGGTTTACCCTGCCGAATCTTTGAAACAACGAAAACAGGTCTGACAGCTCTGTTATAAGAATATCAAAATCAATATCGAGGCTTGCTTCTACTACAGATGTATAAACCCATATCTGCGGCCTTTCTAATTTGTCATTAGGAATTTTTGCAGCCTTTAATATTTGACCTTCCTTAGCCACACGGTCTTTTCTGGTAAAGTTGGAATGAAACAGATTTATATCTGCATCTATGCCGGAAGCCTTCAGCTGTTCGTAAATATCATTAGCGACATTTATTGCATTACATACAACAAGGTATTTTTTCACACTGCCACACCGAGTATCTGTAATAATACTTTGAACATCCTCTGATGTAAGCTTATCCTCAAAAACCCTTACATTATGTCTTAGCTTTCCGTCTCCTGAGAAATTTTCCAGCTCTGCATCACCCTTAAAAGCTCTGACAAGCTCCTCCTTAACAAACGGAGGCAGTGTAGCCGTTAATACAGCCACCTTTCCGCCTAATGTGTGAATCATTTCTACGGCGTATATTATAGCCGCAAGCAGCTCGGGATCATACATTTGAATTTCATCAATTATAAATCTGGAATATGATGACATTGCAAGCTTGTACTCATAGCCCGGATATTTTAATGCAAAGTCAAATATTTGGTCGGGCGTACACACTGTAATAGGAAGCGAAAACTGACGGCTGCTTTGTGCATAACCAAAGTCAAAGGCTTGGTCTGCCTCTCCTTCCTTCTCTTTGTCTAAGCTTTTTAGATAATATGCCTTCATATCCGAATGAACCAGTGCCACCCTATGCTTGTAGTCCTCACCGCACAGCTTCTTAATTCTTTCGTACATAGCGTTTATAGCTGTTTTTAGTGGAAGAACAAAAAAGCACTTGTTATTGCCGCACCACAAAAGCCCTGCCTCTGTTTTTCCCATTCCTGTAGGTGCTGTAACTATAATATTTTTTCCGGAATTTTGCCTGCAAAACTTTTGCAGGCTGTAGTAATCGTTACCGGTTTTTTCTTTCCATGCATCAACACATTCATTTAAAAAATTATTTTCAAATTCACAGGTAATTCCGGCACTGGCACTGTAATCGCACTTATGCAGAAATCCTTTCAACAAAACAGCGTATTGCTTATCCTTTTCATTTAACGGTTCTTCAAAAACGCCCTTAACCTTTTTAATAACCCTTTTCATACTGTTGTAAGCTTCACCGGCAGAAAAGCCCAACTCGCTTAAAGAATCTGTAATAAGGGAACACTCCTCGTTAAATATTGTAATTGGAGAGTCACCTCTGTAGTGATGAAACAAAACGGAAAAATATACCGCTATAGGGTTTATACACTTTTCCTTATCAATGTAAAAAACAGAAAGCACGCTGTGCGGCACTTCGTTATTGATGTTAAAGACTCCGCCATATTTTACTCGATTTTGAAATTTGGAGTTAGCCTTGCCGTTATCGTGAATTTCGCAGGAAATCAGCAAGTCTATATACATTTCTCTGGATTTTATATAGCCCAGCTTATAGAGCAGGTTTGCCTGCTCTATAAGCTCCTTTGAATGTTGTTCTATTGTTTTGTTGGGCTTAGCCAATTTTTTATTTATATCCATACTAACCTCACGCCAATAAAACAGGATATATTGTATCATCCGTTTTATCAATTAATATACCGCTGCAGCCCTTGTCTAAGTAGGAAAATTTGTTGTATATAACAGGTATTCTGTTAAATTCACGCTTTCTCATTCCACCTTTAATTTTTTGTGTGGTGTAATCCTTTGGCATCAAATACTTAGTTCCGCCACGATAACCGCCTGTCGTATCTGAATCTATGTCCAAATTTTCCTTGTTCTGCTCAATATATTCTATAGGCATATACATATCAAACGCATTATCGTCAAAGTCAATGTCCGTATCCACCGGGCACAGCTCTGTTTCCTCACATTCTAATACCTCAACAAAGTCCTCGCCTCTGCCTATAGCAGTAAGATTACAGATATTATCCATAATATCCCGCATAGTCTGCTCATCGCTTACAATATGTATAACCATCTCAATGTCACAAAGCAGCTCGTAATATTTAGGCCCCTTTGCAAGAGTTCTGAAGTGTGAATAAGGAATGGTATATTTTACCCGCTCGTATTCGCTGTAAATCTCCTTTAGCCTTTTATATCGGCTCTCAAACGCTTTGACCTCTTCCGGCGAAATATTACTGTCAGCCTTCATTTCCTTTAAGGTACTGTTCATTTGGTTAATACGCTTCTTATGCTTATCAATTCTTTTTTTAGTTCGCTTTAAAAGCCTGTATTCCCTAATCAGCTTTTCATTCACTACATTAATAGTAATGCCCTTTTCAAAGCTGTTCCCTTGAGATTTTTGAGCTATAGCCACCACCTGATAAGCACTTGACAGCATATCGGGATTTTTCATTTTAACAAGGGTGTTTCTGTCGTCCTGTAATGAGTTAAGAAAGCAGTCCTCTTTAAACATTTTAGTCTTTAATGAACCGTACCTTCCCTGTATGCTTAGCTTCATAGGATGATAGCTTGTATAACCGCACGCCTTGTGAAATGCTCCTATTACTGTAGAATACGGTGCCATTGGGTAAGTTGTACGGCAATTTACAGTTTCTTCTCGTCGGTAATTGGCGCTGTTTTGCTTTATATGCACTCTTATAGCTTTCATACTAATTCCGCCTTACTTTGAAAAATACTCCTTAACCTGACCTCTTAGAGCTTCAAAAAATTCAGGCACGGCAGTAGGGTGAAGCTCCCTTACTATTTCGTCCTCGTTTTTAAGCTCACCGTTACGCATAAGGGCACAGCTGTAGCCCTGCGAAAGCTTTTCTTTAATTGGCTCTATAACAAGCTTTTTACCCACAACATTAACGGCATTTTCAAACACATGAGTTTTTCTTGGTGAAAGTCCGCCAACAATAAATATCGGCTCTGCATTATCAAGATTTCCCTTTACCACCAAAGAAAGGTTTTCTACTGCATCCAGCAGTGCAATAACACGCTGACACTTTTCATCATTGTCAGCCTCAGCACCAAAGTTATCGTCCTTGCCGATTTTCTCAAGGTCAATAGTTAAGCTGTAAATTTTTGACGACTTGTCATATTCATACTGATATGGCATTAAACCACATTCTTTAGCGTCATTTTGAACATTTTTACCATTAGCCTTTGCATAATTTGTTGCAAGGTAAAGGTTGTTGTGAAAGCGTGCGTCATTTATAAACGGCTCTGTTGCCACTGCGTCTGTTAAATAAAATGAGCTGTTACGAATATATGTAATGTCCTTGGTAGACATATATCCACCCTCAAGGGCACGGCAGGTTGCGGCATTAATATCATTAGTTACAAGCTTCTGCATTGCACCGTCATTTGAGGTTTGCAGGTCATCATAAAAACCGGACTGAACACAAATGGCGTTTTTTAAGCTTTCCCTACTGCGTGTTGCATACTCATTGCCGCCCCTGTATACCTTTTGAACACTTGAGATATTACCCAGACTTTCGCCATAGTTACTTGTCATATTTGAAATTACTGTAATTGTCAAAGCTTTTGTAATCATAAATTAATTCTCCTTTTTACTATCGTTTTCTTCAATTTTACTATCGCCTTTATCGGCTACATTCTCCGTTATTGCATTAGTAAAAGCATATATAATATCCTTATACTTTTCAGCATTATTTTCCCCATTGCTATCCAGCAATTTATAAAAGAACCAAAATTCTAAGCTTGTCTCTTCGCTTAAGCGAGAAATAAGATTTTTAATACTATCATAATCGTTAGCCATTAATGCATTTATAATTCTGTGCTTATATGACCTTATTTTGTTTTTCTTGTTGTCTTCTATAAGTTTTTTTGACACCTTTTTACCACAGCGCCTTGCATTCATTATTTCATCCATAACCTTGTTCCCTTTCCAAGCTTCATTAATATCTATTAGGGTATCTGTACGAAGCTTTACAACTATTTTATTTACATCTTTATCGAAGTATATTTTTAACATCTGTAAAATAACATCATCAAGAAAAACGTTATTCAGGCAACGCCAATACACTTCCTTTTCAACATTCAGCCAATAATTATCGGAAATTTGATGCGCAAAATCAAGTGACTTATCCGACAAATTTCTTAACTGTTTTAACCTATCAGCCCTTACATAAAGTGTGGAATAATAGTCGTTATCTCTCGACTTCATAATTATTTCCACATTGTAGTTTATGTAATCTCTTGCCTGCTGTAAAACAGCCAGCAACTTTAGTCTTGGATCTTTCTTATTTATTCTTGGAGCTTTCTTATCAACACTATTCAATGCATCTTTAATCTTTCTGTTAGTCTGTACTAAAGCCTTAATAGAAAAATTGTTGTTTACAAAAAATGTTTCGTACATATCTGAATTTGAGAATGCAAAGGGAATGAAATCAAACTCCGGTATATCGTTGGTTTCGTAGCTTTCTTTTGCGAAACAAAACCCTAAAAATCTGGTTTTTCTACCCTCGTCCAAGGTGTAGCCTGCAAGCCTGCAATGAGGATTCGATGCGGTCAGAAGCAGGTTACTGTTGGCATAATTACTGTACAAATTTTTGCCGTACCTAAATACACTTTTAATAATTTCGTGTCTGTTATTATTAATAATATCCGCCACAGTCTGCTTATTTGTACCGTCAAACCTTGTCTTGCCAAAAAGCTTTTTCAGCACAGTTTTGCTTTTAACCATATCGTTTACAGCTTTAATTTGTTCCTCTGTAAACTCATCTTTTTCAAGCATTTGCAATATTCTAATGTGAGTCATATCATCTTTAAAGTGGTTCTCGGCAAAGTCAAGGTATCTTTCCTCTGTAATATCCTCCTGATTATAAAGGATGCCGTCAAAGCCAAAAACACTCTCCTTCGGCTTTTCCTCTAATTCACTTAAAACCCCATAGCTAATATGATTGAATTTAAAATACTCAACTAATCCTGTCGTTGCCGCCGCATATCTCCATTCGGTTGGCTGCAGAAGGGTATTATAACCGTCAAAATCTATCTTGCTCTTCAATTTATATCACCTCCCCGCCCTCGGCTATTAGCTCAGCAAGTCCAAAGCCGGCTGATTTTCGTGAACCTATGCCATTCTTCAGCAAATAGTTTATAATCGTACTGTCTGCTTCAATAATAAACATACCCAAGCTGCACTCAATATAGCTGTTGTAATGGTACACTACTGTTTTTTTGGCATCAACAGGAGTTATCGAAAACTCCTCTGCCATTTTTTCGGTAAAGCCGGCGTTTACAAGCTGAGCAGTAATAATCCTTTTTGCCGCCTGTTTAAAATCATCTCCGGCAACCGAATAATACTTGTCGGCGTTTTCCTGTTTAGTATGCTCCCTGATACACAAAGGACTCAACATTTTTATGAGTACCGAGCCGGAGCTTACACTTTTTTCGGGAAGCCGCCTAACACTATCAAGTGTTAAGCAATTTTTTAATGGTGCCGGCATACTTTTGCCTTTTTGCTTTATAAAGGCTGACATAAAAACATAACCGGTGTTTGTGTCTCCTGTTGAAAATGTAAGCCGTACCTGATTTTTCCCCAGAGTAATTTCGCCCTTGTCAAAAACCGGCTTAGGCAAATTTACCGCAAAGGTAAATTTTCTAATTGCTGGGCTGGAATAATATTCTTCGTAAAACCTGCCGTCGGCAATTTCAGTCAAAGCTTTCTTAAAAAAAGCAAGAAAAACTCTCCTGTAGTCAAAAGGCAGCTTACAATTTTTCAACACAAATTGCAATTCAATTCTCATTTTACCCTCCATTTATTTATTTCAAAAGTATAAAAATTATTACCTTTGATTTTTTAAGTATACAACCGCCCGCTTGTTTTGTCAACACCTAGTATATATTTAGGCTAATAATTTATAATTTGCTTTTTTATTTTAATTATGATATATTGTATAGGGTTGTTGTTTTACAGCAGTTATAAACCTATCGGCAAATTAAACCACATTGGATTTTAAATAGTATCTATTTAAAAAATCACATTAAATCTATCCATATTGGAACACAAAATCAGGCCTCGTTTTTTCTAAAAATCGCAGCCTCACTTTGACATTTCGGCTAACCTATAACACAATTATAAATTATTTACTGTCCAATAAACTACCCACTCTTTTTGAAAATACAAGTTTATAACGCCGGTGTATACACAAGCCAAGGTCATTTATAGTAAGTGTTAAGGTCAGCACACAAAAAGGGCAAGCACAGAATTTAATCTGTAGCTTGCCCTTTTTGCTTCAATTATTTTAGCAGCTGAAAGCCCCTGCATATGGCAAGTGCTTTTTATGCTGCCGGCTATGTTGCACGCTATACCCAAAAGGTATTAATCCTGAAAATATTAAACCCTTCTCTTTCGGGAAATAACTATAATTCCTAAAATGTAGAACAGTATTGCAGAGGCAACAAGAATTAAAATGCTGTCAAGTATACTTACATTCCAACTGCCTATTGTGAAATCAACTCCCAGGTCTTGCCGCAGTGTATTTACAGCGGTATCGGCAGCCTCCTTTGGTACACCCTCAAAGGTTTGCTCAAACGGGACATCCATAAATATCTTTCTGAAAATAGATGCGGCGTGTGATATTGGAAATAGCTTTACCACAGTAGCTACTCCTTCGGGCATAGAGCCAACTGGCAGGTACATACCGGTTATAAAGCCTATTAGAGTACCTATTATTGTGCTTGCTGTTGCATAAGCGTTGGTACTGTTAAAGAATGATACTACAAAGAACATCATCGACGAAGCAGAAAGCACAGTAAGCAATATCATTCCCAATACCTTTAGTATAGATTCAAAAGGAAGAAGCTCTCCTCCGCTTGCAACAATAAATACTTCACCAGCCGCAAAGGCTATTACGCTCATAATAACGCCGATCAAAAAGGAATTTAATATATATCCGCTGGCTATAGAGCTGCGTGAAATAGGAGAACAGCGAAAGTCTTTGTCTATTTTTTTAACCTTGTCATCTACAATAACACCAAAAGCACCCAGGGTGGTGGATATTGAAGTTACCGAAAGTATTCCGGCAATAAGCCAGCTGTTTACAAGAAATTTTATTTCGTTTGTTCTTGATTCGTCAAAGTTTTCTACGCTTTTTATAAGTTGGTCACCCAGAAAAAAAGCATACAAGCCTATAACAATTAAAACTGAAAGTATTGAAAAGAATACGCTTCCTTTATCTCTGAAATATACCTTTAAATTTCGTTTTGCAAATAAAATCATTCTCGTATCTCCTTTCCTGTTATAGCAATAAATGCATCGTCCATTGTACCCCTTAACACCTCAAAGCCGTCTATGTTATCTTTACAGCTTTCAATAACAGGCAGTGCCTCCATGGTGGTTTTTATTTTCACCTCAATTTCAGTGCCTTTTTCGGTAAAATCAATACCCTGAGCCGCTAAGTATTTTTTAACCTGTGGGTTGTTGGCCTTTGGTGTAATCTTCAGTATATCGGTTGCATACTGCTCCTTTAGCTGCGTAGGCGTACCCCTTGCTGCAATAAGTCCGTTATCAATTACAACCACATAATCAGCCTCAGCCGCCTCTTCCATATAGTGAGTGGTTAAAAACACAGTCATTTTGGTTTCAGCCTGCAGCTGCCTTATGGTTTCCCATACCGTTTTTCTTGTTTGTGGGTCAAGTCCGGTGGTAGGCTCGTCAAGGAAAAGAATTTTTGGTGTGTTTACCAATGCTCTTGCTATGTCGGCACGCCTGCGCTGTCCGCCGGAAAGCTTACCGTACTTCCTGTTTTGAATGTCGGTTACGCCGGATACCTCCATAGCTCTTTCTGTGTTTTTGCACAGCTGTTCACGACTTAGTCCGTAAAAGCTTCCACGCAGGGTTATGTTCTCTTTTATGGTAAGCAGTTTATCAAGCACACCGTCTTGAAATACCGCACCTATATTTCGGCGTATTTCGTTGTCGTTTTCGCCAAGCTTACTGCCACATATAGTAACCTCGCCGCTGTCCGGCTTTAAAAAAGTGGTAATCATATCTATAGTTGTGGACTTGCCGGCACCGTTTGGCCCTAAAAAGGCGAACAGCTTTCCTGCCTCTACATAAAAGCTTATGTCCTTTACAGCGTGAACATCTCCGTAGGATTTTTTTAAGTTCTTAACCTCAATAATCTTGTCCATTCTTTTTCCGCTCACTTTCTATAATTTTATTTATGCTGTCGGCAGATTGTTTTTCCTGAAGCAGCATTACTCCAAATACGGCAAAATATATTATTACATCTATTGCCAGCACTGCCAAAATCCAGAAGGCGTTAAAATCAAACCAGTTATACCAAAGCCCGCCAATAAGCAGTACACAGGCGGAAACCTCAATAATGCCCAATAGTATAAACAGCCAGACAGGCGGTGTGGATTTGTAAAGCTTTTCTGTCAGAATGTCAGTCAGCAGCATTAATATTGTTATGGCAAGGCACAAAAAGGCCATTTGGAATACCCAAAGGGTATTTATAGATGTTGTGCCTGAAAAGTAGTTTACAGCTGCTATCACTACAGACGCTATAGCGTATGAGGATAAAAAAACATTTATATAATACTTCAACCTTTGCATTGCTAAGCCCTCCTTAAAGCCCGAATTTCTTTTTAAATACAGGTACATAATGCCGATTAATTATCAGCTTTTCACGATTTAACAAAAGCACCTCATATTTCCCGTTTATAAGCGGCTTTACCTTTTCGATAAAATGTATATTCAAGATACAGCCTTTGCTTATTCTTACAAACGACGAATTTACAAGCACCTTTTCAAGCTCATAAAGCTTCATTTTACATTCATAAATACTGTCTGCACAATATATAAAGGTTTTTTCGTCTACGCTTTCTATGTAGCAAATGCTGTCGTGGTCGATTTTCCGCACATAACCGTCCTTATAGCCTTTTACGGTAAAGGAGCATACATTTACCTCGTCAATTATTTTTTGCAATTCAGCATTTATAACGGAGCATCGGATTATAATCTCCGGCTCGTCATATTTATTGTCTTGTTCTACAGTCAGCTTCATATTGTTCCCCCTTACAGCTAAAATATATCATAATCGGCAGCTGTAGTAAACAGCATTTCGGCAAGGTGCATTTTATACAGGGTAAAGAACATTAAACAGACATTGCAATGCACCCATATTTTTTACAGCTGCTATTTAGTGTAAATTTACCAACAATTCATTTCCGACGCCGTGATTATTTGTGTGGAAGATTTTTAACCTTTGTGGTAAAATAAACAGTGTGTGCTTGTAGTATATCATATTAAACGGCGGTGAAGAAATGGCAGTAGTAATTTCGACTGTAAGCAAAAACAGCAGAGCAGACCGAGCAGGAATACTGCCAAAGGAAAAGCTTCTGTCAATTAACGGCAATGAAATTGTAGATGTGCTTGATTATAGATTTTACCAAACCTCTCGTGATGTTTTGCTTGAGATTGAAAATGCCTGTGGCATTGTACGAAATGTGAAAATTCACAAGGGTGAATACGAGGAGATAGGCTTGGAGTTTGAAACCTATCTTATGGACAAGCAGCATTCCTGCCGAAACAAGTGCATATTTTGCTTTATTGACCAAATGCCAAAGGGAATGAGAGAAAGTCTTTACTTTAAAGATGATGATTCCAGACTTTCGTTTCTGTTTGGCAACTATATAACTCTTACCAACCTGTCACAGCACGAAATAGACAGAATTATTAAAATGCACATAAGCCCCATAAATGTGTCTGTGCATACCACAAACCCGGAGTTAAGGGTAAAAATGATGAAAAACCGCTTTGCCGGAGAAGTACTAAGCGTACTGCCTAAGTTTGCAGAGGCCGGCATAAAAATAAATTGCCAGATTGTTTCCTGCCCGGGCATTAACGACGGCAAGGAGCTGGAGCGTACATTAACCGACCTTGAGGCACTGTATCCGTCTGTGGAGTGTATTGCCGTTGTTCCTGTGGGTCTTACGGCGTACAGAAAAGGACTGTTCCCTTTGGTAGAATATACAAAGGAAACCGCACTTGAAACGCTGGAGCTTATTGAGAACTACGGTGATAAATTCAAAGAAAAATATGGCAGCAGAATTGTTTTTGCATCGGACGAGTTTTACCTGAAGTCCGGCAGAGAAATTCCGGAGGCCGACTTTTATGAGGACTTTGACCAGCTTGACAACGGAGTGGGCATGCTTTCGCTGCTTAGAGATGAGGTTATGTGGGCACTTGAGGAATACGAAAGTATAGACAAAAATATTCATCTGACCATAGCCTGCGGAACAGGCGTGCGTGACTTTTTAAATGATTTACTGGGCAATGTTACAAAGAAGTTCAGTAATGTAAAAATTAATGTAATAGGTATAAAAAATAAATTTTTCGGCGGCGGCATAAATGTGTCGGGGCTGATAACAGGCCAAGACCTGATAGCCCAGCTTACAGGTATAGGCTTAGGGGACAAGCTGCTTATTCCGTCTGTTATGCTTAGGCGTGAGGGCGATATTTTTCTTGACGATATATCACTTGAGGAGGTAAAAGAAAAACTTAGCATAGATGTTGTGCCTGTTCCAAACAGCGGAGAAAAAATGTTGGCTGAAATATTAAGTTAAGCTTATTTATTAAGGAGGTAATAATATGGCAAGACCTGTAATAGCTATTGTAGGCAGACCAAATGTAGGCAAGTCTACTTTGTTTAACAAGCTGGTGGGAGAGAGAATATCAATAGTAGACGACACTCCCGGAGTAACCCGTGACAGAATTTACGGCAAGGTAGAATGGCTTGACAAAACTGCCGATATTATAGACACCGGCGGTATAGAGCCATATTCTGACGATATTATTTTAAAGCAAATGCGTAGGCAGGCAGAGCTTGCCATTGATGCGGCAGATGTAATTATACTTGTAACCGACTTAAAAAGCGGTTTGGTCACAACCGATATAGAGGTTGCTACAATGCTGCAAAAAAGCGGCAGACCTGTGGTTTTGTGTGTAAATAAGTGCGACAGAATAGGCGAGCCTGACCCGGGCTTTTACGAATTTTATAACCTAGGCTTGGGGGATCCTATACAGGTGTCTTCGGTACACGGCCACGGAACGGGCGACCTGCTTGAGGCAGTATTCAGCCATATTCCGGACAGTGCATGGGAGGACAACGACGGCGAGGTAATTAATGTAGCCGTTATAGGTAAACCGAATGTGGGCAAAAGCTCACTTATTAACAGAATTACAGGTGAAGAACGCTGTATAGTTTCTAACATTGCAGGAACAACACGAGATTCCATTGACACTACTGTCGAAAATGAATACGGTATTTTCAACTTTACCGATACTGCGGGTATGCGACGGAAAAACAAGGTTGATGACGCTATAGAAAAATACAGCATTATAAGGGCTAAAATGGCTATTGAACGCAGTGATGTGTGCGTAATTATGATTGACGCCACAGAGGGCTTTACCGAGCAGGATTCTAAGGTAGCCGGCTTAGCACATGAGGCAGGCAAGGCCTGTATTATAGCGGTAAATAAATGGGACGCCATAGAAAAAGACGGCACTACTATGAGTTCGTATAAAAAGGATTTAGAAAAGGACTTTTCCTTTATGTCGTATGCACCTATGATTTTCATTTCTGCAAAAACAGGTCAAAGACTTGACAAGCTGTTTGAAATGATAAAGGCTGTTGCCAACGCCAACTCCATGAGAATTAAAACCGGTGCATTAAACGATATACTGGCACAGGCAACAGCAAGAGTACAGCCGCCTACCGACAAGGGCAGAAGGCTGAAAATATTCTATATGACTCAGGCAAGTACAAAGCCGCCTACATTTGTCTGCTTTGTTAATTCAGCACAGCTTTTCCATTTTTCGTATCAAAGATATTTAGAAAACAGAATAAGAGATACCTTTGGACTTGAGGGTACGCCAATACGATTTGTAATTCGTGAGCGTGGCGATAAATAATTATGTCCGGCTTCAGGAGGATTTATGAACGGTTTTATTGAGTTTTTATGCAGCGGCTGGTGGCAGATAATTGTTACAGCTGTTGTAGGCTATTTGTTAGGAAGCATTAATTTTGCAATAATTATTACCCGAATAGTAGACAGAAACAAGGACATACGCAGTATGGGCAGCGGTAACGCAGGCTTTACCAATGTACTGCGTTCTGTCGGCAAAGGGCCGGCAGTTTTTACTATTGTATTTGATTTTTTAAAGGCTGTTATTGCTGTAGTAATAGGCGGATTTTTGTTTTCCTCTATTGCTTCGCAAGGCACTGTTCAATCCGTAGAATTTGCCTGCTTTGGAAAGTACCTTGCAGGACTTTGCTGTATAGTGGGGCATATGTTCCCGGTTTATTTCGGCTTTAAGGGCGGCAAGGGCGTTGTTACTACAGCTGCACTAATGGCAGTAGCCGAGTGGAGAGTGTTCTTGGTTATAATAGCCCTGTTTTTAATAATATTTGCAATCAGCAAAATTATTTCACTTGGATCTGTAATATGTGCGGTTTGCTATCCAATAGCAACCTTCTGCTTTACATTTTTTGTTGACTATCTTCCAAATGTAAACACAGCGACAGCACATTCGATGTTGTATGTAATTGTTTCAACTTTGTTTACATTGTTAATAGGTTTGTGTGTTATAATTAAGCATAGAAGCAATATTCAACGCTTGCTTAACGGTACAGAGAAAAAAATTACAGCTAAAAAGTAGCTTTATAGTGTGTTTTTGATTAAGGAGGTTACATTATGAAATGTAATAAATGTGGAAATGAATTTGAAAACGAGAAGTTTTGCCCTGTATGTGGCTACCCTGCCAGCACGGACGGTCAAAAAGAGAAATATTCCTCACAGTTTGGCGATAATTTTGATATGAACACAGATGAGGAAACCGACAGAATTATTGACAGAGCTACACAGGCACAAATGTATAATTCACAGTTTAACCCAAGCAGCTACAGCAGCTATGAGGATATATCTTCAAACAGTACACCGGATGACAATGATAGCACTACGGAGTATCCTGAGGAAATTTCATCTAACAGCAACGAAAATTTAGCTACATACGGTGACGAATACGGCGAGGATAAGGAAGATGACAACGAGGAAATTCATTCAAAATCCAAAAAGCCTTTAGTTATTACCCTTGTTATTATACTTATTTTGATTATCGGTGCTATTGCGTGGTTTATTACTGCTGCATACGGTGCTAATCCGTTTATGAAAACAAGCGCTACTGAACCTGCCACACAGGCAACTGATGCTATGGCAGTAAATGCAACCGACAGCACAGCACAAGCCCCTTCATCTACACAGCCGCAAACAGAGACTCCAACAGAAGCTCCAACCGAGGCACCTACAGAGGCTCCAACCGAAGCACCTACAGAAGCTCCAACAGAAGCACCTACAGAGGCGCCTACAGAGGCACCTAC
>ERZ826613.1504-NODE-1504-length-27163-cov-3.620075_pt1 | contig 27163 bp, 20 predicted proteins | sample MGYA00519925_ERZ826613 | MGnify/ENA primary metagenome ERZ826613 (study PRJEB31778, sample SAMEA3449236) | human gut metagenome | biome: human gut; feature: human-associated habitat; material: faeces | place: United Kingdom | collected 2010/2012 ... | reverse complement strand
ATGCACTTTACGGTGCCCGCGGTGCCAACGGCGTCGTGATGATCACGACCAAGAAAGGGAAAAGTGGAAAAGCGAAAGTCTCATACGATTTTGAATATGGATTCCAAAAGCAAATCAAGAAACTGGATTTGATGGATGCCCAAGAGTGGGCCCGTTTTTATAACGAATACCTTGTAAACGCAGAGATACTGGAAACCGCTCCCTTTAGTGAAGCTGACATAACCGCCATGGGGAAAGGTATGGACTGGCAAAAAGAGTTCTTTCAAAATGCTCCCATTATGAATCATAACATCAATGTATCTGGAGGTACCGATGACCTAAAATATTTTGTCAGTGGCTCTGCCATGACTAAAGATGGTTTGATCCCGAACAGTTATTATAACAAGTACAATTTGCGTAGTAGTTTGGATATGACTATGAGCAAGATGATAACCGCTTCCGTCAGTATGGGCTACAGTATGATTAACCAGATGAACCAGTCTGATGGAGGTGGTAATGGCGGTTCATCTATGATTGGTGCTGCTTACTCCGCCTCACCAAACTTTTATCCTTATGATGAGAATGGAGATTATAAAGATCTACGCTCTTGGTACAGCTGGTCTAGCCATGAGATCAAGAACCCTTTATGTATGGCTTATGAGTCCACTTATAAAACCGTGACAAATCTGACCAACATCAACGCCGCCTTGAACTTCAATCCGATTAAAGGCTTAAGCATACGGACCAGTTTCGGATTGGAAGGATCTGATGCCCGCTACGATGGTTACACCACCAAAAAGTATATTTACAAAAATAATACTGCCGATGTCAACCACAAGCGTAGTACGAACATCATTAACGAAGATATCGTGACCTACGATTTTTCGTTAAACAACATCCACAGTTTTAACGTAATGGGCGGCTTTACTTACCAACAAAATGTTTACAAATCGATCGCAGCCTCAGGCAACACTTTCTTGAGTGACGTTCAAGAAACGAACAACCTGTCATCAGCAGGAACAGCCAACACACCAAGTACAAACTACAGCAAATGGGTCTTGATGTCTTATCTTGGGCGTATCAACTATAGTTTATTAGGACGTTACCTCGTAACAGCCAGTTTCCGTGCTGATGGATCAAGCCGCTATTCGGAAGGATCAAGATGGGGATATTTCCCTTCTGGTGCTGTGGCATGGCGTGTGTCTGAAGAGCCTTTCATGAAAGAATTTGAAAGTATTTCAAACATGAAGTTGCGTGTTGGCTATGGAAAGACAGGCTCAACAGCTATTGATCCCTACATGACACAAAATCTACTAACCACAGGTAAGACTGCTACTGGAAGCGAGAACGTACCTTACTACTCACCCAGCAGTACCTATCCAGAAGATCTGAAATGGGAGACGACCTCGCAATGGGATGCCGGCGTGGATTTGGGATTCTTTAAACAACGTCTACGTATTACCGCAGACTACTATTATAAGAAAACCACGGATCTACTGAATACAGTATCACTTCCTTCATCATCCGGTTACAAGTCCACCGTACGTAACATCGGTAGTATAAGCAATCAAGGCGTCGAATTATTGATCGAGGGTGATGTGGTACAAAACAAGGACTTTGGCTTAACCTTACAGTTCAATATAGCTCATAATAAGAATCGCGTCGAAGAATTAGCTGATGGTAAAGATATCCTTGGCACAACTTATAGCAACTATGGATCTGGTTCCATCACAATTATCCGTGAAGGTGAGCCATTAGGAGCTTTCTATGTCTACAAAGACACTGGTTTAGACGAGAACGGTTCTTTATCTTATGAGGATATGAACGGAGATGGCCAGTACACCGATACGGAAGACCGTTACATCGCAGGTTCTCCTTTCCCTGATTTTACATATGGTTTGAACTGTGGTATCCGCTATAAGAACTGGGACTTCAACTTCTTTTTACAAGGCAGTCAAGGTAACGACGTGTTTAACTTGAGTGAGATGCGAAACTACAGCTATGGCCAAGGCATGAATATTGAGCGTAAAGTATACTACGAGAGTTGGCGAGAAGGTCAAGACAACAGTCATGCTGCCTATCCCAAGATCAATGCCGTTGGTTCACTGAAATACTCTGACCGCTTTATCGAGAATGGTTCCTATCTGCGTCTAAAAAACATCAGTTTAGCTTACAATCTGCCATGTGACAAGTGGGCTACCAAAAATTGGCTAAACGGTATTCGTATCTTCGTTAGCGCACAGAACTGGTTGACATTAACGAAGTATAAAGGTGTAGATCCTGAAGTTAGCTCAAAAGGCAGCGACGTGAATGCAGGTATAGACCATTTGACTTATCCAAACAGTAAAACCCTTTCCATGGGTGTGAGTGTTAAATTTTAAAATAAGCGAAAACAATGAGACATCTAATAATAATAAGCGCAATGGCCGGAGTTACTCTACTAACAGCTTGTGACAACGCCTTAAATGAGACCGATTATACTTATTCGATCTCAAGCGAGACATTTTATAATACTGTAGAAGAAGCAAATGCTGCGGTATTAGCACCGTTAGACGCAATGCGGTCAGCCTATAATTCAAACTTCTTCGCCACATTAGAGATCAATACAGAATATTGTTATCCAAAAGGAGTTTATCAAACATACAAACAATACAATGGCTTTGTGAACGCAACACATATGAACCGGAGTGATTCAAACTGGCAGAGCCTCTATAAGGCTATTATGTTCTGTAACACCGCTATCGAGCGGATACCTAACGCTACAAAGATGACCGAAGAGGAAAAGGTGGCCTATCTGGGAGAGTTACGCTTTTTACGAGGCTTCAACTACTTTAATCTCGTGAAATACTGGGGTGGTGTACCTTTGAAAACAGATAAAAATATCACAGAGTGGAATATTCCCAAGAGTAGCAAAGAAGAAGTATACAACTTCATAATCGAAGATTTAAAATATGCTTTAGATAATTGTCCTGACAAAAAACGTTATTTGGCTACTCCAGATAAAAATACCGTACGGGTCTGCCTAGCAGATGTATATATGCATACAGGAGATTATATCGAGGCAAAAAAGCTAAGTGGAGAAGTGGTGAACAGTGGTACATACCAATTAGTACAAGTTGCGGAACCACGTGACTTTGACAAGGTATTTGGCGCAGACTTGACCACCTCTACAGAGGAGATATTCTACATCAAGACTTCACGTATTGATGGTAAGACATGGGACTACCTATCCTATACCTCACATCCAAAGTATGAGTTCGTTCCCGGTAAAACCATGTTAAATGGTAACGGCTATTACACGCACTATACAGACCTGCGTAACCATATCATCAAGAGCTGGGACATGAATGACCTACGTTACGGTATGAACATAGGTTTTTATGTATTCGGCAAAGACGCTTACGGTGAATATACTTGTCTACTCACAAAATATACGGATCCGAACGCACAAGGTAATGGCGCAAATGTATCTATTCCTTTGATCCGCTATACAGATGCTATGCTGATCTACAGTGAGGCTTGTGCCCGTGTTGCCAATGCCCCAACTACGGAATCCATTGAAATGTTAAACCAATTGCGCCGACGTGCCTATGGCAAAGATCCTAAAGTACCTAATGCTGAACTGGACTATAAGTTGAGTGATTACGCCAGTATGACCGCTTATATGGATTTACTATTAAAAGAAGAGACTTATGAACACTTCAATGAGGCAAAGCACTGGGACTTCATAGTCCGTCAAGGTCGTGCTCAAGAACTGGTAGGTAAGTACTTTAATGTGGAGACCGGTGAATATACACAGATTCAAGAACGTCATTATTTATGGAAAATACCAGACAGCGAATTCAATTATAACAAAGCAATGGATCAAGTTAAAGATCAGAATCCGGGTTATACCAGCTCCAATTAAAAAAGAAAAAGATAAATTTGTAACAAACCAGTCCCGGGTTACTTACGCCCGGGACAAAACAAATCAGATATATTATGAACAGAAACAAATTTTTAAAGACATTATCCGCAGTCTGCATCTCCACTCTCTTAATCTCTTGCGGACAAAAAAAAGAACAGAAACCATTACGTCTACTCTACTGGAATATACAAAACGGTATGTGGTGTGGACAAGATGATAATTACGAGAAATTCACGACTTGGGTAAAACAACAAGATCCTGATATTTGCGTATGGTGTGAGGCTCAAAGCATCTATAAAAATGGTACCGCGGATCCTTTGGATTCCCAAGAACGTTTTCTGGTAGATAATTGGGGAGTATTAGCCAAACGGTACGGACACCCTTACTGGTACATAGGCGGACATCGGGATAATTACCCGCAGGTCATCACCTCTAAGTATCCGATCGAAAATATAAAAAAAATAATAGGTGAGGAGCCAAACCAAGTAGTAACCCACGGTGCCGGTTGGGCAAAGATCATTGTAGACGAAAAGGTTTTAAATATAGTAACACTACACACATGGCCACAACAATGGGCTTTTCGCACTGAAGACCAAGAAGCAAGTAAAGCTGAAAACGGTGGTGATAAATACCGTCGCATGGAAATAGAGTATATTTGTAAGCACACCATTGGTACTAGCACGAATGCTACCAACGAATATTGGATGATGATGGGTGACTTCAACAGCCGCAATCGCACAGACAACGCCATCTATCGATATCCGGAAGATAGTCCTAAGTTTTTGACGCAAGACTATATCGCTCAAGAAACACCTTATGTAGATGTCATCGCTAAGAAGTATCCAAATGAATTTAAGACAACAACCGGTAAAGAAGCCCGCATTGATTACGTATATTGTACACAGCCTTTGTTTGACATAATCCAGTATGCAGACGTAATTACAGATGAGTACACGAAGCCTGTACGTGACCCGAAAGAGCTATCTAATTTCTGGTGGCCATCCGATCATCGTCCGATTATTATTGATTTTGATCTGAGTAAATTAAAATAATACTATCAATAATCTTACCCAAGCTTACAAACTTTAATGTAAACTTGGGTAAGTATAAGCTACTTATTTAACGATCTGATACGAACCCGCACGATACTCGTGAGCTTGGCTTTCGCCCGGAAGTGTCACGAGAGCGACCGCTCCTTCGGGAATGGCGAAATCCCAAATCCACTGGTCTCCCTCATACTTCCAAGAGCTCTTGATAATTCCTGCCGCCGAATTGTACTCCGCGTTTACGAACTCCAGACGCTTATCGGGAATCGGCTTCATGATAATGCGCTTGAATCCTGGCTCCGACGTATCCGCAGAGATACCAGCCATGGTCTCCCACATCCATTCACATACACATCCATAGGCATAGTGATTAAAGCTGTTCATGCCTTGCGGTCCCATGCCTTTATCAAGCATATAGCTATTCCAACGCTCCCAAATCGTTGTCGCCCCATTATCTACCGAATACAGCCAACTCGGATTCTTGCGCTGGAAAAGAAGCTCGTAAGCGATATCACTCATTCCATTCTCCGTAAGCGTAGGCATCAGGATGGAAGTACCCAAGAAACCTGTCTGAAGGCAATTGCCATGCTCGGCGAAGTTGTCACGCAGTCGTTTCATCATGTTCTCCTTGGCTACCCCTTCGACCAGCTTGTTCTTCAAGGCGAATAGGGCAGGCGTCTGCATGGTATTGAATATCGCCGTCTTAAATTCTCCGTCGGCATTCAGGAATTTATCCAATATATACTGTTTCGCTTGAGCAGCCATCGCTTCGTATTTCGCGGCATCCCGTCCTGTCGCACGAGCCATATCGCTCATCATTCCGGCATCTATAAGCCAGTAATTCGCACTTAGATAATTCCAATAATCATAGGCTTCCGGAAGCGTTCCGGATCCATCCTTCGCTGTATGTCTGCCGCTGCAACTCTCAAGCGGCTCGTAACTGAGCCAGTCGGCCCACTGGTAATTGCCATTCTCCGCGCTGAGGGCATGATGGTCATACTTGGTCTCGTTGATATGATTGAGATATTTCTCCATCGCCGCCCAGTTCTCATCGATAATCTGAGTGTCACCAAATTGCTTCCAGACAACCCAAGGCACGATAACTCCCGCGTCCGACCAGCCCAAGCGGTTCATATCAGTAGGAGACGCACCGTATTGAGCCAATGGAGCGACACCGGGATACGCACCGGTTGGTGATTGTGTGTCACGCATATCACGCATCCATTTATGGAAGAAATCAGCGGTATTGGCAAAGAAAGTACCAGTCTCAGCAAATACCTGCGTGTCGGCGGTCCATCCCAGCCGTTCGTTGCGCTGCGGACAGTCGGTAGGAACCGAGAGGTAGTTGGAACGTTGTCCCCATAGGGTATTTGAAATCAACTGATTGACTAGTTTGTTGCCGGTCGTTATTGATCCGGTCTCCATCTGTTGGGTAATCGAGGAGACAGGAATCGACTGGATCGACCGGATACGTACCTCCTGATCGGCCGTGATCGATACGAAGCGATAACCATAGAACGTGCGAAGAGGGCGATAGGTCGTATAGTCCTTATGATCCGCAAAGGTATAGTCGAGTAACATCCCGGTATCCGGAGTGCGTAGATTCAAGCGATGGCAACTACCTTCAGGCCCATCCATTCCTCGGCTCTTCGCACCATTTCCATCGTTCAATATCTCAGAAGGACGACAATTTAGTTGGGTACCCTCCTTTGCCATGAACTCGAAAGCAGGAACTGCCGCACAATTCTGGCCAAAGTCCACGACAAGTGTCTCGCCCGGATGAACTACCATTTCCTCGCCAGCCGCATATTCTTTCGTTACAACAACCTTTCCATAAGCATCTTCACTCTCTCCGGTGACCCCTTTCCATAGATAGGCCTTTTGAGGAGAAAGCGCCAAATCTTCACGAAAATAGACCTCACCTCCATTTGAAGGAAGTATCTCTCCCTCAAATTCCGTATTCTTTTCCGGTGTCGAAAGCTTATCGAGCGTATCGTATCCCGGTAACTCACGGGCATCATATTCCTCACCATCAAAGATAGCGGCATGTTTGACCGGTCCGGCGATCCCGGCTTTCCAATCGCTCGTATTGGAACCTAAGTACGCCTTGCTACCATCCGCATAGGTAAGCTCAAGCACTCCACGGAAAGCGACCTTGGTACCCACCATTCCTTGCTGGCCGCTGTATGTGATGATCTTATCGGCCCACCATCCCGGTGTCACCTGCACAGCGAAAACATTCTCCGCTCCCGCTTGTTTCGACAGGGCATTGCTTACCTCATACGTAAACGAACGCTTCGTCTTGTAGGGATGCGTAAAACCCGGTTTGAGAATCTCTTCTCCGATCAACTTCCCATTCACGTATAACTCGTACACACCCAAGCCCGTGGTCATCCAGCGTGCCGAGTTTATCTCTTTTTCATTCTTTACGACACTCACGAACCAAGCGGCACCATCGGCCGCACGTTCATTCGATCCGTTGATCTCACCCGTTATGACAGGAGCATTTGCCACGGATATCCATTCGGAATGGTTCCAAGCGGCATCATCCAATGCGGAGACACGCTTCCCCGATTCGTTCGTCTGATCAGTCGAACATGCATAGAGAGCCGTACAAACAACCCCTAAAAGCAATAGTTTTCGTTTTTTCATACGTATATTCTCTCTAATTGTCATTTACAGATCAAACCCGATATCCCGACGGAAATACTTCTTATCGAAATCGATCTGCTTAGCTCCGGCGAAAGATTGGGCCAAAGCCTCTTCCTTATTAGCCCCATACGAACTGACCGCGATCACACGGCCGCCATTCGTCAGGATCTGGCCGTCTACCAGCTTCGTTCCGGCATGGAACACTATATTGTTCGAGGATACGCCATCCAATCCCGTGATTACCTTATTTTTCTCGTAAGCCTCCGGATAACCGCCGCTTACCAACATAACCGTAACCGCCGCGCGAGGGTCCTGTACCAATGTACGGCCCGCTAAATTACCTTCCGCTACCCCTTCCAGCAAATCCACCAAGTCACTTTGGATACGAAGCATGACTACCTCTGTCTCCGGATCGCCCATACGACAATTGTATTCTATCACCATCGGCTCATTCTTCACATTGATCAGACCCAAGAAGATGAAACCTTTATAATCGATATGCTCCGCTTTCAATCCCTCTACGGTAGGACGGATAATACGCTCGTCCACCTTCGCCATAAAGACCTCATCAGCGAAAGGAACCGGGGAAACAGCTCCCATTCCACCTGTGTTTAAACCCGTATTGCCCTCGCCGATACGCTTATAATCTTTCGCTACCGGAAGCACCTTGTAATCGTTGCCATCCGTCAAGACGAATACGGAGCATTCGATACCATCCAAGAACTCCTCGATCACTACCGTCTTGCTCGCGTCGCCAAACATTCCGCCCAGCATATCTCCCAACTCTTTCTTGGCTTCCTCCAAGTTATCGATAATCAGTACCCCTTTACCGGCAGCCAATCCATCCGCTTTCAATACATAAGGAGCGGAAAGAGATTCCAAGAACGCATAGCCTTCCTCTAGGTTTTCAGTGGAAATACTCTTATAACGAGCGGTCGGGATATGATGACGCATCATAAACGCCTTGGCGAAATCCTTGCTACCTTCCAATTGGGCACCTTCCCCACTCGGGCCGATCACGGGGATGGAGCTTAATGCCTCATCCTTCTTGAAATAATCATAAACACCCTTCACCAATGGATCCTCGGGACCTACCACGACCATATTCACTTGGTTCGCCAACGCAAAATCCTTGATAGCGGCAAAATCATCCGCTTTAATATCCACGTTGGTTCCTACCAACGCTGTTCCCGCATTACCGGGAGCGATAAATAACTTATCAACTTTCGGGCTTTGAGCGATCTTCCAAGCGATCGCATGCTCACGCCCACCAGAGCCTAATAACAATATATTCATATCTCTTCTAATTTTCAATTCTCAATTCTCCATTTTCAATTCCCAAGGTAGTCATCGAAATACCTCGTAATCTTCTCATGCAAATGCGGACGGTCCTTACCGGTCACATTATGCTCATGGCGAGGATACACAAAGTAATCCGGATACGTATCAGCCTCTACGCAAGCCTTTAAGAAACCAAGGCTGTGTTGCCACACTACCACCGGATCGATATCCCCATGTATCATCAACAGATGGCCTTTCAGATTACCGGCCTTCAGTTTCAGGTTCGCGTTCTTATAACCTTCCGGATTATCCTGCGGGCGATCCATATAACGCTCGCCATACATAATCTCGTAATTGCTCCAGTCAATAACCGGCCCTCCGGCCACGCCCACCTTAAAGATCTCCGGATAAGTCAGCATCAAGTTCGTTGTCATAAAACCGCCATAACTCCAGCCATGTACCCCGATACGGTCGGCATCCACATAAGACAAAGATTTCAGGAACTCGACACCCTTCACTTGGTCCGCCATCTCATTGATACCCAAATTACGATGAATCACGCTCTCAAAAGCATGTCCACGATTTGCCGAGCCGCGGCTATCCACGGTAAACATCACATAACCTCTCTGTGCCATATAAAGATCCCAACCACGAGCCCCGTTTTGCCAGTCGCCCGTAACAAGCTGTACTTTAGGGCCTCCATATACATAGACAATCGTAGGATACTTCTTCGTCTCATCCAAATCCGGCGGTAAAGTCAACCGGTAATTCAAGCGAGTCTTACCATCGGCAGCAAGGATATGTCCAACCTTGATCCGCGGCATCCGATACGATTTAAAGGGATCCGGAGCGGAAAGTAAGGTAGAAATCACCTTAGCGTCCTTTACACGGATTAAATCGATATCCCTCGGGGTAGAAGGAGAGCTTACATAATCAATCGCATATTCGCCGGAGGGACTCAGCAACCAACGGTGCACGCCCACTTTCCAACTCAAGCAATTCATGATATCACCCGTTCTCAAATCCGTCTCCCAAATATAACGTTGCATCCCCGTTCCTTGCATATTCGGAGATACGGGATGAGGTGCCGTTCCCTCGAAAATCACCTTATTTCCGTCTTTGCTAAAGCCTAGCACCTTGGTAACCACCCATTCCCCACCGGTTAGCTTCCTTAATTCCTTTCCAGTCGTATCATACAGATATAGATGGTTATAGCCATCCGCCTCACTCTGCCAGATAAACTTATCCGGATCGTTCGGCAAGAAAAGCACGGGATGCTGCGGCTCCACATAACAACGATCCGTCTCGGTAAACAGATCAGCCTCTTTCTTTCCCGTCAAGGCAGAGTACCGCACCAAATGCATCTCGTTCTGCTCACGATTCAACTCAGCGATATAAATACTCTTCTCATCCGGACTCCAAGCGATATTTGTTAAATATTTCTCTTTCGGCAAGCCTGTCTCCAACCAAACCGTCTGCCCGGTAGCTACCTGATAGACACCCACCGTAACCTCATGGCTCTTCATTCCAGCCATCGGATATTTATGAGGAACCGGCGTAGCGCAACGAGTATCGATATTCACCAGCGGGTAAGCGGTCACCCTACGCTCATCCATACGATAAAACGCTAGAGCCGAGCCTTTAGGAGACCAAAACATACCTTTCGTAATCCCGAACTCCCGTTGATGGACAGCCTGTCCGCATACGATTCCATCCTGTGTTTCACGTGTAACAATCGTATTTCGTCCATCCGGGGATAAAATATGCACATTGTTTCCCTCCGTAAAAGCTAAGTTATTCGTAGCCGGGCAAAAGTCATAATTCGCCCAGTTATTCTTCAAAGCATAATCAGCGACTACCTTATTCTTCTTATAGTCATAATGAATCCGGTGCTGTTTGCTTGTAAAAGCCAAGACCGAACCTCTTTCATAGGGTACCGAAAAGCTAGGCAAAGAACCAACCGTCTGCAGATTTGCCGCCGTCAAGGTCCCATTCAGTCTTTCCAACGAAAAAAGGACCTCTTCTTTTTTCCCCGGCTTAGCTCCTAACACGCTATCTCCCTTAACATATAAGTACTCGTCCCCGCACCATCGTAACTGTTTCAAGTCACGAGGTACGAAGCGGCTATACGTCTTCCCTCCAGGAATCAAGTCGTGCAAGGAGAGTTGCTTATCTTGGGCGGTAATCGACATCGTTAATAAAATCAGACATAGGCTTATGAATAAAGATGATTTAATCCTCATAATCATCATACCCTCTCCGTTTTATAGGCTTTATAGGTTTGCTAAATGGGCGCTTTCCATCCCGCTTATGATCGCCAAACCCTTTCTTACGGTCATCCTCATCCCGATAACGCATTTTCACAGGACGTTCTCCTTTTGGCTTGATCGGCTTACGAACCGGGGCATCCACGAATTTCTTGCGGACCGGACGGTCCTCTCCCCGATCCTCTCCAAAGATACGTTTCCCCGGAATGGAAGCGAAACGCTCCTCATCATCCTCGCTATGGGCAGCGGCGAAACGACGCTCCGGACGATCCACACGACCCGTACGGAAGTTTGGACGATCATTGCCTCTACGCTCGAAAGAGCCTTCCGATCTGTGCGGACGCTCCTCTCCATCCTCATTCAATGCCTTTTTGAAGTCCTTATTGGTTCCCTCAAATAACTCATAGCAACGGTATTCGCACTCCAAGGAACCGTTCATCAATTTGATCTTCTCGCTCGGGCGCAAGCCGATCTTATCGAAACATTCATCTTTATAGCTCAAAATCCAAGCCTTATATCCCATGAACACATGTTTCAAACGCTCGCCGATCATATTATACAATCCCAATAGATCACGAGATGATATACGCTCTCCATAAGGTGGGTTCGTCACCAATATACCCGGCTTCGGAGCCTCTGTATATTGTTGGAACGGTTTCACCTTCAGATCGATATATTTCATCAAGCCAGCGCTACGGATATTCTCCAAGGCGATATCGATAGCGGCTTGGGAAATATCGGAGCCATAGCAATGGAAAGCGAACTCACGCTCCCCGCTCTCATCATTATAAATACGATCGAACAATTCCTCATCATAGTCCACCCATTTCTGGAAAGCGAACTCTTTCCGATGGATACCCGGAGCGATATTCAAGGCGATCATGGCAGCCTCGATCAACAATGTACCGGAACCACACATCGGATCTACGAAATTAGATTCTCCTTTCCAACCGGTTTTTAGGATCATGCCGGCAGCCAACACCTCATTCAACGGAGCTTCCGTTTGATCCACCCGATAACCACGCTTGTGCAAAGACTCGCCGGAGCTATCGATAGATAAGGTACAATCGTTATGCGAAATATGGATATTGATATATAAGTCCGGGTTATTGACACGAACGGACGGACGCTTCTTGAACTTCTCGATGAAATAATCCACGATAGCGTCTTTCGTACGGTAAGCGACAAACTTCGAGTGATTGAAATCCTCGGAATAGATCACCGAGTCGATCGCGAACGTCTTGTCCAGCGACAAATACTTCTCCCACTCTACCTTTTTCACCTCTTTATAAACGGTATCAGCATCTTTGGCCTTGAAATGATAAATCGGTTTCAGAATGCGCAGGGCAGTACGGCAGTGGAAATTCGCTTTATAAAGCAATTCCTTATCACCCGTAAAGGAAACCATACGACGACCGATCTGCAAGTCGTTGGCACCTAAAGCTAATAACTCCTCGGCCAAGATCTCTTCCAACCCGTATAGGGTTTTGGCCACCATTTCAAATGTCTCGCTCATTTTAATTGAAAATTGAGAATTGAGAATTGAAAATTATTCCCAATTGCGTATTACGTTGTTTATTATTAATTATTCTCATTTCGCTCTCTGACATGCTTCGATCTCCTTCCGGCTACCCTCTTGATAATTTTCAATTCTCAATTTTCAATTGTGTAACCGTACTCCCTGCCGGTACATCCTCCGCTATCCAGACGTTACCACATATCGTAGCCCCTCTGCCAATCCGGATTTTACCGATTAAGGTGGAATTAGAATATACTGTCACATAATCTTCCAAGATAGGATGACGGGCTACGCCACGGATAGCGTTACCGTTCTCATCGGGGGGAAGTTTCTCTCCCGCCAAGCTGACGCCCTGAAAGATTCGGACGTAATTGCCGATCACGCTCGTCTCGCCGATCACCGTACCCGTCCCGTGGTCTATCGAGAAATGATGACCGATCTTCGCGCCCGGATGGATATCGATACCGGTCTCGGAATGTGCCATCTCCGTAATCATACGAGGAATATAAGGAACCCCGAGCTTATACAATTGATGGGCGATCCGGTAATTACCGATCGCCCGGAAACCGGGATAACAAAATATGACCTCACCTAGATTTTGAGCGGCGGGATCGCCATTGAAAGTCGCCTCCACATCCGTAGCCAGCAGACCGCGAATCTCCGGAAGCGTAGAGATGAAAGCCTCCGAAATAGCCTCTGCCTCAGCGGAGATCTTTTCTTCCGGGCAAGTCACGCAAGATGTATCCGCGAAACAAAGTCCCGCATAAACCTGCTTGGATAATAAAGAATGAAGAGTCTCAACATTTACGCCCGTATGAAAACGGATCGTCTGTTTACTGATACGGGCATTCCCATAATAACCGGGGAACAGGATCGCACGGCATAGATCGATGATCTCTTTCAGCACCTCGCCCGAGGGCAGCGCCTCCTCATCCCTGTACGCATGGAACAATTGTTTATACGATGCCTCATCCGATAGCTTCTCCACCGTATCGCCCAATACGCTACTATGCCTCTGTATATCCATTATTTGCGGAATATTCTTTATAATGCGCAAAAATAGTATTTTATTTGAGAACACCTTCACGAAGAGGCATCAAAAATACAGCCAACGACTAATATTACGTTCTATAGCGCTAAATTCCACGCCAACCTTTATCAACTTACACCCATCCGCCTGATAGGGAACCAAATAACCTTTCTCATCGATTTGCCATATGGCTTCCTCGGCGGTTCCGTTCAACTTGAACTCAAAGACGTAAATGTATTTTGGTGTTTTAACCACCGCATCCGCACGTCCTCTGGCACTTCGCACCTCCGCCTCAGTAAATTGCCCCATCAACTTAAAGACCAAATAGAAAACCACTTGATAATGACGTTCGGTCTTATCGTTCAACTCATACGGGAAATCAGCGAAGAAAGCTTGGAGACGGGAAAGGAAAGCATCTATATCCTTTGTCCGTAATTCTTGTACAAATTTACCAATATAAAAACTCTGCTCTTCCTTGGAAATGGAGGTATAGTAAGGGACTAAGAAATTAATAAAACCATATTTTACTTCTTCGTTCGGAAATTCCAATAAATAATTACGAAATTCCCGATCATAATCCTTTATCGTCAAATATCCACTCTGATAAATCAACGGAATCGGATTATTGGTGTTTACTCGATATTCAGTGAATGAAGCAGCAGGCGCCTCGATACCATCTATCAAAAGCCGTAAATCATAATTACTTTTACGGAGGAGGCTCACCAAAAAGGTCGGCGTACCCGTCTGAAACCAATAACTCTCCAACTCCAGCTTATTGAACGCATTCAGTACACTGAACGGATTAAACACTCCCACTCCATCTTGATGAAAATGATACCCATCATAATTACGTTCCATCCGCTCTACCACCTCAACAAACGACCAATTATTCTTTTTCCCGAAGGCTTCTATCTCCGGTACAAAATTCGTCGCTAACTCTTCCCGTGTTATGCCACAAAGCGTTGCGAATTGCCAGTCCATGCTAATATCGTTCAACTGGTTCAAGTCACTAAACACGCTAACTTGAGAGAACTTTGTCACCCCGGTTAGGAATACAAAGCGCAAATAGCGATCCGCACTTTTCAACACCCCATAGAACGCTTTCAACATTAGGCGATACTCCTCTTGCAATTTCTCATTATCAAATGATTGCAAAAGAGGCTTATCATACTCATCCACTAAAACGACCACCCGTTTTCCTGTCTGTTCACAAATCAAGCGTAACAAGGTAAACAAACGGTCATCAATCGTCTCATCCGCATCACTAGAACCATATATAGCCTCGTAAACAAGCAACTGCCTATCCACAAGACGAATCAGATCCTCCCCTGTATCAAATTTCTTGGCATTCAAATCCAAATGGATCACCGGATACTCAATCCAATCCTGTTCCAACCGTTCGATAGCCAATCCCTTAAACAGATCTTTTCTTCCTTTAAAATAAGCCTCAAAAGTAGAAAGCAAAAGGCTCTTTCCAAACCTACGGGGACGACTTAGGAAAAACGGTGTCTCCAACGAGGCCATCCGCCACACCCATTCCGTCTTATCCACATATACATAATTCCCTTCCCTTATCTTCTCGAAGGTCTGTATACCTATCGGCAGTTTGCGTACGATACTGTTTGTCATTATCTTTTCACTTTTGTTCCAAAGATAATTACTATTCTTGTCTTCCACAAGTTATTTACATCTCCAATCAGAAACTCGCTTTCGAGAAAACGGAGTTTCAGCCTGTCAAGAATATCATTTACAACAGGTATTTTACCACATCCAATGCTCCACTTTCATCAAGAGCCAAGGCGACCAGAAAACCATCGGAAGGGTCTACGGCAATCCTCTTTATTGAACGATCAAAATTCAATCGTTTCTTTAATTGGCCGTCCCAAGAAAGAACCAGCAATGTGGATAAATTCGAAAAATCCACAGAACCATCGTACAAGCAATACACATACCGATCCGTACCGAATATATCGATAAAGCATTTTGTCGTTCCAAGAACATCCACTTGGGTATCATTCTTCTTCAGTAAAGGCACGATAGGCTCCTTCCCATACGTAAAGCTCCTTTGATAAGTTCCCTTCAAATCGTAAAAATCAATTTGGTTGAAGAAACGCAAGGCAGCAACCACACTGTTTTGCCGCTCATTCACACAAAGATTAGGCAAATAAGCGACGTGCTTACAAGAACGATACGTTCTTGCTACTTTTGGTGGCTCCACCCAATAAATTCCCTCTTCCCGATTCGCATAACAGAAAGGACCATAAACATTTTTCTCTACGATCGGAACCGCATAAACTTCTTTCGTGGTGACATTATAATGCGTAGAGGGAACAAGTTCGGGTATTAGTATATATTTCCGATCAAAACGCAAAGAATCCGCCAGCACCTGCATCTTATTAAATGTAAGTTGGTTATCCACGATCCAGAACTCATCCTTTCCGGCGGGTTCTTTTGTATTTGACTTCATAAACTCCGGATTAGAGAAATAAGTGGCACCATATCCTTTCAACGCAAACGCATGCAGGTGCGACAAATCATCTTTGTCGAATACTTGAATGATCGTATCACACCCACGAGCCAACAACACCAAATAAGACTCGGTAAGACCAATCCCATCATAGCATACACCAGAATCCCCTTTCATTAACAAATTTCCCTCCAGCCGTTTTTCTTCTCTTTCTGCATCGGAACAAGCGAGAAGAAACAAAGCGAAGAATACAATAATCCCATACAATACTCTCATGACCTTTCTATTTTAAATAAACATAAGATCGGATTATCGTCCTGTGTACGATTCTCCGCTATCCGTCTCAAATCCTCATAATGTATCTGATTACGCAACAGCACCGTCGAACTGATCTTCCCGATAAAATAATCTTTATACACTCCGCAAATACCGTAAAAGCCTGTCAACCCCGTAGCCCTTATGAAGTTGGGGAACGCATACGAGAATGCCTCTTTCCTATCCTTGTCATAAAATCCGAAGTAAGTTACCTTATCGCACATATAGGTCGCATGCAGGATCCGTTCGGTCTCCAGCAGCCCAAAAGAATTTACATAGCCGGAGCGAAACAGATCGCCAGAGAAATCTCTCCCGCCTCTCCCTTTCTCCTTGACATACTCGATAGGAGGCATACTTTTATCTCCGAAGCGAACTTTATAAGCAGGCTCCAACATCCCGTCCTTCACTTTCCATACTTCGGGGGTAAAGGGGAAATGCGCATACCAATCCCCAGCAAAGGCATGCAACGTCTTGCTCTCCTTTCCTGTCCGTGGCTTTCAGATAGAAGTTTTCCCTTTGCGGTGTCGCAAATCCCAAAGGATAATACCAAATCCAATTCTCCTTATCCAAAGGGGCGCAGTCCACAAAATAATCAGCTACATCTTGCGTGGATATATATTGATAGGTATCCAGATCATAACGCAATAAGGCCGTCCCACCAAAATCCACCAATGTCAAGATTCGCTCTTTCTCATCCACGAAAAAGTGAGTTAGATAAAGATACTCTTTCGGCCCTTGTCCCCGCAAGCCTACACGAGTAATAAAATTTCCTTGATCACTGAATACAAAAAGCGCATTTATCTCATCACTTCTATCGAATACAAAAATACGATCGTCCACCCAGCAAACCCGGTAGAGATCTTTTAACAGCACGCTATCCTTCGTCTCCAAAGGAATGAATCTGCATTCCAAATGTTCCTGCAAGCCAACCGCACAATCGTTTCCGAAATCCACCACGTCCCACTCTTCCGATCGATTCTCGCATGCGGTCAAAATGGAAGCCACACTTATCATCACTAAATAATATAGTTTTCTCATGTTTTTCATATTAGATTCAGACCGCTAATATACGTAACTTTTTGAAATACGCCAACTGCACAAGTTTTCCTAAGCGCACAATCGGAATTCACGAGAAGTACTACTTCCTTGGCCTATGAAGTATATCTCCTAGAGCACTTGAAGTATATATTCTACAAAGGAAGGAGTAGTACTGGGAAAAAGGCCTGTTGGGATATAACCCTAAAAACTTTCGATAATTAGAAGGGGATACAGTGCTTATTTTCCACATAGTTATTGTACATTTTTCCAAATGCATTTAAAACCTCATTATCTGTTTCCCAAAACACGTACGTGTTTTCACAAATTCTCGTACGTGTTTCCGGAAAAACACGTACATGTTTTTCCGGAAACATCATCAACTTTTTATCAATCTGATTATAAAGACATTATCAATACGTATATTTTAAATACTTACTGTATTTTTCACTATCAACAAAATACCTTATGGTTATGATTTTTGAAGCCCCAAGAAGGCTTTATTTACGAGCTTATCGACTTCCTTATACAGCCGTTGTATTTCCTTTGTATCCAATCCATTTTGCTCCCACTCCGTCTTATGAGCGTCGAATAAATCGAAAATCCGGTTCTCTACCGCACGAAGCTGTTGGATATAACCAGATTGGTCATCATTCCATAACAGTTGCCAATGCAAATACTTTTGGCCGTTACCACGATGTATGGAGTAGACATTCTTCTGTAATTGAACGGAATACCAATCTAATAGGGCTGTTTTATAGGATGCGTCGTAAGTAACTAAAGCGCTTTGCTCCTTTCCCATTTTCACCCAAAGAGGAATAGCGACAGAGGTAGGAGGATATCCCAAGGCAGTCCACATCGTTGTCAATTCCGGATTCATGCCGGATCTCACGCCTTGGATTACGATAGAGGCCGTACTTTCCAGACGAGGGATGAAATCCTGCTCCACAAACCAACCCGTACGATTGTTCGGACTTTGTCCCTTGTCCATCAAATCGATATCCAGCAAGCTATTATAAAAAGAGCGGGAAGCCTGTTGAAAGATACGCTGAGGAGTAAATCCTCCGTCCCGCATTTCCTTAAAGATCTTTTTCGCGTTCTCATAACGTACATACCCTTTGCCTTCATCCGTACGCCCCTCGAAAGAGAAATTCGTATAAATCAAGTAACCTTCCGGCGCCAGATTCGGATCATTCGCGTCTTTCTTATAATATCGCTCATTATTCGTCTCATAATAAGCCGCGCCACCATAAGCATCGATCACTCCGAAATTAGCCTCCACACGCATCGGGCGAGGCAAGGTATCCAAGAAATGCTCGAAATCCTGCACCGTCTTACAGACTCTCAAGGCTTTTCGCATCAAGTTTCCCTCTTGATCCATCTCCTTTATATCATCGTCTTTCAAGTTATAAGAAGCCGTATTCATGATAGAGAAGCCCGTCTCATTGCTTCCGGTCCACACGGCTCCCTCCGGATCATCGCTATTTACCAGCCCCAGAAAACGATAGCCACCTTCGTCAAAATAACCGATATGGTTATACGGAGCGCCGGTATCCCGGTGTTTCCACATCAACGGACGGCCATCGGGAGTAGCCTTTCCAGTGATTATAATGGAGGTACAAGCCTTGTCAACCACCGGAAAACAAAGACATAGAACGAATAAAAGAAGTAGTTTTTTCATATCATTTATTGATTTAATAAGATTTCTTATGAGGAGCGCCAAATTCCTTACAGCTGACCTCGTCTATATCTACCGTCCAAATCTTCACGTTACGGACCGCCGGATCGCTATAACGGAAAGTCTTATCGGAATATTGCTTCATGATAATATCCAAGGCTTCCACCTTCTTGTCGAAATCCTCTTCGTAAGCGACCTTTCCCCAAGCGATCACGCTCTTCGAACGCATACGGTAGCTACAAGCTACCTCCGGGTGCTGGAAAACCAAGGCATGGTCAATACTAAACGTAATACAGACTTTCGGATTACGTTCCAATATAGAGATGCTTCGTCCATCCTGCGCCGAGTGTAAATAAATCACGCCATCCTTATAACCGAAATTCATCGGTAATACATAAGGCGTTCCATCTGTATCCGCCATGCCCACAAAGCAAACATCGCTCTGACGGATAATCGATTCGATCTGTTCCTTGTCCGTGTGTATAAGTGTCTTCATATTCCTTTGTTTGATTCTTATCAAACACAAAATTATAAAAAAAATCCTCTTATATTTGTAACGGCTTCTCTACTTTCACTGTCTAAATTAAAAAATCAAATTAGAATGACAAAAAACACAATCTTCTCCTTTTTACAGGCTTGCGAAGCCACCGTGATCAAGACCGCCCAAAAATCATGGAAAGGAGCAACTATAGGAGCATTGGCTACTTTTACCTTATACCTCGTAATTATCAGCCTATCTTATCTGAAAATCGGAATATCGCCTATAGCGGATCTTAGTATCGCATTGATAACCGTGGGCATTCTATCAAGCCTGCTCGCCTTACTAAGCACATGGGGCTTTAAGATCATAAGATTATTCAATCCTTGGTTTGTCGGAATCTGTTTATCTACTTATATATTAGTCGGATTTCTTCCTTATCCGGATACTATCCGGATGTTTATCGGATTCGAACTGCTTTGTGGTGCTTTAATAGGATACTCTGTTTACATCGGTATCAAGAAGAAAGTATCAATCACATTGATATTGATCGTATTAGGGCTAAACACATGCGTTGTTTACTTCTTGGCTAATGAAGGATTTGATCATACGCCCCCGGTCTCGGAAAATTATTGGAACCAAAAAGCCCCTACATTCAACGCTCCTGATCCTACCATCGAAGGAACCTATACAGTAAAAACATTGACATATGGAAATGGGGATGATAAAAACAGGGATGAATACGCAAACTCATGCGATATAAAAACCTCCTCTGTAGATGCCACTCCCTTTTTCGACCAGACTTCCGGATTCGATAATTGGATAAGAGAAATCTTTTGGGGATTCGGCGCCTCCAATTACCCGATCAACGGACGAGTATGGTATCCTGAGGGCCAAGGCCCTTTCCCGCTGGTTATATTCGTACACGGTAACCATCTTATGCAAGAATATTCAGACCCCGGCTACGAATATATCGCCACTTTATTAGCAAGCAAAGGGTACATCGCCGCCTCGATAGACGAGAATTTCCTAAACAGCAATTGGAGTGGGGATTATAGCCATAATGAGATATTCACGAGAGCTTGGCTAATCCTAAAGCATCTGGAATGCTGGAGAGAATGGAACCAACAAGAAGACAACCCCTTTTACCAAACGGTTGATATGGATAATATAGCGCTTGTCGGACATTCCAGAGGAGGGCAAGCCGCTCCTCTAGCGACCGTGATCAACAAGCAAAAAAGATATTACAAGGATGCCAATCAGGATTTCAACTTCAATTTCTCCATCAAAGGAATCGTAGAGATCGCTCCAACCGCATTTTATAGCATGCACAAAGATAAGCCTTTGGAGCTGGAGAATATCGATTATCTACTTTTACAGGGAGGGTATGATCAAGATGTGTTTTCCATGGCAGGAAGCCGAAAATATAACAACCTTCACTTCACGGATACGAATTTCCATTTCAAGTCCGTATTATATATCTATACGGCCAATCATGGACAATTCAACACCGCATGGGGGCGGAAAGATATGCCCTTCCCTTATTCGGCACTCCTCAATCTGACCCCTTTAATGGACGGTGAGGGTCAACGCAAGATCGCCCAAACCTATATATCCGCATTTCTCAACGCCTCATTAAAAGGCAAGAAAGAAAATCTATCGATCTTAAAAGATTACCGCCTAGCGAAAACAATCATTCCCAAAGGATATTATTTCAACCAATACGAAGACTCCGGTTTTAAATATATAGCCGATTACGAAGAAGATCTGGATGTAACTACAGCTACATTGAAAGACTGTAGCATTCATGGGCAAAACTTAAAAACGTGGAAAGAAGATGCCTTAATACTGAAGGACGATGGGAGCACATCCCAATTAACCTCCGCTGTTTATCTGGGATGGGAGAAAAAGGATACGAATTCCCTCCAACAGGCCGAATATACGCTTCAAATAGATTCAGCGGCCTTAGCCTCTTTGGATATCAACACGGTAAAGAATCTGTTCTTCTTTATCGGGAATAACTCGGATACAATCGATGCGGTAGATTTCACGCTTGAATTAACGTTTGGCGAAACAAGCGTAAAAAAAGATTTCTCTTCATTCTATGTACTTCCTCCGTTATTAAAACCAGAGCTAACGAAATGTAGTACTTTACTCTCGCTGGGAAAAGAGAAGGTTTCTGAGAAAGTACTACAGTATGTAGAGATTCCGTTATCCTCCTTCAATCAAGGAGATAGCCTATCCATCGACCAACTGAAGGAAATCCGCTTTATCTTCAATAAAAAGGATAAAGGGGAAATCATTTTAGATAGAATCGGAATAAATTGATCCTTATTCGAAAAAAGTCCCTTATTTCTGCAACCCTTACAGATACTCGCTCGTCTATTAAGAAAAGAACCTAAAAAATTAAAGACGATGAAGACGAGAGTATCACTTTTTATATTCTGCATACAGATGATCGCAGTTTGCGGATTCGCCGCCGACCGACGTATCGATGGAAATGGAAATCCGGAAACCCGGGAGATAAAGATTAGCGATTACGACGAGATTACGTTCGTTGGCTCCGCTGATTTCGAGTATGAACAGTCGGATAAAGCGCCTTATCTATCCGTAACGATCGATGAGAACTTATTTGATTACCTCGTGACCGAAGTAGAAGGCGGTACGTTAAAGATCTATCCGAAATCTATCAAGAAAGGTTTTAATAATAACTCCTACGACTTGAGGCCGACCGTCTACAAGATAAAATCCAACTCCAAGGAACTAAAAGAGTTGAATACGGTAGGTTCCGGCAGTTTCATTATCAGCAAACCGACGAAAGTAAACCGGATGGAGATCAATATGGCCGGTAGTGGAAACGTTGAGTTGAGAGGCCCCGTAAAAGGTTACAAGCTTGAATGTAACATGGCCGGTAGCGGAAATATCATCGCCAAGGATATACAGCTGGACAACCTATCTTGCAGCCTCGCCAGCAGCGGGGAAATCGAGGTAATAGGAACCGTAGATCGTGCCTCATTCAATGTAGCGGGAAGTGGTGAGATTAAAGCCTTTGACTGCCAAGCACGTAAAGCAGAGTGTAATATCGCCAGCAGCGGCGAGATCAGCGTATATGCCACGCAAATCTTGGATGCTAATATCGTAGGTAGTGGCGAGATCCATTATAAAGGAGATCCGGAGATCAGTAAGTCTATCATGGGCTCCGGCTCGATCAACAAAGTCAAATAAACATTTAATACATACGAACGATGAAAACAAAATTAGTAGCGGTAATAGCCCTCATCTTTTGTGCCTTCATGGCAGAGGCTAGTAAAGTAGAAGGAAATGGGAATATAATTACGAAAGAGATATCGGTAGATAACTATAGCGAGATCGAACTGGGTGGAAATATCGAATATTCCGGCAATAATTTTTGGGGAAATAGAAGCAACAAGAAATTCCCGGTATTCAAATATACGCATGGACGAAGCGCTTCCTTGAAAATTACGATCGACGAGAATCTATTCCCACTCCTCTCGATCAAATCCAATAACGGACGGTTAGCTATCCGCATACAAGACGGGACCCGTATCAAACCGACCCAGTATGTAATCGAAGGAAGCTCGAAGACTCTGAAATACTTAAAGACTTCCGGCCCGATGGATTTTGAGGCGCAGAACGCTTTTTCCGAGGATCAACTGGAAATCAAGATTTCCGGCTCCAGCGACGTAAAGTTCCCACATAACGTGAAATTACGATTAGGTGAGTTCTCGGTATCCGGCTCCGGCGATCTGGTTTTTGAAGATTTGGACTGCAAGAATCTTACCAGCAAGGTTTCAGGCTCCGGAGACATCACCTTGAAAGGTAAGGCGGACGAGGCCCGCTATTCCGTATCGGGCAGTGGAGATATAAAAGCATACGACTTATCTGTCAATGATTTGAGTTGCTCGGTAAGCGGTAGCGGAGATGCCCGTGTTTATGCCAAAGATAACATGAACCTATCGGTTTCGGGCAGTGGAGACATCCGCTATAAAGGCCCAGCGAGCGTGCATAAATCAAAGTCCGGCTCTGGCTCCATCCAAGGTGCGAATTGATCGAACACACACATTATTTTAAAATACACACATTATCAAATTTAAAAAAGCTACTCGATGTGATATCCGGTAGCTTTTTCTTGCTATTTTTGTAACCAACTCTTTATTTATAGAGTCTAAATTAAAAAGTAGAATCACAAAAAACGATACTTATGAAAACAAAGGCTATCTTATTAATGGTATTTTTCCTAGGATGGGTCACTACCGGTTGGGCCGCAGATCATGTAAAAGGCGATGGTAAATTGACCTCGAAAAAGATTTCTGTCGCCGATTATAACGAGATTAAGGTGGATGGCGTAATTGATTTCAATTACGAGCAATCCGATGATCCTTCCACCGTGGAGGTTACCGTAGACCAGAATCTTCATCCCTATGTCAATATCGAGGTGAAGGATCGTGTCTTAACCATCGCTTTCAAAGGAGCGAAGGTAGATCATTTCACGAAGTTTATCGTAAAGACGAATTCTAAATGGCTTGCCGCCGCAAAAGTTTCCGGAAATGCCAACTTCATGGTAAACAGTCCGCTTACCGGAGACGAGACCGTTATTAAGGCGAACGCCAATAGCTTGGTGCAACTGAAAGAGACAGTTACGGTCGGTAAACTGGATTTGAATGTATCCGGTAGCGCAAATATGGTTGTCAATCATCTGGAAGCCGACAAGATCGAATGTGATATCGATGGCTCCGGCTCTATAACAATCAAGAAAGGTAACGCAAAAGAAGGAGACTACAGTATCGTCAGCAGTGGTGATATACACGCTTTTGGGTTAGCGGTTCCTCTGCTAAGTTGCAAAGTAACAGGCAATGGCTTAGCGGAAGTACATGCTACCGATAATTTAAAGGCCAACGTAATCGGTAAAGGAAATATCCGTTATAAAGGCCCGACAGCAGTTCAACAGAGAATAATCGGTAAAGGTACCGTAGAAGAAGTAAAAGAATGAAAACAAGAATTATATACCTATGTCTGCTGGTGATCTTTTCTACGACAGGCTGTATCCCTACACAAACCATAAAAGGAGACGGCAATATCACCACGGAAAACATCCCGGTTTCCGAGTATGACTGTCTTGAGTTAGAGGGAGGAGGCATGGTCGTGAATTACACGCAATCCGAAGCTCCTGAAGGTTTGGAAATAAAGACAGACCGGAATATCTTCGAGAAATATGAGTTTAATGTAGAGAACCATAAGCTTAAGATCCGTCCGAAAAAAGAATTCAGGAAACATACGAATTTCCGTCCGACCGAGTTCATGGTTACGGCCAACTCCCGCAATCTAAAGAAACTAGCGGCGGCAGGCAGTACCCATGTAAATATAAATTCCCCTCTACAAGCCGAGGAGTTCGAGGCAGGATTAGCCGGTAGCGGGATTATCCAATTCCACGACACGGCCTCTTTTACAAACCTAAAGATAGAGATCGCCGGTAGCGGAGATTTCGTTGGCCATAAAGTGTATTGTGAGGAATTAAACGGGGATATGGCCGGGTCTAACACGATCGTTCTAGGGGGAACCGTAGGCATAGCTGAATTCTCGATCGCCGGTAGCGGTACAGTACGTGCTTTCGATTGTAACATGGATGAGCTTGAGTGCAAGATTGCCGGTAGTGGAGACATAGAAGCCTCTGTCGTAAACAAAATCAAGGCAGAGATAGCCGGTAGCGGTTCCGTAAAATACAAAGGAGATCCCCAAGATATCCAAAAAAAGGTAATGGGCTCCGGTAAGATCGAGAAGGTGGAGTGATTCTTACAACCACCCCTCCTTTTTATACCATTCGATACTTTCTTCCAAGCCTTTACGTAAAGGATAGGCCGGGATAAAACCTAAATCATCTTGAAGAGGCGTGACATCGCAAATCCAGTTACGCTGCTTCAAGATGATGTATTTATCACTATTTAGCGTCATACTTTTCTTCAACAACTTACCGATCCATTCTGAACAGTGGCAAGCGATACGCACCAACCCCAGCGGTATACGGGCATGCAATACCCGCTTCTTTCCTAAGATATCTTGTATCATACGGGCAAAAGACTCATCCGTGTAGACATCTCCGTCGGCTACAAAATAATGCCGGTTCTTTATCTCCTCTTTCTCAAGGGAAAGGAAGGCCACGGTCGCTAAATCTTTTACATAGATAAACGTGATTCGCTGGGGAATAGCGCCTACGGCGAAATCGAGCCCCGACTTTACGCTTTGTATTTCCATGAAATAATCCTTCTCTCCCGGCCCGTATACTCCTGTAGGCCGCAAGATCACGTAAGGAAAATAGGTTTGTTTACGGATGTAGTTCTCCGCCTCTAGCTTACTTTGGCCATAAGCCGTGTCCGGCCGCTGCGGATCGTCCAAGCGTATCGGGCGGAAAGTCTTCTCGTCGCCTCGCCCATAGCTGCTTAGGCTGCTCATCAAGAGGAATTTCTTCGGTTTGCAACCGGCGGCGGCTAAAGCCTCGATAAATCGATGCGTATTCTCGGCGTTCACACGGAAAAAGTTTCGCTTATCCAATGTCTTCGTCAACCCGGCGTTATGGATCACATAATCCCATGCCCCATGCTCACGGGCAAAGTCTGAGAGTTGAGCCGTAAGCGCTTCCTGATCGCCATATTTCAAGTCGATGAAATGAATCCGCTTATCTTGCAGATGCGCTTTACTGCTACCTGCACGGATACCCGCCCACGTCTCATAGCCACGGCGAAGCGCCTCCTCTACCAAGAAACCGCCGATAAAACCACTCGCTCCGGTTATCAATATCTTTCTGTCCTTCATTTTTCTTTCATATAAAATGTATAATAATACCACAACAACCCGATCCAATTCAAGAACAGGATCGTCAGCATCCAAAGAATCTTTTGTTTCTTACTGATGAAAGGGTTTTGCGATACGGCCTTACATCCGAACAGGATTACGGCAATACCTACGATATAACCGATCTCCGGCAAGCTTATCCAGCAAATGATTTGTGGTATCATAAAAATAGAGTTATTCGTGAAAAAGAATTATTCGTGTTGGTGTTTCCTCAAGACTCGGTGCGGCAAGTCACCATGCCCCACCAACTCGATCGGACAAGCGTATTTCTCGCCCAACCATTCCTCGGAGACATTCGCTCCCGGGTGATAATGCAAAGTCTCGTTTACACAAGCGATATTTTTCACCATCGTCAAAACCGTACCGATATCATGGGAAACCAAGATGATAGCGCTCTCTTTATTGATCTCTTCCAAGAGCTGATAAAAACGAGACTCGAATCGTTTATCCACATACGAATTAGGCTCATCCAAGATCAATACCTGCGGACGGGAGACAATAGAACGCCCCAATAAGACCCGCTGCAACTGGCCGCCGGAAAGCTCACCGATGGCCCTGCCCGCCAACTCCTCCAATCCCATCTGTACGATCACCTCGTCTACACGCTCTCTCTGGGATCTATTGAATGGACGGAACAAAGGT
>ERZ826613.1489-NODE-1489-length-27417-cov-12.109897_pt1 | contig 27417 bp, 20 predicted proteins | sample MGYA00519925_ERZ826613 | MGnify/ENA primary metagenome ERZ826613 (study PRJEB31778, sample SAMEA3449236) | human gut metagenome | biome: human gut; feature: human-associated habitat; material: faeces | place: United Kingdom | collected 2010/2012 ... | reverse complement strand
GTTTCGGCTGGTTTACTGCTGATGGTTATTGACTGGATTTTTGAGAATTGCTATAAGCAGCGAAACCGCGTTCTAACGTTTGCCATTTCAATCCACGCTCCCCGCACGGGGAGCGACGGCAGCCACCGCCGCGCCAAGTTCACTGCTGCCATTTCAATCCACGCTCCCCGCACGGGGAGCGACACACCTTCCGCTGCTGGCTCCTCCGGCTTGGAATATTTCAATCCACGCTCCCCGCACGGGGAGCGACGCGCGTCAACCGGGTCATTCGGGCGGGTTACGTTATTTCAATCCACGCTCCCCGCACGGGGAGCGACACTGCGCGCCGTTCATGGACATGGGCAAGAGCGTGATTTCAATCCACGCTCCCCGCACGGGGAGCGACGCAGACCTTGATGGACATCTGCCTTCGGGCGGCGATTTCAATCCACGCTCCCCGCACGGGGAGCGACGTAGTCAACGACTATGGAAGGAGTATACCACATGCAATTTCAATCCACGCTCCCCGCACGGGGAGCGACATGGTGGGGAGTGGTGTGCATGACCTTTGATGTATTTCAATCCACGCTCCCCGCACGGGGAGCGACGACGGGCTGAATCCGCACGGCGCTGTCTTTGACATTTCAATCCACGCTCCCCGCACGGGGAGCGACAGAATTTCGCAAGAATTTTTCTCCATATCAGATACATTTCAATCCACGCTCCCCGCACGGGGAGCGACGCAAGGTTTCAAATCAAGACGGGCTTAGTTTTGATTTCAATCCACGCTCCCCGCACGGGGAGCGACCGCGCCATTTGTAGACTTCGATGTCGTCAAGCGATTTCAATCCACGCTCCCCGCACGGGGAGCGACGGCATAAGCCGGGCGCGCCGCTGCGCGATTCTTCCATTTCAATCCACGCTCCCCGCACGGGGAGCGACTTCGCCTGTTCGCAGCCAGTGTTCCGACACGTTATTTCAATCCACGCTCCCCGCACGGGGAGCGACTTTCCGGCGCTTTCGCCGCGTCCTTCCGCTTGGATTTCAATCCACGCTCCCCGCACGGGGAGCGACCAGCCATCGTGCCGTCCGCGCCGGTCTTGGCATTCAATTTCAATCCACGCTCCCCGCACGGGGAGCGACAAGTGGACGGCGTTCATGTCGCCACCAAGGGGCTATTTCAATCCACGCTCCCCGCACGGGGAGCGACCTTCTCGCTACCCTCAATGGCGTGCTGGATGATGTATTTCAATCCACGCTCCCCGCACGGGGAGCGACCCCCCTTTTGATTACAACCGCATAAATGCCTATATTTCAATCCACGCTCCCCGCACGGGGAGCGACAGTGCGCCAGCATTCGCGCCGGATGCTGCCGAACATTTCAATCCACGCTCCCCGCACGGGGAGCGACCAGAGGACGACATAGAGGACAGCCGCCTTTGGGTATTTCAATCCACGCTCCCCGCACGGGGAGCGACACGCTTGCTGACGTTCTGGACGACGAGCGGACAGATTTCAATCCACGCTCCCCGCACGGGGAGCGACGCGGAACTCGCCTTTGTCGCCCAGCTTGGGAAAATTTCAATCCACGCTCCCCGCACGGGGAGCGACCTTGCGCTCGATATTGATGATGACGTTGATTTTATTTCAATCCACGCTCCCCGCACGGGGAGCGACGACACGCCGTAGAAGTCAGCAATGCGGACAAGCGCCATTTCAATCCACGCTCCCCGCACGGGGAGCGACTTGACATATTCAACATCACCCGCCATACGCAAGATTTCAATCCACGCTCCCCGCACGGGGAGCGACCAGCACACACGACAAGCATCAGCGGTCTGAATGATTTCAATCCACGCTCCCCGCACGGGGAGCGACTAGTTCCTTTAAGTGTTTCCCAATAAGTAGCAAATTTCAATCCACGCTCCCCGCACGGGGAGCGACCTCGTGGTACGGTTACTACTACGCCATCGACGATTATTTCAATCCACGCTCCCCGCACGGGGAGCGACCAAACTTGTTGCAGTATTCGCCAGAGATAGAGAGGATTTCAATCCACGCTCCCCGCACGGGGAGCGACGTCTTGCGAGGGCGACACGGAAGCGTGATAATATCATTTCAATCCACGCTCCCCGCACGGGGAGCGACGAAGCCCTATTCGCCATCGCACGGGCTATCACTCGTATTTCAATCCACGCTCCCCGCACGGGGAGCGACCTTCTTTCCGCCGGGTTGCCCGGCTTGATTTAGATTTCAATCCACGCTCCCCGCACGGGGAGCGACTCGACCCTACAAAGCTACAAAATACATCTATTGATTTCAATCCACGCTCCCCGCACGGGGAGCGACGGAAGCCCTGCAAGCGGCAGCATTCCAGCGGCGTCATTTCAATCCACGCTCCCCGCACGGGGAGCGACGGTTAAGGATTTGCAGGAGCAAGTCAAGCGATTGATTTCAATCCACGCTCCCCGCACGGGGAGCGACAGAGCGCGAGGGACGCAAGTCGCAGAGATGACAATTTCAATCCACGCTCCCCGCACGGGGAGCGACATCAAATCGCGCTCCTGACGCGCGTTTGCGCTGGAATTTCAATCCACGCTCCCCGCACGGGGAGCGACGATTTTCGCCATTCGCCATAGTGCGCGGAAGCTATTTCAATCCACGCTCCCCGCACGGGGAGCGACGCGCATTTATCAATAAGGAGTGATGATGGTTGTATTTCAATCCACGCTCCCCGCACGGGGAGCGACGTACAGGGTTGCAGATGAACGATACTCCGAAGAGATTTCAATCCACGCTCCCCGCACGGGGAGCGACTGCGCCGGCCGGAACGGGCGCACGGAACAGCAGGATTTCAATCCACGCTCCCCGCACGGGGAGCGACCCGGGCCGCACAGCACCAACAAAAATGCAATCTCATTTCAATCCACGCTCCCCGCACGGGGAGCGACCCAAGGGCGGCGAAGGGCGCGGGAAGGCCTGCAAATTTCAATCCACGCTCCCCGCACGGGGAGCGACCGCTTCCTGTCCGTCGCATCCAGCACCACCGGCGCATTTCAATCCACGCTCCCCGCACGGGGAGCGACGCGGCATCAGCTACCCGTCTTTTTACCGCAAACTATTTCAATCCACGCTCCCCGCACGGGGAGCGACGGCGAGGCGGTGGACAGCCTGCGGGCTGTACGGGATTTCAATCCACGCTCCCCGCACGGGGAGCGACCTGTGCGCCGTAGACCAGCCCCATGCAGGCGATGGAATTTCAATCCACGCTCCCCGCACGGGGAGCGACTGGACAAGACGGCGGTTGCCGTCTAAGGGGGAGGATTTCAATCCACGCTCCCCGCACGGGGAGCGACATACTCACCACCTTTCGAGCATACGATAGGAGTATTTCAATCCACGCTCCCCGCACGGGGAGCGACTACAAGTATAAGTAGTACTAGTAGTACTAGTAAGATTTCAATCCACGCTCCCCGCACGGGGAGCGACTCTGCATTGTCGGTGCGCCTGCCAGGGCGCACCATTTCAATCCACGCTCCCCGCACGGGGAGCGACGGCGCGTGCCGATGGCGTCTTGATAGTCCTGCTCATTTCAATCCACGCTCCCCGCACGGGGAGCGACCGAGGTTTACGACCGCGCGATGTGCGCCTTGCTCATTTCAATCCACGCTCCCCGCACGGGGAGCGACATATAGCCGAGATAATCATCACTGTCTGGGTCTTATTTCAATCCACGCTCCCCGCACGGGGAGCGACCGTTGCCGCGCTGTCCGAAAAGTCGGGTATCTCATTTCAATCCACGCTCCCCGCACGGGGAGCGACGAACTGGGACGACATCAACAAAGCATACAGCGAGTATATTTCAATCCACGCTCCCCGCACGGGGAGCGACCAGCGACAGATGGCAGATGTACCACAATTGCCAAGCATTTCAATCCACGCTCCCCGCACGGGGAGCGACTTGCGCCTACTGAAATGATAACACAGAGGGGGGTATTTCAATCCACGCTCCCCGCACGGGGAGCGACTTCTTGCCGCTTACGGATTTCGGATGGCTGGCGTATTTCAATCCACGCTCCCCGCACGGGGAGCGACAGACGCTGATGTCTTGTTCCTCTGCAACGTGGAATTTCAATCCACGCTCCCCGCACGGGGAGCGACGGAATCGGAGACATCATTCACGCCCGCCGCAAAATTTCAATCCACGCTCCCCGCACGGGGAGCGACCGACCATGCGGTCAAATGCGCGGACGTAGAGTGCGCGATTTCAATCCACGCTCCCCGCACGGGGAGCGACGCGCCACCGACGCCTACCGCAGCGCGTTCTGGACATTTCAATCCACGCTCCCCGCACGGGGAGCGACCTCCTTCGGCGGCGTCCAATGGTCATCCACCCGATTTCAATCCACGCTCCCCGCACGGGGAGCGACGCCCAGCTCCGCGTTCTCCATGCCCCAGTCGGGGATTTCAATCCACGCTCCCCGCACGGGGAGCGACCTGTGCGCGTTGGCGGTAATAGTCAGACTTGTTATTTCAATCCACGCTCCCCGCACGGGGAGCGACAGAACGCGGTGTTCATCACCAACGACGCGACGGTATTTCAATCCACGCTCCCCGCACGGGGAGCGACTCGGTGTAACCACTACGCAGGAAATGTTAGAAAGTATTTCAATCCACGCTCCCCGCACGGGGAGCGACCGTGCCGCGGGTACAAAGCGCGGCACGAGCAGACAATTTCAATCCACGCTCCCCGCACGGGGAGCGACGTAGTTGCAACTAATTGCAACCAAGTTGCAATGCATTTCAATCCACGCTCCCCGCACGGGGAGCGACCGGCGCAGAGGACATGGACTTCCGCATGGCGTGATTTCAATCCACGCTCCCCGCACGGGGAGCGACACGGTGCTTGCGCCGTCGCGGACACAATCAAACGATTTCAATCCACGCTCCCCGCACGGGGAGCGACTCCGCCTACACCAGCGGCGACGCTTCCAGCTATTATTTCAATCCACGCTCCCCGCACGGGGAGCGACGGGTGTCATCTATGATACGATCAGCACGGTTACTATTTCAATCCACGCTCCCCGCACGGGGAGCGACAAGTGTAATCGGCGTACCATGTGCGTCCGCCGTCATTTCAATCCACGCTCCCCGCACGGGGAGCGACTCTGCTGCATGGCGACATTGTATTCGTGCTTCGATTTCAATCCACGCTCCCCGCACGGGGAGCGACGGATTGTGCTGTGGATGCTGTTCACCTTGCAAAAATTTCAATCCACGCTCCCCGCACGGGGAGCGACCGCCGCGAAGCCCATTCACGACCAGATGGTCGTATTTCAATCCACGCTCCCCGCACGGGGAGCGACGTGCCGCAGTAAAAAGATTTTGTTGCAACGGTGGATATTTCAATCCACGCTCCCCGCACGGGGAGCGACCGCCGGAGGTTGCAATAACCCGCGGCTGGCTCATGATTTCAATCCACGCTCCCCGCACGGGGAGCGACGGTTTCAAATCAAGCAGCGGGCGTCGCCCCGCAATTTCAATCCACGCTCCCCGCACGGGGAGCGACAGGTTTCAAATCAAGCCCGGCATCTGACCGGGCATTTCAATCCACGCTCCCCGCACGGGGAGCGACGTAATCGCGACGGCTTTCGCCCTTGCGCCTAATATTTCAATCCACGCTCCCCGCACGGGGAGCGACGACTATGTGCGCCGGGAGACAATTGAGCTTGTAATTTCAATCCACGCTCCCCGCACGGGGAGCGACAGCCGCAGAGCAAGAGCGCGAAAAACCCGGTAGAGATTTCAATCCACGCTCCCCGCACGGGGAGCGACCCCGATTAACCGAGATAAGTACGAGGAGGTTCTGCATTTCAATCCACGCTCCCCGCACGGGGAGCGACCCGTAGAAGTTAAACTGTGCTACCTTCGGCTTATATTTCAATCCACGCTCCCCGCACGGGGAGCGACGATTGATGAAAAAATCATCAGCGCGCTGGATAAATTTCAATCCACGCTCCCCGCACGGGGAGCGACCGACGGTTCGCTTTCCCTGCTGTGCTGGTATGCGATTTCAATCCACGCTCCCCGCACGGGGAGCGACGATTGTCAAGTAGTCAGGCATTTTTTCCTCAAGGTATTTCAATCCACGCTCCCCGCACGGGGAGCGACACCTTTGCTTAAATCGCTAATTCGCGTATGGTCATTTCAATCCACGCTCCCCGCACGGGGAGCGACAGCACTTTTCCAATACTACCAGCGTTATTTATTCCAATTTCAATCCACGCTCCCCGCACGGGGAGCGACGTAGCTCGGCAGGTCAAACACGCTGTCGCGCAATTTCAATCCACGCTCCCCGCACGGGGAGCGACGAAAAATTCCGGGCATATGCCCTGCTTGATTTGATTTCAATCCACGCTCCCCGCACGGGGAGCGACCGCGCGCGGGAGTGAGCGCTGCCCTACAAGCAGGATTTCAATCCACGCTCCCCGCACGGGGAGCGACCAGGGGAACCGCCGCCGTGGGCGGCGCTTGATTTATTTCAATCCACGCTCCCCGCACGGGGAGCGACGAACGACATCGCGCTGGCGCTGATGGCGGTGCAGTCATTTCAATCCACGCTCCCCGCACGGGGAGCGACCGAAGCCGTGCTTCTGGTAAAGCGTCGTCGCAATGATTTCAATCCACGCTCCCCGCACGGGGAGCGACGCCTACGGCGCCCTTCAGCTGGTGGCGGGCGCGATTATTTCAATCCACGCTCCCCGCACGGGGAGCGACCCATCCGTTATTGCCCCAGCCGCAGAAAACGAAGAGATTTCAATCCACGCTCCCCGCACGGGGAGCGACAGTTCGGAATCTTGCGTTGCGTAGTGGATTTGAAGTTATTTCAATCCACGCTCCCCGCACGGGGAGCGACTTTCGCTTCGTCCAGCACCTCGTTTGTGCCTTGCTATTTCAATCCACGCTCCCCGCACGGGGAGCGACTGTGCTGTCCCTTGCAGAGCTTGCGGTAAGTTCAGATTTCAATCCACGCTCCCCGCACGGGGAGCGACCGTTCGGGCTGGGCGCAATCCGCGCAGGTGCTGATTTCAATCCACGCTCCCCGCACGGGGAGCGACGATGCAAGCCTGTCAGCGCGGAATCATGCGACTTGTATTTCAATCCACGCTCCCCGCACGGGGAGCGACCGACACCTTCAACGTGCTTCAGCCACAAATATCTATTTCAATCCACGCTCCCCGCACGGGGAGCGACGCTGGAAAACAGTTCCGATAAAGGATCGTGACCTATTTCAATCCACGCTCCCCGCACGGGGAGCGACAATCAGCTTATCGTCGTACAGATACACGGTATTGATATTTCAATCCACGCTCCCCGCACGGGGAGCGACTGTTCAGGCTTCCGATTGCTTGACCGTTGACAAATTTCAATCCACGCTCCCCGCACGGGGAGCGACCTGCGGCTTTGCCGCTTCTTTCTTCTTCAGGAAAATTTCAATCCACGCTCCCCGCACGGGGAGCGACATTCCGCGTTCAATCTTCTTTTTCAGGTCAAGGATTTCAATCCACGCTCCCCGCACGGGGAGCGACAATACATCGACCGCGCCATTTCCGGCAAGACGGACATTTCAATCCACGCTCCCCGCACGGGGAGCGACATGCTCCATTGGCTGTTTTTTGACGCAACTCATATTTCAATCCACGCTCCCCGCACGGGGAGCGACATGCAACAATCCGCGGTCCGCTCCCGGTAAATTATTTCAATCCACGCTCCCCGCACGGGGAGCGACACGCGCTGGAAGTTCAGGCTAAGAAGCGTTTTGCGATTTCAATCCACGCTCCCCGCACGGGGAGCGACACTATGGCAATGGCGCGTGGGTGCTTGACTACGACATTTCAATCCACGCTCCCCGCACGGGGAGCGACGCCTATGCGCAAAAAGGCACATCAACACTTGATATTTCAATCCACGCTCCCCGCACGGGGAGCGACGATGGCTTTACGGATGCGTTGCGCTCCACGTAGTCATTTCAATCCACGCTCCCCGCACGGGGAGCGACGCAGACACGCAGCCCGACAAAAGGCGCGGCGAAAATTTCAATCCACGCTCCCCGCACGGGGAGCGACGACGACAGGTTTACGGAGCTTTTTAATACAGAAATTTCAATCCACGCTCCCCGCACGGGGAGCGACTTCGGCGACACCGCCCAACACGAATTGCGCACATGATTTCAATCCACGCTCCCCGCACGGGGAGCGACTGAAGATACTTTTGCGTTGCCGTCAGCATCCGATATTTCAATCCACGCTCCCCGCACGGGGAGCGACGTTGCAAAACTCTGAAAAGTGTGGTATAATTATATTATTTCAATCCACGCTCCCCGCACGGGGAGCGACGCTCATGTCGATGTCAACGATTTCATCCACCATTATTTCAATCCACGCTCCCCGCACGGGGAGCGACGAGTGTGCTGGCTGGCCGGCCGAACGCGGGCATCGTATTTCAATCCACGCTCCCCGCACGGGGAGCGACGCTGCTGGTGATATTGTGGAGTGGGGCGGTGATGATATTTCAATCCACGCTCCCCGCACGGGGAGCGACGCCAAACTTGGCAAAGAAGTATCTATAATGCGTATTTCAATCCACGCTCCCCGCACGGGGAGCGACTCTGTCAGCATGTCAGACAGGTTTGCAAGTCGAATTTCAATCCACGCTCCCCGCACGGGGAGCGACATACCCGCCGTACCCAGATAATCAACAATGGCAAATTTCAATCCACGCTCCCCGCACGGGGAGCGACAAAACATGGTTTACCCCTTGACATTCACACAAAGTATTTCAATCCACGCTCCCCGCACGGGGAGCGACAAAGAGTGGGTGTTCGAGCATTACAACCTCGACAATTTCAATCCACGCTCCCCGCACGGGGAGCGACGCAAGGCAAGCAACATCATCGCCGCGTGCCGGAGCATTTCAATCCACGCTCCCCGCACGGGGAGCGACTGCGCAAAGTAACAATTCTGTCGATCAGAATCATAGGCTTTGCACAAAAAGTATACCACAAAACAGTCCTTTTGAGAATCAGCTTAGCCGAAAATGCGGTAATTTTGCCGGAAAAACCGCGAAATCCGGTGCGAACCTCCCTGCAAAAGGCTGGAGGCTTGCGCTTCGCACGGGCGATTCGCGCGGCGCGCCCTTACAGCATCAGCAGCCCTTCCGGGGCGTAGCTCGTCTTCACGCCAATGTGCTCAATCCGGCTTTCGTAGTGATTGCCGAGGTTGTAAAAGCGCAAACTGTCCTTTTCCGGGTCAATCAGCTGCCGAAGTTCCGCCTGAAGCAGCTTGTACTGCGCGGCATCCAAAGAGCACTCAAATACGGAATTCTGCACGCGCTGACCGTGGACGACGCAGCGCTTGGCGACTTGCCGCAAGCGGCGTTTGCCGTCTGCATCGACGGTGGAAACATCGTAGGTGATTAGAACCAGCATCGGGAACGCCTCGCTTTCGGGTTATTTCCAGAGGAATGGGGGATAACCGTCTGTGTCGCCGCGGAGGGTGCGCGCAAGCAGCAGCGCCTGTACATAGGGAACAAGCCCCCACATGATTTTTTCTTTCAGGAACGGGTGGGTGATTTCTTCGCGTTTGCGGTTTTGCCACGCGGTCAAGAACTGCTTGCGCCCGGCATCGTTCAAGAAGACGGCGCCGCTTTCCTGCCGGTCGAAGTGCTTGTCCTGCAGCACACGGTTGTTCACCAGCGTGATGCAGAGGCGATCTGCCATCGGGGCGCGCAGTTCTTCCATCAGGTCAAGGGCGAGCGACGTGCGCCCCGGACGGTCGCGGTGCATGAAGCCGACGTAGGCATCCAGCCCGACGCTTTCCAGCGCGGCAGCGCAGTCGTTGGCGAGTAGCACATAGGCGAAGGAGAGCAGGGCGTTCATGTTGTCCTGCGGCGGGCGGCGATTGCGGCCGTTCAGCAAGAAATCCGCCTTTTGAGTCAGTATCATTTCGTCGAATACCGAAAAATAATCGGCGGATGCGTCGCCTTCCAGCCCGCGCAGCACATCTAAATCAACCGCTGATTCAATTTGCGGCAGCTTGGCATCTAACGCAGCGGAAACATCCTTGAGTGCCTGCACATTCACGCGCAAGGCGTGGTCGCGGATGGTACGCTCCAGCACCCAGCGCTGATTGTATACCTTGCCGAAGATGAAATTCCGTGCAATCAGGCAGCTGGCGGATAGGCTGTCGGCGCGCCGATACTGCTCGCGGCGCAGCAGAACATTGCCGCGCTCGCTGCCGCAGACGCGTGCTAAAAATCGCCCGCGCGGCGTCAGAAACGTCAGCCCAATACCGCGCTCTGCGCAAGCACCCATGAGTGCTGGACTTGCGCCTTTGTAGGAGAAAGTCAGAATGCCCTCCAGCATCAGCAGGGGATACTGTGCGCGCTTTTCCTCGCCCACATGGACGACGATATTCTCGTTTTCCAGCGACAAGTACGCATCTTCCGTCGTCACGAACAGCGTATTCAGCATCTTTCTCATGACGAATCCTCCGCAATACGGGCGTGTATGTAGGCGCGGACGCTGCCGGTTCGGCTGAGCCGCGGAACGCATACATCCTTGAGCGAGCAGGCATTGCAGCCCTTGTGCGCCCGAACGGATGGCGTATGTCCGCGCGCCTGATTCTCCAGCAGTTCCGCCAGAAGCGACAACGTCCGCGCACGGAGGGATTCATCCAGCGCAACCCGCGTCCGTCGGCGGGACTCGCCATAAAACAAGCTGCCCTCCGGGATGGCGCAGCAGAGCATCTCCTCCAAGCAGAGCGCCTGTGCGCACAGCTGCACCTCGTCGGCATCCTGCGTTTTGTCTGACCCTTTTTTGTATTCTACCGGGTACGGCAGCCACAGCCCTTCGCGTCCGTGCAGCGCAACACCGCCGGGGCTGCGGTGGAACTCCACCACGTCGCTGACGCCGTGCAGGTGCAGGCGGGCGGATTCCAGCCGCAGTCCGCGCAGAATCAGCGTATCGCCGCGCAATTCCGCTTCCGGGCCGTGATGCGCCGTTTGGTGGAACACTTGCCCCTCCGCCGTGTGCGCATTTTCTGCCCACTGCTGCTCCAGAAAAATCAATCCCCATTGGCGGCGGCAGTAGGCGTAATGCTGCAAGGCGGAGAGGGTCGCGTCCTGCTGCGTCACCCCTTCACTTCGCAGGTGACGCCGTCCGGCAGATTCGCGTCATCCACCGTCCACTCGTAGTCCGCAAAGCTGCGCGGAACCGTTACATCCGCCTTGCGCGCTACACGCACGCGTTCAAACAGCTTCCACGCGGGGGCGTTGCCCAGTTCCTTCTCATGGCGGAAGATGATGAGCTTGCGCACTGCCATCATGCCGCGCGCGGCGGAATGGTCGTTTTCAAACATGTTGAGGATGGCATCCCACAACAGTTCGAGGTCTTCTTCGCTGAACCCCGTGACCCTGCGCGCAAGATTCGCGGATACGAAGCCTTCCACGCGGTACAGCCCGTACGGGACGATGTACTTGCACCCCATTTCCGTATCCTTCTTTTCGGCATCCTTTTCCGTGGTGATGGCGACGCGGGTGATGGTAATTTCCTGTGGCACGATGGGGTCGATACTGCGGGCAAAGCCCAGCTGTACCGGACCGCGCACCTGACCGCAGTTCAGCTTCGCTGTGACGAATGTTGTCATGACTGCGCCGAACGTTCGAATGTCGTAGTAGTGGCTGCACATGTAGTCGCGCAACTTGACTTCAATATTCTCGTCGGTCGATTTCAATTTTTTCTTGCTCTTTTGGTCGTCATCTGTGAGATTGCCACAGCCGCAGGCATCCAAGCCGTCTCTGTCACGACGATTCAGCGTGATTCCATCCTGAATGTAAATGCCGAAATGCGGGTCGCCCTCCTTGACGGTTGCCACATAGTCGCGAATCTTGCGCTTTATGCACACGTCCGTCACCAGCCCCAGACCCGTTTCCGGGTCGGTACGGGGCATGTTGCCGGCATCGGGGTCGCCGTTGGGATTGCCGTTCTGCACATCGAACAGCACCACGAAATCATACCGGTTGCGAATCACATCAGACATTGCTGTTTTCCTCCTTTTTCGTGAAGAACTTCTGCTTCTGGTGATAGTAGCCCAGCTGGAAAATGCCCTGATCCTGCAGGTTCAGGCGCGCGGGATAGCTTTCATGAATCATGCCCATCAATTCGGTTATCTGCCTGTCGCGGACAATTCGGAGACCTTCGGAAGAAATTTTCGGAAGATAATATCTGTTTATACGGTCAATTAAAATGTGAAAAATGATACCGGGCGTTGTGCAGGCAGAACCAAAATAGTGATCTCGAATGGTACGGTTTATTTTGCGCCCAGCACTTTCATAAGCTTCTTGCTGTACTTTTTCCAGTACAGCGAAAAGACGCCCAAGCACATACGGCACATAGGTTGTTTGCTCATTGAGTTGCACGTCGATGACCTCCTTGTATTGCGGATTACTGCCGTTTTTCAGCAGCCATGCTTTTATAATCGCTGCCTTGCCGCGGTTAATCTTCTGTTCCGCGTGGATGCGCAATTCGGTTTGCGTCAGCAGCGCGACAGGGTAGGGCGTATTGTTGAGAATCGCGCAAAGCAAATTCCTGATGAGAATGTCTGAAAAAGTCAGCGACTTTTTTTCACCGTCATTTTCTGACTTCCTTTTAGACATGTGCTTTTTCGCACTTTCATTTTTTGCAGCATCATCGTCATCGGAATTACGAGTGGTTTCTTTAAGCAGTGCATAAGCGGAAAGTGTTTCCCGCGTGTCATAGGAAGGGCGAATGATGTTCAAGCGCTCCTGATGACGCGCCAAATTCGCGGCAAAATCGCCGAACGTCCCTTGCAGGAAGAAACGAACCGACAAGCGGGACGTATTCGGTGTCAATCCAAGAATGTAGAAGGGAACGCTGGAATTCAGCGGAACATTCTTCCACTGAATATCCTGCCCAAGGCGGATGGCTTTCATGATGCCGTCCAGCATATTCTGCGTCATGTCGTTATTTGTTCCCAACATGGCGGCAAAGCAGTCGCTATAAGCTGATTGCGCCGTTTCCGCCCAGTAAACGAGCGTGGTAGACCCAAGCAGACTGTGGTAGTCCTTCACGCGCAGCATGTAGTTGAGCGCTTCGCCGTAGGCAAAGGCGGCGCGATTTCCGATGGGGGCGTTCAAGCCTTGTGCTTCCTCTCGACCGTAGGATTCGAAGGAATTGTTGTTGAAGGAAACAAGTAATGCGCCAGAGGGCTGTGCACCAGTTATCCCCTTGATAGCAGGGTGCAGGCGCGCAATGGTATCCAGTTCGCCCGTGACCAGACAACGTCCTCGCGTGATATTATCTTCCGTACTGCTGTTCGCAGCTTCGTCCCAAACTGCTTGAATTTCTGGTATATCCTGTGACATCGTGGTCACGCCGAATGCGTCGGTCATGCAGAAAACTAAATTGCTACTTTTGCACAGCTCGTCAAAATGATCCGACAGGGCAGGAAATTGCATTGCCTGTTCGGGTTGCCAAGTGTCGAAGAAGCGGAGAATCGCCTGCGCCATCGGGCAGGATATGCCGTCCAGCAGCGCATGATGCTTCTTGGCGCTTGTGCGGAAACAAATTTCAGCATCTTTGAGGGGATCCTTGCCTGTACCACTGTATGGCTCATTAGTAATGCCGAGCAAGTATTTGGCGTTGTCACACAAAAAACTGGCTGCTTTGTGACCGCTGGTACGTTTGGCGGGGGTTGGCAGGAACATTGTGCGCGGAATCAGCTTGCCTTTCTCGTTGGCTGTGCCGAGCATTTCCACCGACTCCACCTGCCCGTCAGCAGTCAGATACAAGCCCCATTGCACCTTGACGACCGACCAGCCGGGACGCTCCAATTTGCCCTGTGCGGCGAGCGAATCATAGCACCGCACGAGCGATTGCAGAATCATTTCACCACCTCACAGTCTGTCAAATCAATCACACCATGCACCATCTGCGCCCGGAAGAACATCGGCTGGATGTTTTGGGAATCAGAATAGTCCATATCGTAAAGCATATAGCCCAAATCCCGCGTTTCGTCGATGGTGGGAATGTCGCCGCCTTCCCAAAGGCGGAAATGCGCCGTGCATTCCCGACAGCCAAGATAAGGCTGCATGTACGCCTGACCATTGCGCAGCCGCCGCTTCACGATGTCCTGAAACTTGCCGGGATTGTCCGACGGATTGGCTTGGTCGGTCATCTCGAAGTGTGCTTCAATGACGTAATGTATGTCGCGGAGCATGGTGGTGGCACGCTGCTGTGTTTCTTTTCGGCGGTTGATATAGGAAAGAGCTTTGCCGTTGGCTTCACTCAAAATCTTATTCTTGGAAACTTTGGATGCTACTTCGTTACGACGAATGTTGATGAAACGGATGGGATTGCAGACGTAGATGCGGTCTATTATCCAACGAAGACCATTATGAAAATATACGCTTTCCACCATTCCGCGGGCAGCACTGGGGGTTGGCACGTCATAGCTGACGCGTTCTACTTTCATTTCCGGTCGAGTGAAGCAAGCGTAGTCGCCCCACACTTCCATTTTGATGGACATTGGTTCACCTCCTCATACTTTCATCTAAATCAATACTTGCAATGCAGGCAGCGACAGCTTACAGGAAAGAATGGATGTATCGTCAGCATCTCATCTCCTTTCGGATGACAAAAACAGTATAACATGATACGGCACATATGTCAAGAAAAGATTCATTGTATTAGGCAATTAAAAAAGAAACGATTAAACTTAGTTTGACACGTCCGAAAAAAGATGATAAAATGCCAAGGTCGGATAGAAACAGCGCACAATCAGACGTCTCTATCCGTGGGTTGAAATACTGTGTTAGGTAATTATCTAACGGGGCGGGCGGTGAGCGCAATGCTTGCCGCCCGTTTCAGTTTCTTCCATTGTATATGGATATCAGGGGAACAGTCCCAGCCCGCTTGTGCAGCTGACCTGCAAGCCGCATTCCGGCGTGTACAATTTGATATCGCTCAGAATGCCGCAGTGCGCGTCGGTGATTTCCGTGATGCCGCCGATGCTGCACAACGCCTGATACTCGCGGCGGTAGATACTCACGCCGCAGCGCCCCAGGCGGCGGAAAAGCTCACGCGAATAGTGCCCATCACGCAGGGCTTTGATGTCCTCGCTGTTTTCAGGTGTCGGAATGTACACCGTTACCGTATCTGTGTCGATAAAGCGGAAATGCTCGGCGGTTTCGCGGAAAGCAAATTTTGCTTCGCTGGACAGCGTTTGCGGGATGTCCAGCTGCTCGCTGCCGCGCTTGAAAAGCAAATCGCAAAAATACGCGTGGATGGCTTTGCGGCTGCCGATGTCCTCAGCATACAGGCGCAGCACTGTGCGGCAGCTTTCAATGTTTGGGCGCATGATGGGTGGAACCGCGTGTTCGGTCTGGTAGATGTGGACGATGCTGTCCTGCGCCGCTTCCTTTCCCTCGCGATTGCAGCGTCCGGCGGCTTGCAGAATGCTGTCCAGTCCGGCTAATTCGCGGTATACGGTCGGAAAATCCACGTCAACGCCCGCTTCAATCAGGCTGGTGGAGATGACGCGGCAGCACTGTTTCTTGTCTAAGCGTTCGCGAATTGTGGCAATGGTGCGTTCACGGTCGATGGCGTTCATCAGCGTGGAGAGGTGGAAACGCCCCTCTTCCGGCAGGGCTTCGTACAGGCTGCGCGCCTGTTTGCGGGAATTGACGATGCACAGCACGGCATTTTCCTGACGAATCCGCGCGGCTAATTCCTCGTCCGAAAGCGTCCCGTCCTGCTGGAAGGTGACGCGGCGAAGGCTGCTGAACAGCGCATCCGGGTCGGGGACAAGCTCTTGAATGCGTGTGCCCGCGGTGAAGCCGCTGAAAATGGACAGCAATTCGGGCTGCGTCGCGGTACAGAGAACGGCGGTGACGCCGTAATGCTGCACCAGCTGGTCGATTACCGAGACGCAGGGGCGCATCAGCGAAATCGGCAGCGTCTGCGCCTCGTCGAAAATCACCACGCTGTTGGCGACGTTGTGGAGTTTGCGGCAGCGGCCGGGCTTGGCGGCGTAGAAGGATTCAAAGAACTGCACGGCGGTCGTGACGATGACGGGGGCATCCCAGTTTTCGCAGGCAAGGCGCTTGCGGAGGGCAGCGGGCGTTTCGGCATCCGTATCGGGCAAATCCACCTGACTGTGATGCTCCACCACGTTCTCATCGCCCAGAATATCCCGAAAGACCTTCGCATTTTGGTCGATGATGCTGGTGTAGGGGATGACGTAGATGATGCGCTTCATGTCATGCTTCACCGCGTGGCTGAGCGCAAAGGCAAGCGACGAAACCGTTTTGCCGCCGCCCGTGGGGACGGTCAGGCTGTACAAGCCCTGCGGATCTTCGCTGCCACGCAGGCAGCGCCGCAGCACCTCGTTGCGCAGCGCGCAGAGGTCGGACTTGGGCTTTTCCAGCCATTTGGCAACGTGCGCTTGCAGCTTTTCCAGCAGCGCGGGCATGGAATCGCCGATGCCGCGCGGCTTTTCTTCCTTGCTGAGCGCGCGCTCCGTATCCAGAAAATCAGCATCCACCAGACAGGAGAACAGCATCCGGATGTACATGGCAGTCAGGCGCACATCATTCCGTGGAAGCCACGGCGGTGTGAGCTGAACGCCTGTTGGCAAAGAAATCTCACTGCGCCACGCGGAGGGATCGTCGCCGCCGGTCAGCTTTTTGTTCAGCCGTGCGCACAATGTGCCATCATCGAGGCTGAGACGGGTTCCCAAGTCGGGCAGACCGCCGTGATGCCCCGCAATGGCAAACGCCGCGTGCATATCGTCCAAATCTGCCGCCGCCCGCGCACCTGCCGTGCTGTGATCCACCTTGGCAGTGTGTTCCGGGTCACGCTGGCGGCGCTGCCCGTTGGGGCTGTACTTGCCGATATCGTGCAGCAAGGCTGTTCTTTCGGCGTGAGAACTCGCTCCAAAAGAAGCAGCAAATTTCGCAGAACGCGTCGCTGTGCCTTCCAAATGCTCCTTGAGCGGCTGATAGCTGCCGTCCTCGCGGAGGTGGGTGACGTATTCCATACAGAAAGCCCTCCCGACATAATCAATTTGTGTGTATCTAATGTTAATAATAGTATAGCACTATAATAACCTGCTGTCAAGAAAAATAAAACTATCGAGCAGTTTTTGTCAAACACTTCCGGGAAAAACAATGCGCAAAGCAGGAATATATTTGTGCGCTGCTGCCCTTGCAATGCCGCCGCCAAAATGGTATGATGGAAATGAACAAAGAAATACAAAAAAGGAGTCTTCCACATGGCAAAGAAAACGAAAACCCAGCCGAAAGCGCGTAAAACAATCACCTCCAATAATCTCGCTGATTTATCAAAACTCGTTCAAGCACTTGAAATAGACGATGAGAATCCGGAAAATCAGCAAAAGCCATCGGCGCTTGACAAAAAAATCATCTACAATGAGTTCCAGAATTCAACGTACACGCTGGTGTCGCCGATGGCGTACCTCATTGGCATCGACAATGAAAACTTTGGCGAAGAAAATGCAAGGCCATTTCTGCTGAAAAGCTACGAAGAGCTGGATGCGCACAAAGAGGCGCGCATTATCCGCAATCTGTGCCGCATTCGCACGGCGATGGAACGCAATTATCCAGCCATTGTGAGTGAATTTCGCATGAGTTTCCGCAATATCGGCAGCGTGCCGAATCTCATTCCATCAGAAGCGGTGGCGCAGCTGGAACAGGACGGCGTCAGAATTTACAAAGCAAAGCCGGATATTGACGAATACATTATCAGCATCAATTGTGAAATCAGCAACCGAATCAATCAAGTGGCGCGCTTTTTCCCGGAATGGGTGAAGTGGGACTATGTGAAACCCATTTTCCTGATGCCGAACGGGACGAAAAAAGATGGTATCAAAAAAGCAGGGGAATACTATAAAAGCGATACCCGCCGCTATCCGTTCCACTGCTGGATTAACTGGGATGCCGTTTCCACAAGCCCGGAGAGCAAGGGCAATATCCTCTATAATGATGAAAAATTCGTAACGATTCTCTATGAGCGCCACGAAGACCGCTTTGAAAACCTGTCGCTGGTGCGCGATGCGGGCAACCACACGATGCGCAATCTGGGCAGGCTGCTGGGGCAATGCAAGAAATGCCTGATTGCGGTGGACTGCGAAAATTCGGATGCCGTGAAGCTCGCGGCGGCGCTGAGCAGCCTCCCGACCGAGCAGCTGGGCAAAATATCCAAGGTGATTCTGTTTGACAGCGAGTATACAACGGCACGATGGAAAACGCTGGTTGACCGCACGCTCTCTACGGCGGTGGATGAAAAAGCGAACCTTGAGCTGGAACATATTAAGGTCGAGCGGCTGAACCAGAACAAATCGCAGTGCGATATGGCACTGGCGGTGCGGACAAGCCGCGAAGTGTATACCTCCGGCGTGGATGCGGTCATCCTTGTGTCGTCGGACAGCGACTACTGGGCGATGATTCGCCAGCTGGACAGCGTCCGTTTCCTTGTTATGCTGGAGAAGGGCAAAACGGGCATGGCCATCATGGACACCTTGGCGCGGCATGAAATCCCGTTCTGCTTCATTGACGACTTCTGTACGGCGGCGTCGTACAACATCAAAACCAGTACGCTGATCAATGCAATTCAGGAGCAAATCAATCAGCAGCTGGCGGGAGAAAGCGCGAAACCATTCAACGTTCGCGAGATGATGGAGACGGCGCTGAAAAACTCGTGGATTATGATGACGGACAAGGAGAAGGAAGCGTTTTACAAGCGATACTTGCTGTGCATGAAATTGAATGTCAGCCCGGATGGCGCGGTCAGCATCACACTGGGATAAAGGGCAGCGCCTTAGCGCTCGCGGCTGATGATGATGCTGGAATTTGGCAGGATGTGCAAAAAAGCTGCAAAACTCATTTCTGCAAGTTGAACCCTTGACAGCAACTGCAAAAACATGGTACAATTTGATTACCGACTGCATCCAATTGCATATATAACTGCGATACGGCAGTGCATGATGCACGGAATCCTTGACTTTGAATGGTGGAGCGAAGGAGGGCTTTCCTATGACAAACGCAGGACGTTGGTTGATAATTTGGATTGTGCTGATCATGCTTCTGCTGATGGGAGGCATCATCTGTGCGAACGCGGAAGAAACGATTTCCGATGCAATGACGAATGAAGAAATCATGGAGTGTTACGGTCTGCCGGAAAAAATAGAACTTCATGAGACTGATTTGGTGGCGGACATTGCAAATATCGAAGTGCTTGATGAGCATTTTGTAATGGAATCAGCAGTGCCGCGTGATGGCGCAAGCGGGCTGGTCATCAAGGGTACGTTTGTGGATGATGGAATTGAAGTGAACGTAACAATTAACATTTCGGTAAATGAATATCGGCTTGAAATCGGGAGTTATCAGCCATTCGAAATAAAAGATTTCTACTTTGATACAAGCATGGATGTGCAGGCAGACTTTACAACGGATGCGGAGGAGGATGACAAACAGCCGACGGAAATAGAACTGATTCGTATCCCGTGGTTTACTGCCTATGCAATGCAAGTATGCACGTTGATCACAGGGGAATTCAAAATGGATGGCAGCGTGGACATTACATTCAAAAATCAAGGCGGTAAATGCAAATTTGCTTATGCCAATGGGCAGTGGAACAATGAATGCATAGCAGGCACAAAGTCGTTTGAAATCAATATGGAGGGTAAGGCGGAATTTATAATCAAGGGCGGAATTACGATAACCCCCATCGCGGGATTCTGTGACCTTGTGCGCGTGTCGGTTGTGGAAAAAATCGGCATGAGTGTAAGCAAAAGCTTTGACCCAATGGTTCCCCAAACAGCACTTTGCTCGGATGTGAAACCGTACTGGAAGGTGTATCCAGAAGCAAAGATCGGTTTAATTCCAAAAGCCGGGGCAAAAGTACCAGCCTTTATCGGCGATGGCAAATGCTCGATTACAACGACGGGAAATGGAATCCAATTACTGGAAGATAAAGAGTATCATTTTGAAGGGTTCAAAAGAGTGTCGGAGTGCACTTGGCGGACAACAACTGTGAATTTCTTTTCCGAAGATGGTGTATTATATGCAACGAAACGCTTTGCAATCAATGAAACACTAAGCGCTGAAAAAGCGCAGCGACCGCTTATAATGCAGGGGAGAGTCTTTATCGGCTGGCGAGTGACAAAAGAGGATGGTACGTTGGTTTCAGAAAGTTTACCTGTTGTGGTGGGCAAAGAAACACTCAATTGCACAGCGCAGTGGGACGCTGTTTCAGAAAAACCTGGATACACGCTCCCGGAAGACGATGATCAAGGATATGCTGAACGGGTTGGCAAACCTCGTATTTCGTCTGTGAATGAAAAAGAAGAAGCCTACCAGATTGTTGGCGCCGAGCAGCAAGGTGCAACGCTGTATTGCAGATTGATTAAACCTGGAAATCCCGATTATCAGAATTACACAAAAGCATATCAGGGCAGTGTTACAAGCACAGGCCCCACTGTGCAGTATGTTGTTTTTGATGACGGCTTTTACGGAACTAGCGGTGTATGTGGCGGAAAATCGCTAATTGGTATTCAGTTCGCCGACTCTATGCGGCATACTGGAAACAACAGCCGAAATTATCGGTTGCAATGGGTGCATTTGCCTGCAAATATGGTGGATTCGCCTTATTTTCCTGAGTGCTATTCGCTGCAGGAAATTTCGATTCCATCAGGGGTAACAAGCATAGCGTCAAGTGCCTTTGATAGATGCTACTCATTAAAGAAAATAGAAATTCCTGATACAGTACAAACGATTGGTCAGAATGCCTTTCGACATTGCTATTCGCTGGAGGAAATAACGATTCCCGAAGGTGTAACACAGATTGGAAAATTGGCATTTGGAGATTGCACGTCTTTGCGTACGTTACATCTCCCGTCAACACTCACCAAATTTGATACGGTTTTGTACAACAATCCGCAGCTTGAGCAGTTGGAACTGCATGTGTCAGGTGATTTGCAATTTGGCAATGCGAACATAGAAAATCTGCGCAAAGTTAATATTAGCGGTAAGAATATTGATATGACGTATGCTATATTCAGCAAAGGTATCGAAACAATTACAATTCAAGGGGAAACAATTCGTATTCCCGACAATGTATTTAAAGAACATCCTAACTTGACTTCTGTTACCCTTATAGCGAATGAAATTTATCTTGGAGAATATTCGTTTGCTGACTGTTATGCATTGCAGGAAGTTACAATTTCTCAATGCTCTAAACTGTATCTTGGAAACAGTGCGTTCTTAAATTGCAAAAACCTGGAGGTGTTTTCGTTTGGCGGGACGGTTTATCCTTATCGGCAGGAAGGGAAAAATCAATCTGAAACATACCTGCTGAATGCTTTTGACGGCACAGCCATTCATCAGCTGAACCTTCATCTGAATGTGGGACGCATAAAGATTACACTAATGCCTTTGCTGGAAAATCTAACGCTGACGGGTTCTGTGGATACGATTATGTCCATTTCCGGAAACATGATGCTGAAAAAGATCGCATTACCGTCAGGGGTAAAAACAATTACAGCAATATGTAACAATCCGATGCTGGAAGAATTGCAGCTGCCATCCAGCATACAAACAATTACCCAAATAAACAACAATGGAAGGCTGAAAGCGCTGGTAATTCCGGAGAATGCAAGCCTTGCGGACTATGCGCTGTCAGATAATCCTTCGCTGGAGACGGTTCATCTTCCGCAATCGCTGAAAATGGTGCCGATTGGATTGCTCCAGAATTGTACGTCACTAAAATATGTACAGCTGCCGACACAGCTGGAACAGATTGGCGGAAAAGCATTCTATGGATGCGCATCACTGCAAAACATCACACTTCCTGAATCGCTGCTGCGAGTCGATGACTATGTGTTCACGAACTGTACGGCGCTGACGGAAATGACAATTCCAAGGGCAGTTTGGTGCTTTGGCAATGATTCGCTGACGGGATGTACGAATTTGAAAACCGTATATGTTCTTTCGGACGAGGCGTTTGTTTTCTTCCCTGATGACAACTTCTATGGCGAACGAACCATTTACTGTCCACGGAATCAAGCGACGTGGAGCGTGACGGAGTCTACGCGTGTTGCGATTGATGCACCAGTCTATACGCTGCGCATTCACTACCCGGATGGGCGAGATGATATGGTAAAGACGCGTACAGCTGGCGATACGCTGGTTGAACCGCGGATTTATAGCATGGGAATTAAAAACAGTGACTGTATTCGCTGGTTTAGTGATGCAGAATGGACAAATCAGATTACATTTCCAAGTGTTATGCCAGAGAAAAATTTGGATATTTACTTGGGGTATACCTACAAGCTGTGGGATGATTTTGTCAATTGGGATAAGCTGGATGGTAATTACGATTGGGATGAATACGATCCAGCTACGGGAAATTGGCGGCAGGTACCGAAACTGATTTCTTACAACAACAACCAGCGGTACTTCCACATTCCGGATCAGTTTGAGATAATGTATGCTGATGCAATCCATGAGGGAATCAGATACTTGGAGATTGGCGCATCCATGCGGCAGATTGATCCTGCGGCTTTCCGCTCGGCAGTGGATTTGGAACGCTTTTATGTTGATCCGGCGAATACACATTATTATGCACAGGATGGCGTCCTGTATAGCGCAGATGGAACATTGATAGCTTATCCATACAAAAAGGACAATCAGCAGTTTACAGTGCCAGATGGCGTTACAAGCATTGGAGCGTATGCCTTCGCAATTCCGGCGGGAAAAGAATCGCCGCTGCTTCAAGTGCAATTGCCGTGCAGTGTAACAAGCGTGGCAGAAAATGCATTTGCAGGGCATGAACGGCCGTTTGCAGTGATGACGGAAAATACGTCCTTGAATGCTCAAATCGACGCAGAAGGCGTATTTTGCAATCCGGCGCCGCTTGTGCTGATGTCAGAGGACAACATGGTGAGCTTTTATCTGCTTTCCGCAGGGCTACCGCTTCCTGAACTGCCGAATCCAATGAAGGATGGCGCATACTTCATTGGCTGGAGTTTGAAAGAAAATGACGATGTGGCGGATTTGTCAGCGCTGACACTTCCTGCAGATGGAATGGTACTCTACGCGTGCTGGTCAAAGAAGGTGCAGTATCAGACAGCGCTGCCGGCGATGCTGAAAATCATTGAAAGCGAGGCGTTCCTAAATGCGCCGATGGTAAGTGTGCGATGCCCGGATGGATTGACGACGATTGGAAGCCGCGCGTTTGCTGGATGCGATCAGCTGCGAGACATCTATCTGCCTGACAGCGTTCAATACATAGCCGAAGATGCGTTTGCAAACGTGCCGCAACTGACGATTCATACGCCAGCGGGAAGCATTGCGGAAAAATGGGCGAAAAAGCAAGGCATTACGGTTGTGCCTGAGCGGGAAGAACCTTAATTGCCATTTCCGAACATGCGTACGTCCTTTCTCTTCGGGTATAAACAGCATCGGCACAGCGCCAAGTTTTCATTTGACGCTGTGCCGATGATTTTGTATGATGCTATTTCCGAATTGGTTCATCACGGAATCGACGAAGAAGGAAATATGCGTTTTTATCCTCTTTTTCCTTATTCTTTTATATTCCTCACGCTGCCCCTTTCCACAAGGTATACCGGCAAAATAACCTTCTTCTGCGCAATTTCTTCCTTCCGCAGCTGCGCCAAAATCATCTCCGTCGCCAAAGTACCTTTCTTCTCCGAATCCTGATGAATCGTCGTCAGCCCCGGAATCGCCAGCTGCGAAATATAATGATCATCAAAGCCCACAATCGACTTATCGCGCGGCACACTTACCCCGCACTCATGCAGACCGGACATGATGCCCGCCGCCAGAATATCCGCCGAGGCGAAAATCCCCGTGATTTCGGGACGTGTGCTGAGTTGATGCCCCAGCTTCTTGCCTTCCTGCACGGAAATTTCCTGCGTAAAGACAAGCGCCGGGTCGTACGGCACGCCGTATTCCGCCAAGGCGCGGCGATAGCCCTGCAGGCGCAGTTCGATAACGCCTGCGGGGGAAATCGGCGGCGACGCGAACGCAATCACGCGGTGGCCGTTCTCCAGCAGGTGCTTCGTGGCGAGGTAGCCGCCTTTTTCATCCTCCAAGCCGACGCAGCAGATGTTCGGGTCGTCCACATAGCTGTCGATGAGGACGACGGGAATGCGCAGCTTTGCTACGGCATCGAAGAACGAATCCTGAAACAGCCCCGTCATAATCAGCCCGGAGAGCCGCCAGCTGTGAATCAGCCCCTCCAGCGCGGCGACGCTTTCGGCGGAGCGCAGCATCAGGTAGTAGCCGGCTTCGCGGGTGCGCTGCTCGACGCTGGCGGCGACGCTGCTCATGAAGGGGTCGCTGACGGTGCTGCCGGTGGTGCGCGGCGTGATGTAAGTGACCATGGCGATGATGGCGGACTGGTCGTTCGCCAGCGAGCGCGCGGACATGCTGGGAACGTAGTGTTCGCGCTCGATAATCTCCCAGATTTTTGCAACCTTCTTTTCGGAAACGCGGCTTTTGCGGTTATGCACCACGTTGGAAACGGTTGTAATGCTTACGCCTGCTTCGGCGGCAATGTCTTTGAGTGTGACCATGCGATGCTCCATTTTATGCAGTGTTTTAGGCGTGGTAATCTGCGCGGATCAAAGAGAACGGACGAAGTCCGCGAAGTCCGTGCGCATCATAAAAAGTATACCAGTCTTTGAAGTTGTTCGCAAGCGGTTTCTGGAAAAAAATCCGTAAAAGAAGGGGGAGACAGCCGAAACTGTCCCCCCTTTTTGAACGTTTTGGAATTATTCCAGTTCAGCCAGATAGTCCTTAATCGGCAGGTCGCCGGGCTTGCCGGTTTCCGGCGCGGTCAGACCAGCCTGAATGGTTTCGGAGCTGGTAGCGTCGATGGGCGCAACGGCTTCAGAGAAGGTGATTTCGTCCAGGTAGATGACGCACTTGGCGAACGCGCGGATGTGCAGGGCGTTGGTCATGCCCGGGAAGCCGGAGGCTTCGAGGTCGATGACGAGATCCTGCCATTCGGTGGTGATGACCGGGTGCGTGCCGTCCGCCAGCACAAGGTCAGAGAAGCGCGCCGCGTAGAACTTGGCGTCTTCCGGATGCCAGTCCATGATCAGCTTGTTCTCTTCGCCGCCTTCCGCGCCCTTGATGCGGATAGTCAGATACTTGCAGTAGGAAACGCCGTCCAGACCCCACATGTCAACGGCTTCGCCCCAGTTCGCCATCCAGTCGGCGGCATGGGCGTAGTAGTCGTCTTCGCTGTCGTAGTCTTCCGGGTCATACGCCTTGGGGCGCATGTCGAGCTTCAGCGCGCCGTCCTCATTCTTTGCGCGCAGGTTCGCCCAGTTGTCCCACCAGAGGTGCACGCCGTTGGGCGCAAGCTCAGGCTTGGCATTCGGGTCACGGTCGTCAAAGTTGTCCCACAGGTAGGTTTCGCCCTCAGCAAACGCAACGGCTGCCATCGCGAACACCATCGTCAGGGAAAGCAGGAAAGCAAGGAACTTCTTCATGGGGATACCTCCTTTATGATGTTGACGGGTGGATAGGTTTAACGCTCAACCTATCGTTGACATGATTATAACATACCATTTGCCACATGTCAAGAGGGGAAAAGAGGCTTTTTCTGAAAATTTTTATCTTCAGGCACATTGCACATTTCCAAATTTCCTGCTATAATCATGGTATAGGTTTAGCGCTTAACCAAATGCGGACAATTTCCACATGCTGGAAACACCGCGGCGAACAAGGAGGACATGAACGATGAAGAGAACCACCCCCATCCTGATGCTTGTGCTGATGCTTCTGCTGACCGCGTGGATGATGCCCGCGACTGCCGAAGAGAATCCGACGCTGCTGACCCTCTACGAAGGCCCGAAGACGATGACGACCTCCGCGACGGCGAAAGTTACCGCGAACGGCAACGACCTGTTCGTCTATGACGTGATGGTCAACCACGAACACATCTGGAACGCCAACACCCAGCCGACGACCACGCCTATGACCTATTTCGACTTCGAGGGCAAAGTGCGCATCGAGGTTGAAATGCCCGGTCTGCCGGACAAAGTGGAGAGCGCCGCCGTCATTCCGCAGTCGTGGGGGATTACGCCCGAAGTCAAAGACGGCAAAGTTTCCTTCATAATTACGGAGCCGGGGCAGTACACCGTTGTTTTCAACGATAACGTCAACAAGGCGCTGCACATCTTCGCCAATCCGCTGGAAACGGACGTCCCTGATCCCGACGACCCGAACGTCTACTATATCCCCTCCGGCGAGTGGGTCATGGACGCCATCGCGCTGGAAGACGGGCAGACGCTCTATATCTCCGGCGGCGCGGTGCTGCATTCCATTATCTCCGTCAATAACGCCAAGAACGTCCGCATCTGCGGGCGCGGCATCATCGACGGCAGCGACTACGATGCGTGGAATCAGCCCGGCTCGTATGCGCGCGTCCCGATTGATCTCAATCACGCAAAGGATGTCACCATCGACGGCATTATCGTCGCCAATTCCAACTGCTGGAACGTTAATTCTTACTCCTCCAAGCATGTGGAAATCAACAACGTCAAGGTTATTTCCGGTCGTCAAAATGGCGACGGCTTCACCTTCCAGTCCTGCACCGACCACACCGTGACGAACAGCTTCGCCCGCACATGGGACGACAGCCTCGTCATCAAGAACTACTCCGGCTCCACCAAGGGCATCACCTTCCGCAACATGCAGGTGTGGACGGACCTTGCCCAGTCCATGGAAATCGGCTACGAAACCGACAAGGGTTGGACGCTTGACCCCGAAATCAGCGATGTGCTGTTTGAGAACATCACTGTGCTGTACAACTTCCACAAGCCCGTTATCAGCATCCATAACAGCGACGATGCGTATGTGCACGCCATCGTCTACCGCAACATCGTCGTCGAAAACGCCTTCATGCAGGGTGATAACGGCAATAATAAGGAATTGATTGAGATGACGCTGCAAAATTCGGCGTGGTCGACGGTCAAGGATGAGTTTGGGTCGATTGATGATGTGCTGATTGATGGCCTGACGGTGCTGCGGACGCTGGATGGGAAAGTGCCGGCGTCGAGATTGTCGGGGTATGGGGAGGATAATCGGATTACGAATGTGACCTTGCGGAATGTGACGATTCTGGGGGAGAAGATGACGAATTTGAAGCAGATGAAGCTGCGGTATGATGATTATTGTGAGGGGATTGTTGTAGAGTAAGCCAAAAGAGGATAAACACGCGGAAGAAGTAAGGGAAAAGCGCTCAACTCAATCGCGCGGAGGGGTCAAGGGGCAATTGCCCCTTGCAGGGTCAAGGGACAGCGTCCC
>ERZ826613.1486-NODE-1486-length-27462-cov-3.951691_pt1 | contig 27462 bp, 22 predicted proteins | sample MGYA00519925_ERZ826613 | MGnify/ENA primary metagenome ERZ826613 (study PRJEB31778, sample SAMEA3449236) | human gut metagenome | biome: human gut; feature: human-associated habitat; material: faeces | place: United Kingdom | collected 2010/2012 ... | reverse complement strand
GTACATGCAGAGTGAAGTGAATCAGGAAGAAAATTTGAATAGAATTATTACGGTTTCTAATCTTCTTTCTTTTTTTCGGCTTTTTGTCACGCCGATTTCTGTATTGATTATACAAAGTCTTTGTTAATAGGTGGCAAAAAATACAAAACCGTGTTATACTTTTTCGTTGCAAAATGATAATAAAAACACAGTGTCGAATTGCTCGCCGTTCTGTGACGCAACATGTCTGAGAAATAATGAATATAATGAATTTTTTTGGACATTGACACTGTCGATATAGAAAGGTACTTACCATGAAATTACTTATGACGATCATTGTGACATTTTTTGCAGGAATGGGGGCAGGTCTTGGCACCGGTTTTGCCGGAATGAGTGCGGCTGCCGTGATCAGTCCGATGCTCATTACTTTTTTGCATATGGATCCTTTTATGGCGGTCGGTATCGCGCTGTCCTCTGATGTGTTGGCAAGTGCGGTGTCAGCGTACACCTATGGAAAAAATAAAAATCTTGATGTCAAAAACGGCAGTATAATGATGGTGACAGTGCTTGTATTTACAGTGATCGGAAGTTATATTTCGAGCCTGGTACCATCGACTACGATGGGAAGTTTTTCGGTAGTTATGACATTTTTTCTTGGAATTAAATTTATCGTTCGTCCGGTCATGACGACTAAGGAAGCGATGAATAGTGTGTCTGCCAAGAAAAGAGCGGTGCAGTCTGTTCTATGTGGAATGATCATTGGGTTCATCTGTGGATTTGTTGGAGCGGGCGGCGGTATGATGATGCTGTTGATTCTTACGTCCGTGCTTGGCTATGAATTGAAAACAGCTGTTGGAACGAGCGTTTTTATCATGACATTTACAGCATTTACCGGAGCAGCCTCACATTTTGCCATTGGTGGGAAACCGGACTTTTTAGTGATGGGATTGTGCGTTGTTTTTACATTTATCTGGGCGCGGATTGCAGCATTGTTTGCCAATAAAGCACAGCCGAAAACCCTGAACCGTGCGACAGGACTGGTGCTGGTGGTGTTGGGAGTTGTTATTATGGTGTTTGGACATAATGCGTAATGAGAATGACCAATATCGGCGTGGTTAGAGGGGTGGCATATAGGCGAATTCATGTGATATAATGACTCCAAAATCCAGATGCTTCGCATCTGCCGCGCATTGCGCTTTATAATTTTGTCGTTCACAAATTCTGCGCAAGTGAACAAGCTCCCTTGCGTTGCGAATTTGTGATATAATGAGCACATATTATAGGAGGGTGATTTGTATGAAAAAGGGGTTATGTGTATTAGGAATTGGAGTTGTAATTTTAATATGTAATGTTGTATTACTCATTCATTATGGATATTTTGGAGATGCTTATCCCAATATTGCAGTAAGTCGTGACATTATATATTTTGTATGGATCTCGTTAGTCCTTACGATTGTTATTTTAGGTGTTGTTTTGCGCAGCGTTGTAAGGCGGGCGCAAATGGGCAGTCTAAGTGAAATATTAGTGGTGTTGTGCTTGGTTTGTTTGGTTGGATTTAATTTGTATCAGGGCAGTAGATATTATCGTATCGTGAATAATAAACATATCAACACCGAAAAACAGGATTACATTTCTTCGGAATATTATTCTGGGATTTCGCTTGCAGAACTAAAAACAGATATCAATGCGGATGAAAAGCTGATCATATATATTGGTGAAAAGAGTCCACAATGTTCAGTGTTTGAGAAAAATCTAGAGAAAACCTTGCGGGAATGCAGAGTGGAATTGGCGACATATTATATTTCTAGTGATCAAGATGGAAAAAATAGTGAAGAGATGAAACAGCTTTTGGACGAGTATAAGATAACGAGTGTGCCGGCAATCATTGTGACACAAAAATCCAAACAGATGAAAAGTTGGATGGATGCTGACAAGCATTTGGAGGAAATTCAATCGTATATTAAAAATATGTATTAGAATGCAGCCTGACATTAAAAAGTCGGGCTGTTGTTATATAAACTAATGTTGGTATTTATAAAGACAGTCCCTCATAGAGAATATGAAATAAATGTTCGACAAAAATACAATAAATGCGCAACAAAAATCCGATAAGTGTGTGACAAAAGTGGATGAAGTATTCGGATAATCTATCCATAAAAAGTTGGATATTTAATCGAAAATAGATATTGTAGTGCCGAGACAGGCGCTGATTTTAAGACTTCAGTTTTTGATAAAATAGATGATAGTATCATATGGTTATTTGTAATAAATCATGCTATACTCTCTCAAAGAGAAGATTCTCTATCCCGGAGGTAGAAAGAACGTATCTGGGGCAGAGAAAAAGGAGAAGACCAGAAAGAAATCTCTATCCTAGAGGCAGAAAGAACGTATCTAGGGTAGAGTCAAACAAGAAGTCAGGGCGGATTTCTCTACCCCAGAGGCGAGAATAACCAGCTTAGGGTAGACATTATCGAGATATTACAGGAGGATATCTATGATTTTTGGAATGACATTTTATCAATTGGCGTGGCTATTTGTGATCTATTCCTTTTTGGGATGGTGTGTGGAAGTGATCTACCACGCGGTCACTTGGGGCGAGGTTACGAACCGTGGATTTTTGAATGGACCGGTTTGCCCGGTATATGGATTCGGGGTTGTGAGTGTGTTTGCATTGATCAATCTGATCCAGCCTGAAGGGACACAGATGAGTGATCTGTTGGTTTACGTGTTCGGCGTGATTTTAGCAACATTAATTGAGTTGGTCGCAGGCTGGCTTCTTGATATATGCTTTCATGCGAGATGGTGGGATTATTCCAAGCAACCATTTAATTTTCATGGATATATATGTTTGGAGTTTTCATTGATCTGGGGATTTGCCATCTTGTTTGTGGTGCGGATCTTCCAGAAATATATTGACAAGCTGATCACGGGGCATGACAGCAGTGTACTTGGGTGGACCATTCTGGTGATATTATACGTTGTGTATTTTGTTGACTTTGTTGTTACGGTAGCAGTGATTCGAGGATTTAATAAGAAGCTTGGACAGCTTGATAAGCTTAGTGGCGATCTTCGGATTGTTAGTGATAAGGTAAGTGAGAAACTTGGTGAGACAACGATCGAAACGGCGCAAAATATTGGAGAAGGCAGAGTACAGGCGGCCTTAGCTAAGGCGGAATTACGAGATAGAGTAGATTCTCTGAAGGATAGCTTAAGCACGTCAGAAATGAAAGAGAAAGTTGGTTCTTTGAAGGATAGCTTAAGCACGTCAGAAATGAAAGAGAAAGTTAGTTCTTTGAAGGATAGCTTAAGCACGTCAGAAATGAAAGAGAAAGTCGGCTCCCTGAAGGATAACCTGAGTACGGCAGAATTGCGTGCAGCGCTTAGTTCTTTGAAAGAAAATATTAGCGCAGAAGAGTATAGAGAAGTGATTCGCACGAAGAGAGCAGAGTTGCAGAAGAAATATGAAGAATTAGTTGGTTCTATGACCAAGCACCGTCTTTTTGGACAGGGGCGTTTGCTTCGGGCATTCCCTGATATGAAGCATAGAAAATATCAAGATATTGTGGTAAAATTAAAAGAAAAAATGCGCAATTAAATATGTGCGAGTAAAAATGTATGATTAAATATGTGCCAGCAAATATGTGATATACTGTTGTCTTTTCGCTGGATAGGATGATGATAAATGGAATCAGAGCAACGAGCAAAAAGGTATTTGGTTGGAAACGGGAGATGATCATGCCAGTGGCTTAGTTGCTGCGACATAAAAGGATGAAAAACCTTTAATATTTAATAAAACATTTGATGATATGAGGAAGGAGAGTTACTTATGAGTCACACATCAAAAAAATGCAGAAAAATATGGCAGTTTATTGGAATATTTATGTTAACCTGTGTCGTTAGTGTGTTGCCGGCATCGCTAGCAGGGGCGCAGCGTGCAACCAAATCGACAGTTGCACAAATGGAAAAAGAGGTTGGAAGATTGGAGCTGGATATACCGATTGAGACGTCAAGGGTTGGCTGGACATATGTCCCAATTTTAAATATATATCCAAGCAATACGACAGGTCTTAACACAAGCGAGCCGATTTCCTATGCGAATTGTCTTAATGCAAACAAAGCCAAGGCATACTACGAAAGCGCAGTTACTTGGACGTCATCGAATCGTAAGGTGATCGACCTGGAATATTATGCGACAGGATGCGTACGCATGGTAGCAAAGTCAGAGGGTACTGCAACGATCACAGCACGTTTGGGAAAGCATAGTGTGTCGCAAACGTTTGTTATTGCAGGAAAATCTACTATAAAATTTTTAAAAGTACAGATGTGGCCATTAAATAGTGAAGGAGAGTCAAAGCCGGGAAATACATTAACGGTAATGCAGGGTAAGGAATTTCAGGTGCCCGCACGATATTGGTATCAATATATTACGGATGGCAAAGTGTCATCAACATTTGAGGCGTTATCGTCTAATATAGAATATGGCAACAAACTTCGCTGGAAGAGTGCAAACAATTCCATTGTTGATGTGAAATATGTTCATTTTGGCGGATTTAAGGCGCTAAAACCGGGAAAGACTGTCTTGACAGTATCTATTGGCGGCTACACAGATACTCTTACCGTAACGGTCAAACCGAATCCCCGCAAAAAATGGGTAGAGCCGGTGCAATCTGATGAGGAAAAGACAAACTACGTCAGCAAGTATGGCAAAGAAATTCATTCTAAAAAAGAATTGTACAAATATGTTTTCGATCATTTGAAAGTTGGAAACTACGAGTTTGGTGTTATTTATCCAAGGACATTGTTAGATTTTAATCTAATTGACGAGTTGGATAAAGCGATCAATATGTATGATGAATACGTCATTGACAATCCGAATTGTACGAAATATGATGAACCTTTGGGATCAGGAGCCGCTGTTTACTTGCAGGATGGAAGAGAGGGTTATCATTACCGGATGTATCAGCCGAAGTCCCGACAATATGTGCAGAAGATGACCCGAAAAGCGGACAGTGTATTAAAAGGGATTCTTAAGAAAAACAAATCGACCAAAAAGCGTCTGCGTGCAATTCATGATTATATTATAAAGCGATGTGATTATGATCGCATGGTATATAAATCTTTTCGCTATAAAGGAAAACGATATGTCAATAAAAAGAAACCAAGCGAATTGTCGTTTACTGCATATGGAGCACTGATCCGGAAAAAAGCAGTTTGTGAAGGGTATGCTAAGGCATTTACACTGCTGGCGCGTCGTGCGGGAATTCCATGCGTTTATGTAACCGGGACTACTTATGGAATAGCACATGCGTGGAACATTGTTAAGGTTGGTGGTAAATATCGCTATATTGATACGACATGGGATGATCCGGTTCTGATGAGAAAATTTAATCCGAGGAAGCCGTTCGCTGTTATTAAAAATAAAAAGGGAAATACGAAATATTTTTTGATAAGCAAAAAGAAGCTGAGCAAGGATCATAAGTTTAGTTATAGTTATCATGTGAAAACATATAAGAACTATTTGCCATATCACTTCAAAAAATAGAGGCAACTATGAGAAAATATTTGTGACTTTTAAGCAATATTAATGGAAGACTGACGTAGATAATAGACACACCATTCCGATTACGTCAGATGGTATCGTAAATGGATATTAATAAAAAACTCCCCTGCAACGCTTTGCCGGGGAGTTTTTTAGTTTGAGTAAATTTATAGATGCAGTCTATCCCAAATAGCTATATCGAGTACTTGTTTGATTGCATTTAGCAAATAGATGTGATCTATCCAAAATAGCCCTGGGACTGCTTGCCATCTTCTTTTGCTTGACCGTATGTTTTGTAATGCTCGATTACTTCTGCCATCTGCTCATCAGACAATACATTTGGCGTAGAGATTGCCATTGCGCGCCACTGAACCTGTGCGCACCACTCGCAAGTATTTGCGATGGCAAATGCCTTTTCTAAGGAATCGCCGTAAGCGACCATTCCGTGATTTGCCATGAGAAGTGCTTTGCTGTCAGATTCGCGTAAGCATTTGCGAACTTCATCAGCAAGCTCTGGAGTGCCGTAAGTCTCATAAGGAACCGTAGGAACCGTAGCAACACCAGTATCTGCGATTGCATAATGAGTCGCCTTCAGATCAACGCCGGCACATGCAAGCGTTGTGCAATACATAGAATGTGCATGGACAACGGCACGAGCGTCCGGTTTCTCTAAATAAAAGGCAGCATGTAAACTGTGTTCACTGGAAGGTGTGCGTTTGCTGTCCACAATATTGCCCTGCAGATCCATAACGACAACATCTTCTGCTGTTGTTTTTGCGTAAGGAATACCAGATGGGCTGATCACCATATATCCGGTTTCCGGGTCATACATACTGATGTTACCTGCAGTTCCAATCGTCAGACCAGATGAAATCAACTGATTTCCATAGTCAACTACCTTTTGTCTCATTTCTTCTAATAACATAATTATCCTCCGTTTCAAGTGAATGTACACTCGGTATCTTCTTAAAACGAGCCATTTCGGCTGCATTTCCGATATACTGTTTCCATTTTCTCGTCGTACACACCGTGTACGCACTGCGAAAATGTCATTGTATATCAAAAATCCATCTCGAAATTCTTCGTTCAGAAGATTCCGAGAGTACATAATATAGGATAGGAGTGAATTATGAAAATATCTGTAAGTAACATAGGTCTGATAAATCGTGCCGATATTGAATCGGATGGAATTAACGGTCATTGGCAGGGATTTTTGGAAAAATATGAAAAGAAATGCCGTTTGATTAATGATTAAGTAAGAAAAAACCTATGAAAAACACGGAAAATGAGGTATATTATGGAACAGGACGAGATATATGGAGAATTTGCCTATGTCTATGATGAGTTCATGGATAACATTCCCTATGAACAGTGGCATGATTATCTTCATGGTTTATTGATAAAATATGGTGTTACAGACGGAATAGTGGCAGATCTTGCCTGTGGTACCGGTACAATGACAAAGTTGCTTGCAGATGACGGGTATGATATGATAGGTGTCGATATGTCATATGAGATGCTTGATGTTGCAAGGCAGAAGTATTGCTGTCAGGATTTTGATGAAATGACAGATGAAAGTGAAAGTAAGTCTGATAGTTTGAAGGATGCTATGGAGGATAACGCACAGGAGCAGGAAACAGGCGAGAGTAAAAATGAGATACTGTTTTTAAATCAGGATATGCGTGAACTTGACCTTTTTGGTACGGCTGCTGCTATGGTGTGTGTCTGTGACGGGATGAATTATATTACGGATAAAAATGATCTGCTTAAGGTTTTTGAAAAAGTAAAGATTTTTCTTGATTATGGAGGGATTTTTATTTTTGACATGAAAACGAGACATTTTTATGAGAATATACTTGGCAGCAGGACGATTGCAGAGAACAGAGAGGATGCAAGTTTTATATGGGAAAATGAATTTCATAAGGATACGGGCATCAATGAGTATCTGCTTACGATATACAGTCTTGTTGACGATGAGAATGACCTTTTTGAAAGGTCGGAAGAAATTCATCACCAGAGGGCATATGATATTAAGTTTGTAAGAGATTGTCTTGAAAATGCAGGGTTTTCATGTCTTGAGGTCTATGATGCTTTCACGGAAAATGCAGCGAAAGAGGACAGCGAGAGGATTTATTTCGTGGCACAGCGACCTGAAAAAAAGACTATTCCAGCGTAAAATGAGAACTAATAAGTAACAGTTCAGCCATAAAAAGATACTTAACAATACAATGAACAAGCTTATTGTATTGACAAATATCATTTTATTGTTCACCAGTTACAGATAAATATAAATGGATACTACTGATTAAAAAGTTCAAAAATATCATCAGAAACGGAGATTAAAAATGAGTGAATATAAAGATTATATAGTTAGGGCAACAGCGGCAGACCATCAGCTTAGAGCGTTTGCGGTTACGAGTAAGGATATTGTTGAGAAAGCAAGGGAAATACATAACACAAGTCCGGTTGCAACAGCGGCTATCGGCAGACTTCTTACGGCAGCTTCAATGATGGGAAGTATGATGAAAGGTGAAAAAGATGTACTCACACTTCAGATAGAATGTGGTGGTCCTATCGGCGGCATAACTGTTACGGCTGACTCAAACGCAGATGTAAAGGGATATGTAAACAATCCGAATGTTATACTTCCTCCAAATGCACAGGGAAAGCTTGATGTTTCGGGTGCACTCGGACCTGGATTTTTAAATGTTATAAAGGATATAGGTCTTAGAGAGCCTTACAATGGACAGACACATCTTGTATCAGGTGAGATAGCAGAAGACCTGACATATTATTTTGCAACATCTGAGCAGGTTCCGTCTTCGGTGGGGCTTGGAGTTCTTATGGATAAGGATAATCATGTGCGTCAGGCAGGAGGTTTTATAATTCAGGTTATGCCGGACACAGATGATGAGGTTATTGACAAGCTGGAGGCAAGACTTGGCGAAGTTCATTCTGTTACAGAGATGCTTGATAAGGGCATGACTCCTGAGGATATTTTGAATTATGTACTTGAGGGAATGGATGTGGAGATACTTGAAACTGTACCTACGCAGTATAAATGTGACTGTTCGTTCGAGCGGGTATCAAAGGTTATAGCAAGTCTGGGAAAAAAAGAACTGCAGGAAATGATAGATGACGGTAAGCCGGTAGAAGTTAATTGTCAGTTCTGCGGCTCACATTATAAATTTGATACGGAGCAGTTGAAAGAGTTTATAAAATAACTGTTTTAGATTAAGCAAACAGGCAGAAAAAATATATTAAAAGTATTGTGATAATCAAGCAGATAACGATTATGAGATACATGAAACGACTGAGAGATATACAGCGTAGATTAAGGAGATAATGTTCAGATGTCTTTAAAGCCTTTAAAAAAGAAAAAATATATACTTTTTACAGTTACATTTATTTGCTTTTTACTTTTTTTGAATCCGGGTAAGGGTCACAAAGAGCTTAAGGCATATGCGATAGGTGTCGTAAATGTGAACGGGTATTTAAATGTACGAAAAGGACCGGGGACAGCTTATGCTAAATTACAGGCAGGCGGAACATCAGTTGTGCTGTCAAATGGACAGAAGGTTATCGTTATTGAAAAAAATGGAGACTGGTATCATATTAAATTTACGCAAAACAGTAGAAATCTCAACGGTTATGTAAATAAAAAATATTTAAAATTTAAAACAGGTAAAACATATACTTCAATAGTAGGATATGTGTCTTCTGAGACAAATGTAAGAAAAAATCTTAACGCAAAAAAGGAATATCTTACAAAAGATGGCAAAAAAATCACACTTCCTTCAAAAAGAAAAGTTAGAATATACATTGAAAAAAAATCCGGAGTGAAAAGATGGTATTATGCTTTATTTGTATATGAGGGAACATCTTATAAGGGATATATAGCAGCAGAAAATGTGAATGTTTCATATGGGACAGGACTTCCGGGAATATCAAAGAGCAGTAGAAATCTTAATATGTTAAAAACACCGGGAAAGGCTATTGTTATTACCAATTCATCAGGCAGAGAAATAGTTGTAAAAAATGGTGACCAGTTTGTTGTTTTAGGGGAAAAGACGGTCGCATCAAAAAGATATTTTAAGGTGAAATTCATATCGGCAAAGATAACATATACAGGGTATATTTTGGCTGACAATGTATATTTTCAGATAATCAAAGGGAAAAGTGCAAGTGCAACAAAAAAACCTGCAGTGACAAAGAAACCGACAGTGACAGCTAAACCTTCAAAGAAACCTGATGCAACGGCAGCACCTAAAGTGACGGAAAAGCCGACAGTTGCACCTGAAACTAATGCTGAATTTAAGAAAAATCTGAAAAAGGCAGGATTTCCGGATGATTATATAACGGAACTTGTAAAACTTCATGAGAAATATCCATGTTGGGAGTTTAAGCCTTATAAGACCGGTTTAAAATGGTCTACGGTCATAAATAATGAGTCAAAGGTAGGGCTTAATCTTTTGAGTATAAATAAGTCATATGCGTGGAAATCGACAGAAGCAAAGGCTTATGACTGGACAAAGGACAGGTATATACCATACGATGGAAGTACCTGGGTTACGGCATCAAAAAAAGCGGTAAAATATTATATGGATCCGCGAAATTTCCTTGATGAAAGAGGAATTTTCCAGTTTGAGAGTCTTGAGTATCAGAGGGGAAGTCAGACACAGTCGGGTGTTGAAAATATCTTAAAAAATACACCTATGTATAATAAAAAATATACATATAAGAGCAGCGGCAAAAATGTGAGTGTCAAATATTCAAAAACATTTATGACGGCTGCAAAAAAATCTAAGGTAAGTCCTTATCATCTTGCGTCACGAGTGAAGCAGGAGGTTGTAATAAATGCAAATAAAATGAGCAGCTCGGTATCTGGAACTGTATCCGGATATAAAGGAATATACAATTTTTATAATATCGGTGCAAATAACAGTGTTGTTGCCGGAGGTGCAGTGGCAAACGGATTGAAATGGGCGAAAACGGGAAAGACCTATCTTCGCCCGTGGAATAACAGATACAAGTCATTAGTCGGCGGTGCACAGTATATAGGAAAAAATTATATAAATATGGGACAGAATACTCTGTACCTTGAAAAATTTAATGTCACAGCTAAAAACAGGTATAATCATCAGTATATGGGAAATATAGAAGCACCAAATAATGAGGCGACAAAAACAGTTGCGGCTTATGGTGTGATAGACAAAAATATGTCGATGGTATTTTCAATACCGGTGTATGATAATATGCCTGAGGAAGCATGTGATGTTCCGTCCGGTGGCAAGAATCCAAACAATTATCTGAGTACGCTTTATATTAAAGATCATGTGTTTGACAGTAAGTTTGTGCTTGGAGATAACGGAACAAAGACATATACACTTACGGTGAACAACAGTGTTTCAAGTGTAAAGATATGTGCTTCAAAGGTAAGCAAACATTCGACGATGACAGGCACAGGAATAAAGAGCCTTGAAGTCGGGACAAATACTTTCTATGTAAAAGTGAAATCTGAAAGCGGAAATACAAGAAAATACAAAATTGTTGTGACACGAAAATAGATGATATTGTATTAGTGGTGGCAGGGGTGATTTGATTGAAAAAAGAAAGAAAAATCAATATATTTTATAAGTTTGCATTTGCATTATTTTTTTTAATGGTATGCATAAATACTAAAGCTGTAAATGTGAGTGCGGCAAGTGCTGAGGTGTCGATAAGGGCATCATCCGGTCAGGTTTCAAAAGGGGATATAGTTTATGTGATAATCACGGTAAATTCGTCTGATGCCATGAGTGGCTTTGAGGGCAGTTTTTCTTATGACAGCAGAGTCCTTCAGTATATGACAGGCGGGAGTGTTGCAAGTGGCAATGACAACCGGTTTCAAATAGAAGATACAGGCAGGGAGACCGGGGTGAACAGTCTTAAATATTCCATTAAGTTTGTCGCGAGAAAAGAGGGCAGTACATCAATAGAATTAAAACAGCCATATGCAGTATATAATTCAGAAGATTCTTCAAAGATGTCAGTATCTTCCGACACACTTAATATAATGGTTAAGAGTAAGAGTGCTAAAAAAGCGGATGCACCCCAAAAAAATGACAATAAAGAGCCTGACGGTAAAGAACCGGCAGGGACAGAAAAACCTTACGATGGCAAAAAAAATAATGATGAGTCTGCGAAAGATGATATAAAGCCGAGTGAAAGTCCGAAACCTAAAACGAAAAAGAAAAAAATAAACGCTGATGATAAAAAAAATACTACAAAAGATGCGGTTAAGAGTGTGACCGCAACATATCAGAACAGCGTTATAACCATTCATTATAATGAAGAATATAAGGTTGTTCCGCTAGAGAATGACAAGGATATTCCGACAGGGTTTGGAAAAACAGAGATAGTTCTAAGTGGTCATGTCATAACGGCATATGCCACCGAAGATAATCTTGAGCATAAATTTGTACTTATATATTGTAAATGCGGAAGACAGGAGCCGGAGTTTTATCTGTATGATACGGAAAATGACAGCTTTATGCCCTATGATAAAGTAAAAGCATGGTACAAAGAAAGCATCGGAAATACTGTTGTAGGTTCAGATTCCGTCAGTGAAACAAAATTAAAGACGATGAAATATATTGTGGGAATAATGGTTATCATATGTCTGTTGATGTTTATAGGAATGATAACAATATATTTGCATTATAGGCAGAATAATAATATTATAAGTGCATATGGTGGTATTTCAGACGGCAGTGCCGGTGGCATTGATAATGCCGGAACTGTTGACAGCACAGATACAATAGAATATATGGGAAAGATAAAACACACATATGGTGAAAATATGCCGAAATTTGACAGTCTAAAAGATGGTATGTCAAAAAAAGATGTATCAGGAGCAGATATATCAGAAAACGAGATGTTGGGAGATAATAACGAAAAAACAGATTTGGATTTGTTTGAGGAAAAAAGTAACAACATTACGCATTATTGGCATAGAGAATGAGAGTAAAAATTATGAAATAAGAAAGCCGTATAGCAGCGGTTGACAGCCTGGTTACAGATTTATGGATATAAGAAATTAAAGACTTAGCTGTTGCAGGCAGACTAATAAAATGAAGGAGTTTTGAACGTATGCGAAATAAATTTACCAAAAGTGCACAAAAAGCACTTGATAATTCGTTGAGTGTCGCAAAATCATTTGGACACGGTTATATTGGAACTGAACATCTGCTTATAGCACTTGTGAAAACTAAGGGTGTTGCAGCAGAGGTTATGCGTGAGAACGGAGTGGAGGAAGAAAAACTCAGGGTTCTTATAGAGGAAATGATTGAAACAGGCGAGGGAGTAGCGGTGGCAGAAAGACCGCAATATACACCAAGAGCCAGAAAGATTATTGAAAACAGCATAACCGAGGCGGAGAGATTAGGCTCAGCTCAGGCGGGAACAGAGCATATCCTTATTGCAATGCTTAAAGAGACGGAGTGTCTTGGAGTAAGACTTCTCAATACGAGAGGGATAAATGTTCAGAAACTCTATGTGGATCTTCTTACGGCGACGGGGCAGGATGTAAACAGTGCCAAAAATGAGTATATGATGCAGAAAAGCAGAAGGAATAAATCTGCAACACCGATGCTTGACCAGTACAGCAGAAATCTTACCGAGTATGCAAAAGACGGAAAACTTGATCCGGTCATAGGCAGGGACAGAGAGATTACAAGACTTATAGAGATACTCAGCAGAAGAACAAAGAACAATCCATGTCTTGTCGGAGAACCGGGTGTCGGAAAGACGGCAGTAGTTGAAGGACTTGCACAAAAGATTGCGGTAGGTGATGTGCCTGATATTATTAAGGACAAAAAGGTGCTCACACTTGATCTTTCAGGAATGGTCGCAGGTTCAAAATACAGAGGAGAGTTTGAGGAGAGGATAAAAAGGGCTGTAAGAGAAGTTACACAGTCGGGAAATATTCTTTTATTTATAGATGAGATACACACTATTATCGGAGCAGGTGGTGCAGAGGGTGCACTTGATGCGGCAAACATATTAAAGCCGTCACTTGCAAGAGGTGAACTTCAGCTTATCGGAGCAACAACGCTAGACGAGTACCGCAAGTATATAGAAAAAGATGCAGCTTTAGAACGCCGTTTTCAGCCGGTAGATGTAAGTGAGCCGGACACGGAGGAGACTATTGCGATACTTGCAGGTCTTAAAGAGAGATATGAGGAGCACCACGGAGTAAAGATAAGTGACAGTGCCATAGTATCGGCAGTAAAAATGTCTGAGAGATATGTAAATGACAGATTTCTTCCTGACAAGGCGATAGATGTTATTGACGAGGCGGGGGCTAGAGTTAGTCTTAGCAGATACCTTTCAACACCTGAGCTCCGTGAGCTTGAAGAAGATATATTAAGGTGGGAAAAAGAAAAAGAGGATGCCATTAGAAATGAAGATTATGCCCATGCCGGAGAGCTAAAGAAAATGCAGTCTGATGCAGAAAAAAGACTTGAAAAACTTCGCACTGACATAGAGAAAGAGAAAAACAGAAAAGAAGTATGTGTGGATGAAAATGATGTGGCAGCGGTTATCGCCGACTGGACAAAAATACCGGTTCAAAAGCTTCAGGAGGAAGAGACAGAACGTCTAAAAAAACTTGAGAGCATACTTCATGAGAGAGTAGTCGGACAGGAAGAAGCTATCGAAGCAGTATCAAAAGCTGTGAGACGAGGAAGGGTAGGGCTTAAAGATCCGAACAGACCGATAGGCTCATTCCTTTTCTTAGGACCAACAGGTGTAGGAAAAACGGAACTTTCAAAGGCACTTGCCGAAGCTGTATTCGGAAAAGAAAATGAGATAATAAGAGTTGATATGTCCGAATATATGGAGAAACACAGTGTTTCAAAAATGATTGGTTCACCTCCGGGATATGTAGGATATGAAGAGGGTGGTCAGTTAAGCGAAAAAGTGAGGAGACATCCTTATTCAGTCGTACTCTTTGACGAAATCGAAAAGGCTCATCCTGATGTATTTAACATTCTTCTTCAGATACTTGAAGATGGTCATGTTACGGATGCACAGGGAAGAAAGGTAAGTTTTAAGAATACTATCATCATTATGACTTCAAATGCAGGTGCACAGCGTATAGTATCGCCTAGCCGCCTTGGTTTTGGTACTGACGACAGTGAGGAAGCCGATTACAAAAAGATGAAAGAGGGCGTTATGGATGAAGTAAAGAAAATCTTCAAGCCTGAGTTTATAAACAGAATTGATGAAGTACTTGTATTCCATATGCTCACCAAAGAAAATCTCAAAGAGATAGTAAGAATACTACTCAGAAACCTTAGCAGCAGAACCAATGCACAGATGCGTATAAATTTTTCTGTATCAGAGAAAGCAGTAGAACATATTGCAGACAAAGGATTTGACAAAAATTATGGTGCAAGACCTATAAGAAGAGCGATACAGACAGAGATAGAAGATCTTCTTGCAGATAAACTTCTTGCAGGAGAAGTTAAGGCGGGAGAGAAAGTAAATGTTGATTATGATGAAACTGAGAAAAAGATAATCATATCAGCGGGACAGTAGAAAATAGCTGCAGCTTCAAACAAATCGATTTGTTTTAGACAACTTGACAACGGAAATCAAAATTACAAAAAAGTGATAACAGTTCAGCCTTCCATTTATTACATTCATAAATCTGCCGGTAAAATGTCAGTCGCTGCTACGCAGCTTATGTTTACCTCATGTAATAAATGAAAGGCTATTCTACCATAAAAATATAATCAGCAATACAATGAGCAAGCTCAGATATTATCGATTATATTTTTATGGCTGAACTTGTTACAAAAAAGTGACTAAAATCCGATATATTTTTTTGCAAATTGCAACAAAATGTGATATTCTAAGAGTAAATCAGTAACAGTTCAGTCATAAAAGAAATGATGAATTGTTACTTAAAGCAAAATACAATAAGCGGAAAGAAAATACGAGTGAAACGCTTATTCATTCCGCATAATTATTTCGTCAAAATAAAAGGACATAGGAGGAAAGATTATGGCTGTTATAAAGGAATTGATTCGCAAGGAGAACGACGGAACATTAAGTTTTGGAAATTTTGAGTTTGACACAAAACAGAAGAAATCTGATTTTGAGTATGAGGGAGATTTATATAAGGTAAAGACCTTTAAAGAGATAACAAAACTTGAGAAAAACGGATTGTTCGTTTATGAATCAGTACCGGGAACTGTTGTAACTGAGATGAAGAATACTGATAGTGAAATGAGTTTCATGGTAGAGGGCTGGGAGGACAGTTCTATTACGGTTGAGCTTGAGCCTGATACAGAATATAAAGTATTTGTAGATGGTACAAATATCGGTAAAATGAAGTCAAATCTTGCTGGAAAAATTAGTGTAAGTATAGAGGTAGAGCCCGAAAAGCAGTATAAGATTCAGGTTGTTAAGTTGTAATATTTATAAACTTGCCAAGTAGTGTAATATGACACAATAATCATAGCTGTTCACGCATAAGTGTGGACAGCAGCCGATAATGAGGATAAGTATGGCAAAATCTAAAAAAAAGACGGTTTTTTTCTGTAAGCAGTGCGGATATGAATCATCTAAGTGGCTTGGACAGTGTCCCGGATGTCATGAGTGGGATTCATTTGTTGAAGAACCAGTTGCAAAAGCGGTACCGGGAGTTTCGGGTACCGTTTCTGCGACTAAAAAGGATGCAGTTCCGACGCTGCTTTCTAATGTTACCACAGATGATGAAAACAGAATAAGTACAAAAATATCAGAGATGGACAGAGTTCTCGGAGGAGGTATTGTTGTCGGTTCGCTTGTGCTCGTGGGAGGTGATCCCGGCATAGGAAAATCAACCCTTTTGCTTCAGATGTGCAGAAATCTTTCGGATGAGGGTAAAAAAGTTCTCTATGTATCAGGTGAGGAATCACTTCGCCAGATAAAAATGAGAGCAGAGAGACTTGGAACATTTTCTAGAGACATTTCCATATTGTGTGAGACGGATCTTGATATAATATCAAACAGCATAACTGACATGATGCCTGATGTTGTCATAATAGACTCGATACAAACTATGTATAGGGAAGATGTAGGCTCTGCACCAGGAAGCGTAAGCCAGGTAAGAGAAGCTACAAGTATTCTTATGAGGATAGCAAAGGGGCTTCATATAACGGTATTTATCGTCGGCCATGTTACAAAAGAAGGTGTGGTGGCAGGACCGAGGGTTCTCGAACATATGGTAGATACGGTGCTTTATTTTGAGGGAGACGGTGGTGCATCGTTCAGATTTTTAAGAGGAGTAAAGAACAGATTTGGTTCGACAAATGAGATCGGTGTATTTGAGATGCGTGCAGATGGGCTTAGGGAAGTTTTAAATCCATCTGAATATATGCTTCAGGGAAAGCCTGAAAATGAAGCCGGGTCGGTCGTTGCGTGTTCTATAGAGGGGACAAGACCGATACTTGTTGAGGTACAGGCACTTGTGTGCCGCACTAATTTTAATATGCCTAGAAGAACATCAGCGGGTACTGATTATAACAGGGTAAATCTTCTATTGGCAGTAATGGAAAAAAGGATAGGGCTGCATCTGGGCGACTGCGACGCATATATAAATGTCGCAGGAGGTATGAGGATAAATGAGCCTGCACTTGACATGGGCATAGTTCTTGCTGTTCTTTCAAGTTATAAAAATATAGCTATTGACAGTAAGACGATATGCTTTGGCGAGGTTGGACTTGTAGGCGAGGTAAGAGCAGTAAACCAGGCAGAGCAGAGAGTTCTCGAAGCTGCAAAACTTGGTTTTGACAGATGTATTATGCCTAAAGTAAATTGTGAAAGTTTAAGTATTGACAGTTCACAGTTAAAAGGGATGAAACTTGTAGGAGTTAAGAGTATATATGAATTGCTGGAGGAAATATAAATGGAGTTGAAGGAAACAGAAAAAACTACGGAAGTTGTATTGGAGAGAATGGAAAATACAATGATGAATCTTGAACAGATGTCATTTGATTCAATAAATATAACTGACCGTATAGTTACATTACTTAGTGATGCCAGAGAACTGTTTGCAGCTTTCAAGACAGGTGATGAAAAAGATAAAGAAGAAGCATTACAGGGAGTTGAAAGCATTTTTAATCAACTTTTGGAGACTTCATTTGAAGTAAACAATGTATCTCATGAATTGGAAAAAGAAACTGTATATCAGAGAGAAACTGTAGATTCTATCAGGCAGATAGTTGATTATCTGTATGCCATATCCGGTGACGGAATGTTTTGATTTTTATATTAAATATATATTTTATTAAAATGTGATACTTGTAAAAGATATTATAGGAATGGAGATAATCGTGGGAAAATATGAATTTATCGCACCATGTCATTTTGGACTGGAAGCGGTTTTAAAGAAAGAGATAATACGACTCGGATACGAGATAGTAAAAGTGGAAGATGGAAAAGTGACATTTACGGGGGATTCAGATGCAATCTGCCGTGCAAATATATTTCTTAGAACAACAGAAAGAATACTGCTTAAGATAGGCAGCTTTAAGGCAACTACATTTGATGAACTCTTTGAGGGGACAAAAGCACTGCCGTGGGAAAATTACATTCCTGAAAACGGAAAGTTCTGGGTTACGAAAGCCACATCCATAAAAAGTAAGTTATTCAGTCCGTCAGACATACAGTCCATTATGAAAAAGGCAATGGTTGACAGACTTAAATCCAAATATAATGTAAGTTGGTTTCAGGAGGATGGAGCAAGTTATCCGGTGAGGGTAACTATAATGAAAGATGAAGTAGTGGTGGGGCTTGACACATCGGGAGAGTCGCTTCACAAGAGAGGTTATCGTCTTGCCACCGTAAAAGCACCGATTACGGAGACGCTTGCAGCGGCACTTATCATGCTCACACCGTGGAATAAAGAACGCATACTGCTCGACCCGTTCTGCGGAAGCGGTACATTTCCTATTGAAGCGGCAATGATAGGAGCAAATATCGCACCGGGCATGAACCGTTCGTTTATTTCCGAGGAATGGACACATATCATTCCTAAAAAAGAGTGGTATGATGCCATCGATGAAGCCGAGGATATGATAATCAGAGACATAGAGATGGATATACAGGGCTACGATATAAGTGAAAATGCGATAAAAGCAGCAATGGAAAATGCGAGAAATGCGGAGGTGGACCATCTTGTTCATTTCCAGAGACGACCGTTAAACCAGACGAGCCACCGCAAGAAATATGGTTTTATCATAACAAATCCACCATACGGAAGACGACTCGATGAACCTGACGAAATGCCTTCACTTTATAAAGAGATAGGAAATGTCTATAGAAGTCTTGACTCATGGTCAATGTATCTTATAACAGCTTATGAGCAGGCTGAAAAGTACATCGGCAGGAAAGCGGACAAAAATCGCAAGATATATAACGGCATGATGAAAACATATTTTTATCAGTATATGGGACCAAAGCCGCCGAGAAGATAGTGCTGTAAGATTTGCGTGTTAATTATGTTGCAAAAAAAGATGTATATAGTATAATAATGTTAATATTATTTGGAATATCAGGTAGAACACAGGAGTTTGCTGATTTTTGGGGCGAATAGAAATAATCTGAAAAGGGGAACTTTATTTTATAATAGAGTTCCCTAAAATATTGCTTTTAGATGTGGCAGAATTATTGCTTTTCAGGTGCGGCAAGACATACTGCTCTTATCGCTGCACAGCTTGAATTTAGCTGTCAGCCTGTGCGACAATAAATAAATTGCGTAGCAATACAGCAATCCACAAGACTTTAGAGATGGAGGAAAACATGAAGGAGTTATTAAAGTATATAAAGGATTACAAAAAGGAATGTGTCCTCGGTCCTTTATTCAAGCTGTTAGAGGCCTGTTTTGATCTTACGGTGCCTATCGTGATGGCAAAGATAATTGATGAAGGAATCGCAAAAAGTGATTCTCATTTTATACTTGTCTACGGAGGTGTCCTGATACTTTTAGCGGCGGTCGGACTTTTAAGTTCGATAACGGCACAATATTTTGCGGCTAAGGCAGCAGTCGGATTTGCCACAAATTTGAGACACGGACTTTTTAAACATATTGAGTCACTTTCATTTACGGAGATGGATACGGTTGGTATCTCAACTCTTATTACAAGAATGACAAGTGATATAAACCAGATGCAGTCAGGTGTAAATATGGCACTCAGACTGTTCCTGCGCTCGCCATTTATTGTGTTTGGTGCAGCAGTCATGGCATTTACGGTTGATGTAAAAGCTGCAATAGTGTTTGCTGTTGTTATCCCCATCCTTGCCGTTGTCGTACTTGGAATAATGGCTGTCAGTATGCCGCTTTACAGAAAAGTTCAGGCAGGACTTGATGGTATTCTAGGCAGGACAAGACAAAATCTTACGGGTGTGCGTGTTATCAGGGCATTTGACAAAGAGGAAGCGGAAAAAGAAGATTTCAACAATGAAAATCAGATACTTACAAATCTACAGCTTCTTGTAGGAAAAATATCAGCACTTACAAATCCGGTGACATATATCTTTTTGAATGTAGCACTTGTCGTACTTTTGAATGTCGGTGCGATAAGAGTTGACGGAGGACTTCTCACACAGGGAAAAGTTATTGCACTCGTTAATTATATGTCACAGATTCTTGTTGAACTTATAAAACTTGCAAATACCATTGTGCTTTCTACAAAGGCTGTTGCCTGCGGAAACAGAATACAGTCTGTATTTGATATGAAACCGTCGATTATGGATGATTTTGTATCAGACGATGAAGAATACGGTAGTATGAAAAAATCAGATAGTGCCGAAAGCAGCAAGCTGGCTGACGAAGAAAATGTTTTAGGTTCTGAAAAAGAGTTAATAAATAAATCAGCAGACAGTATTTCAAAAGGTGCAGAGGTTGTATTTGAAAATGTAGACCTGACATATAAAGGTGCAGGGGATAAGTCACTTGAAAACATATCATTTACGGCTAATGCCGGCTCGACTATAGGTATCATAGGAGGAACAGGTTCAGGAAAATCTTCACTTGTAAACCTTATACCGAGATTTTATGATGCGACCGCAGGAAAAGTTCTTATTGACGGAAAAAATGTAAAAGATTATAAAGTATCGGAAGTAAGAAGTATTGTCGGTATCGTTATGCAGAAAGCTGTGTTATTTAAAGGCAGCATAAGAGAAAACATGAAGTGGGGAAATGATAAGGCAACCGATGACGAGATAAATTTTGCACTTGAAAATGCACAGGCGGCAGAGATAGTCGCAGGCAAAGAGGGCGGTCTTGATTATATGATAGAGCAGAGCGGACGCAATCTTTCAGGTGGACAAAAACAGAGATTTACGATTGCAAGAGCACTTGTAAGACGACCAAAAGTCCTTATATTAGATGACAGTGCGTCAGCACTTGATTTTGCAACTGATGCGAAACTCAGAAAATCACTTAAACAGCTTGGTTATGAGCCGACAACATTTATCGTATCGCAGAGAACATCATCAATAAAGCACGCCGATATGATACTTGTACTCGACGACGGAAAAGTCGTTGGAAAAGGAACTCATGACGAACTTCTTGAAAATTGTGAAGTTTACCATGAAATTTATAGGTCACAGTTTAAAGATAAAAAAGCAGATGAGGAGGTGTCAGCATAATGGAAAAGAAAAAATCACAGTGGGAAACAATAAAGCGTGTTTTGAAATATACAAAAAAATACAACATTTATATAGCTTTTTCACTGATACTCGCAGCGGTAACGGTAGTGCTTACACTTTATCTTCCTATACTTACGGGTAATGCAGTTGACCTGATGCTCGGAAAAGATGCCGTCAAATTTACCGGACTTATGGCTATTTTAAAGATGATGGTAGTTATAATAGCGTTTACGGCACTTGCACAGTGGCTTATGAACATTTGCAACAACAAGATAACTTACAATGTTGTAAGGGATATAAGAAAAGATGCGTTTGAAAAAATTCAGATACTTCCATTAAAATATATTGACGGACATCCGTCAGGTGATGTTGTGAGCAGGGTTATCGCAGATGCCGACCAGTTTGCAGACGGACTTCTTATGGGATTTACACAGGCATTTACGGGAGTGCTTACGATACTTGGAACGCTTATCTTTATGTTAAGCCTCAATGTATGGATAACACTTGTCGTTGTAATTGTAACGCCGTTGTCATTTTTTGTTGCAAGTTTTATTGCGAGAAAGACATACACTATGTTTAAATTGCAATCGGCAACAAGAGGAGAGCAGACAGCACTTATAGATGAGATGGTAGGAAACCAGAAAGTCGTACAGGCATACGGACATGAGAAAGAAGCACTTGATAAGTTTGACGATATAAACAAAAGACTTCAGAAATATTCACTTCAGGCAACATTCTTCTCATCAATAACAAATCCGGCAACAAGATTTGTAAACAATATCGTGTATGCAGGAGTAGGAGTGACGGGAGCATTTTTTGCATTAAATGGATACCTTTCAGTGGGAATGTTATCATGCTTTTTAGGTTATGCTAACCAGTACACAAAGCCGTTCAATGAGATTTCAGGCGTAGTAACGGAACTTCAGAATGCCATTGCTTGTGCGGCGAGAGTTCTTGAACTTATCGACGAAGAACCTCAGATACCGGAGGACGATGATGCCGTTGAGCTTACCGGAGTAAAAGGAGAGGTGGAACTTTCGGGGGTTTACTTCTCATATGTCGAGGATAAAAAACTTATCACCGACTTTAACCTTGATGTAAAACCGGGACAGAGAGTTGCAATAGTAGGACCTACCGGCTGCGGAAAAACAACGCTTATAAATCTTTTGATGAGATTTTATGATGTAAATGAGGGAAGCATAAAAGTAGACGGAACAGACATAAGACATCTCACAAGGGCAAGTCTCCGGAAAAACATAGGAATGGTGCTTCAGGAGACTTGGCTTAAAGACGGTACTATATTTGAAAATATCGTTATGGGAAAACCGGATGCGACAAAAGAAGAAGTAATCGCGGCGGCAAAAGCAACCCACGCACACAGCTTTATAAAAAGACTTGCAAACGGTTATGACACGGTGATAAAAGAGGACGGAGACACATTGTCACAGGGGCAGAAGCAGCTTCTCTGTATCACAAGAGTAATGCTCTTAAAACCGCCAATGCTCATACTTGATGAGGCAACATCGTCAATAGATACAAGAACTGAGATAAAGATACAAAACGCATTTGGAAAGCTGATGGAGGGAAGAACAAGTTTTATAGTTGCACACAGGCTTTCGACGATACAGAATGCGGATATTATACTTGTAATGAAAGACGGAAATATAATAGAGCAGGGCAATCATGATGAACTGCTTAAGAAAAAAGGATTTTATTATAATCTTTATAATAGTCAGTTTGCGTAAAAAAGTCACAATTCACACAGAATACAAGATACAGATATAGTTTTGCAAACTTGTTTGCAGAAAACAATATCTGTATCTTGTATCAAGGCGAATAGCCTGACCCAAACGACATGACTAAGCTTTAAGCAGTTTGAAAAAATGCGGTTTTCGCTTTAGCGAAAATGCTTAGGAATGTTGTTTAACTCAGGTGTGAATTGCAAAAGGTGTGGACGATAGTTATGAAACAATATATAAATTTTTGTAGTAATTGTGGAGTTAAGAGATTTTTTATGGGAAATGAACCATATTTTATAAGTGAGTCATGCATAAATAAATTGAAAGGAATTAATAGAACTAAAGAGTTGTTTGGTTCTGTTCCTGAAGAGTATGAAAATCAAAGTTCTAATCCTGTTTTATTAACACCAAAATATATAATTGATAAAAAAACATACGAGTTTTTGAAAGGTAAATATGATAAAATGGAGTTTATACCAGTATTTTTTCATGATAAATAATTAGGATTATTTTCTAATGTTAATAAAATGAGTTGAAAAATTATAAATGAAAATGTTTATAAAGTGAAAAATATTTTGTAGGTTTTAAAGGAGTAAAAATAATGAGTACAAAAATAGGTAAAGATAAAAAGGTTCTTGTTCTTGATTTGGATGGTACGCTTACCAATTCGCAGAAGGAGATTACGGACAGAACATTGGATGCTATTATGAAAATGCAGGAGCAGGGGCACAAGATTGTGATTGCGACGGGCAGACCTACGCCGGGGGCGGAACCTGTTGCGAAGAAACTTAAACTTGATAAGTTTGGTGGTTTTATCGCAGCGTTTAACGGCGGTCAGATTACTGACTGTGGTACGGGTGAGGTTATTTATCAGCAGACACTTCCGGAGGATATAGTTCCCAAACTTTTTAAACTGGCGGAGGAGCTTAATATCGGACTTGTTTCATATGACAGGACAGGGATAATCGCTGCGGACAGACCAGACAAGTATATCGACCTTGAAGCGAGGATAAATCATCTGCCGGTTTCATATAAAAAGAATATTATAGAATATATTGATTTTCCTCTCAATAAGTGTCTTGGAACAGCAGAGCCGGAGGTTGCTCCTGAAAAAGAGCAGGCTTTTAAGGACAGATTTGGTGACAGGATAAATGTGTCACGCTCAGAGCCGTTTTTTATTGAGATTACACCGAAGGGCATTGACAAGGCGGCTTCTTTAGAGCATCTCTGTGAGATAATCGGAAGTTCAAGGGAAAATATGATAGCCTGTGGTGACGGCTTTAATGATATTTCTATGATAAAGTATGCGGGTGTCGGTGTTGCTATGGCAAATGCACAGGAGGAAGTAAAGGCAGTAGCAGATTATATAACGGCTTCCAATGATGAGGATGGTGTCGCACAGGTTATAAGTGAAATGATACTGGATGAAATATAAATTTTCGAGGATAGCATAAATTTTTGACAAAAACATCAAGCCCAAAGTGCTGCAGATGCGAAGCATCAGCATTTTGGGCTTATTACATCAGTTATTTTTCCATTCTTCAATCACACAGGTGTGATGTTTTTTATCCGAACCATCCGTATTATAATTGATACCCACTAAAAGAATTTTGTCACTGTATCCGGATAATGCACCGTGGCACTTTTTCTATCTGCATCATAACCTAAATATCCCAAATGAATAAGTGCTGTAAATGCGTCATCCTTTGAATGAATATCGGATAAATCATTTTGGAATGACCGGGTATCAACAATTACCTTTCCACCTGCAAGCATTGTCATAATGTCATCTTTAAGACCTGCATAATTCATTGTAATAAATGTATTGATTGATGAGAAAGAAGAGGTGTTTCTCCAGTAAGAATCACAGTCCTGGTCTATCATAGCTTGTGTAACCGAGTTTGGATTATACATATGGACACCATCTATCAAATAACCATTATACCATGCTTTAACTGAGTCAAAATCCATATCATATTTTTTACACAATTCTTTGACTTCTTCCTCTGTAAAACCATAGTATTTTGTGATTGGTTTTGATTTCAACATTGTATATTCACGGAAATTGTTAAGAGCTGACTCGTCCTTAATCTTTTTAATAGGTAAAATTCCGGTAATATATCCGAGTGCTAAAAATGCTTTTGATTCCTCTGATTTAAACAGTGAATGAAGAAATTGCAAATAACTGTGCACAAGTTCTTTATCATCACTGTTTCTGATAACGCAGTCCCATTCATCAATAATGATTACAAATGGAATAGTTGTTTTTTGGTAAACAGACATAAGGATAACACTAAATTTTTTTGAATAATCAATTTCGTCATTAAATGACTTTTTAAAATCGTCTATTATATACTCTTTTATTTTCTCTACCAGATTATCCTTAAAATCGTCCCAAAAAGAAGAAATATCCAGATGAATAACATTATATTTGTTCATGTATTTCTTATAGTCTGCATTTGCCGCAATCTTTGTGTTATCAAAAAGATTTGATGAATCGCAACCGAGACTGTAATATGCGTCTATCATACCGGCAGCGTGTGACTTGCCAAAACGCCTTGCATGGCTTACGGCGATACAATTTCTAGGTGTACCGAGCACTTTATTAAGATATGCTATCAGTTCGGTCTTGTCTACATATATTTCATAATTTCTATCTTTAGTAAAACTTTCATTTGTTGGATTGAAATATATACCCATTTAAACACCCCGTTTCTTATAAAAAATAGTTAGTATTGTAAAAAGATTATTAGTGTTGTTTGTTTGTTTTTAGTATATTTTGTTTCGGGTATAATGTCAATTATGTGAACTTGTGTAATTTTGTGGTATGTTATAACTCATGTTTGCTATACAAATAACTATTAAAACTGGAAAGATATAAAATAATGCCAAATTTTGTGATATAATGTTGTAGACAAAAGAAAATGCTGAAAAGCAGAACAATATAGGAGGTAGATTATGAGTAAAAATTTAAGAAAAATGGTAACATTTGGTTTGGTATTGGCAATGTGAATTTTGCCAATAAGTGCACATAGTAACATAGCTTCTGCACAGGAAAAGACAGGGACAATGGTTATGACAAAGGAGGATGAGATTGACAGCTTTGATGACCTTGCAGGAATGACATTAGATATGAGTAATAAAAATATTGTGCCTGATGAAAATGGAAAGGTAGAAATTGATGTAAATGATGCAGTTCCGCAAGGGAATATGGCAAGAAATATGATACAGGGAGAATTAAAGTTTTGGATAAGCGATTTAAATGATTTTTCCGGCATGACGGGAGTATCACCGAAAAATAAACCTATACAGAATATATATATAACGGATAATGAGATATATGTAACTCAAGTATATACTAAAAATGGAAAACGAAATAATGTAAAGATTTCAAGATGTAAAATATTGCCTCAAAATCACAAATTAGCACAGGCACAGGATTCTATGAATCTTGAAGGTGTTGGACACGGTCAAAATCTGATTCCGTATCAGTATAATAATAATCAATACTTTATTGTATGTGCAAGTGCAAATAAAACAAAAATAGATAAAAATACTACCTATTGGGAAGCTGGTAAAATCGGTAAAATTGAATATCAACCAAATGTAACATTTACAAGTGCAGAAATTGACAAACTGGATGACACAGAGTATTCAAACAAAACAAGAACACCATTTTATGATTTAAGAAGATGTGCTGTCAATGTATCTCCTGACGGAAAAAAGATGCTTATGTTTAAACAGAGCAGGCAAGGAAATGTCCAATATTCATTTTATGATTTTAATGCCATAAAAAAAGTGTTAGACAGCAATTCAACTAATGACAGAAGTTTTAGATATAATGATAAATTAGCTGAAGCCTGTGATAGTGATGTAATAAATGCCGATAATGTTCCTAATGGGCAATTACAGGGAATAGCAATAGATAATGATTTGAATATATATACCTGTTCTGATGGGGAAAATAACTATAATTGCAGAGCGGTTATTTCTGTAATATTCAAATCATCAAAAAGAACATATAGTTATAATGTATATGGTGACATTGGAGAAATGCTATATTATTTACACGGTCAAGTATCTGATTTAGAGTTAGAAATAGAGGGCATACAAATACTAAATGATAAAATATATATAGGTATGGCTCCTAAAAATCAAGATATACGAAATAATGCATTTATATATTCTGTTGAATTAAGTGATATTCATGAAATTTAAATAAAGTGTATTTTATTGCAACAAAATTCATAAAAAGCTGTCTTATATTATAAGGAATAATTTTTAAAAATCAATTTAAAAAGCGTGCAGAAATGGAGGTTTATTATGAAGAAAGAAAAAATGCTTGTGAAAAGAAAATCCACCGATAATTGGTCTTTTAAACAAATTATGATATTTGGATTTGCTATTATAGTATTAGCATCAATAATATTTATGCAGGCTGATAATGCTTCGGCTGCAAAAAAGAAAAAACAGACTCAGGAATATGTATCTATGAGTTATAAAAAAGGTGTGCTTACGATT
>ERZ826613.1465-NODE-1465-length-27838-cov-10.372854_pt1 | contig 27838 bp, 23 predicted proteins | sample MGYA00519925_ERZ826613 | MGnify/ENA primary metagenome ERZ826613 (study PRJEB31778, sample SAMEA3449236) | human gut metagenome | biome: human gut; feature: human-associated habitat; material: faeces | place: United Kingdom | collected 2010/2012 ... | reverse complement strand
CGATGGCATCGTCCGGCACCTCAATGCCAAACTCATCCTCCAGCGTCATCACCATGTCCACGATATCCAGGCTGTCGGCCTCGAAATCACTCATAATGTCGCTCTCCATCGTGATCTTAGCAGGGTCAATATCCAGCTGCTCTGCCAGCAGTGCACGGATCTTTTCAAAAGTATCCATCGTCGCGGTCTCCTTTTGTCAATGATTCTTTCTTCTCTGCCTGCACGCCCTCTCCGGCGCGCAAAAGCACTCTCTCTTTTTATATCCCATGGGCCGTATCTTGTCAAGCCCTGTTTTGCATTCCGGCCCTTTACGGGCAGAAAAAACCGATGAAAATTGCACAAAGCCCTCTTTTTTGCTTGACAGAAGCCCGTTTGATTCTTATGATTATATGTGACGAACCAAACCTCTCAGCCATGCTGCATCAGCATGGCCGCAGAGGTCCCGCCTGTAAAGGAGATTGCTCCATGAAATTGTCATTTACCAAGATGCAGGGCTGTGCCAATGATTACATCTATCTGGACTGCCGTGCATCCGGTGTGCCCGCAGACATCGCCGCGCTTGCACAGCGGCTCTCAGCCCGGCATTTTTCCGTGGGTGCAGACGGCATCATCTGCATCTGCGCCCCTGTGACCCCCGGGGCCGATGGCCGAATGCGCATTTTCAACGCAGACGGCAGCGAGGCCCAGATGTGCGGCAACGGCGTGCGCTGTGTGGCCGAGTGGCTCTACACCCACGGGGTGGAAAAGCCTGTCCTGACCATCGACACCAACAGCGGTGTCAAGCGCATCAGCCGGCAGGGCGCACAGCTGTGGCAGGTGGAGATGGGCGCTTACAGCACCCTGTCGGCCGACCTGCCGGCCATCCACATGGGCGAAGGCCCGCTGGTGGATCAGCCGCTCACCGTAGAGGGAAACGTGTGGAAGGTGACCTGCATCAGCGTGGGCAACCCCCACTGCGTGACCGTGGTAGAGGATGTGGACAGCCTGAAGCTGGAAGCCATCGGCCCGGCGTTCGAGCATCACGCCAACTTCCCGGAGCGCATCAACACCGAGTTCGTGCAGGTGGTGGATGCCGCCCACCTGAAGATGCGGGTGTGGGAACGCGGCAGCGGCGAGACCTGGGCCTGCGGCACCGGCACCTGCGCCACCGTGGCGGCTCTGACCGAGCTGGGCATCTGCCCCGCCGGGCAGGATATCCATGTGCAGCTGCGCGGCGGTGAGCTGGTCATCCGGGTGCTGCCCGGCAGGCAGCTGCTGATGACCGGCAGCGCTGTCACGGTGTACGAGGGAGTTGCGGAAGTTTAACATCCTCGCCCTCTCCGTCATTGCTTTGCAATGCCGCCTCTCCCAAAGGGAGAGGCAATTGCGGCTCAACGGTCAGCTTCTGCTGGCGTAGACGCTGCATCGGCTCTCCCTTTGGGAGAGCTGGACGCGAAGCGGCCTGAGAGGGCGGGCAATCTTATAAAGTGAGGGAACAACTTATGAAAATGAATCACCATTACGGCGAGCTGAAGGCAAGCTACCTGTTCGTGGACATTGCCCACAAGGTGGCCGCCTATCAGGAAGCACACCCCGAAAAGGAGATCATCCGCCTGGGCATCGGCGATGTGACCCAGCCTCTGGCAAAGTGCGTGGTCACCGCCATGCAGGATGCTGCCGCTGAGATGGGCACCAAGGAGGGCTTCCACGGCTACGGCCCCGAGCAGGGCTATCCGTTCCTGAAGCAGGCCATTCAGGGCTACTACGCAGGCCGCGGCACCCAGCTGGCTGAGGACGAGATCTTTATCTCCGATGGTGCCAAGAGCGACCTGGCCAACGTGCTGGGCCTGTTCGATGTGGACAACACCGTTCTGGTCCCGGACCCCGTGTACCCCACCTATGTGGACGACAACGTGACCGACGGCCGCAAGATCATTTACGGCCGCACCAGCCAGGAGAACGGCTTCCTGGGGATGCCCGATGACAGCGTGAAGGCTGACATCATCTACATCTGCAGCCCCAACAACCCCACCGGTGCCGCCTACACCCGCGAGCAGCTCAAGGCCTGGGTGGACTACGCCAAAAAGAACAACGCCGTTATCCTGTACGATGCCGCCTACGAGTGCTTCATCACCGATCCCGCTCTGGCACGCAGCATCTTTGAGGTAGAGGGTGCCCGCGAGTGCGCCATTGAGATCTGCTCCTTCTCCAAGATCGCAGGCTTCACCGGCACCCGCTGCGGCTACACCATCGTGCCCCACGAGCTGGAGCGCGAGGGCATGAACCTGAACAAGCTGTGGCTGCGCCGCCAGACCACCAAGTTCAACGGCGTGCCCTACGTCGTTCAGCGCGCTGCTGCTGCCGTGTTCACCGAGAGCGGCATGGCTGAGATCCAGGCCAACCTCGATTACTACCGCCAGAACGCCAAGGTCATTGCCGACGCACTGGACGAGTGCGGCGTGTGGTACTGCGGCGGCAAGAACAGCCCCTACATCTGGCTGCGCTGCCCCGGCGGCATGAAGAGCTGGGAGTTCTTCGACTGGCTGCTGGAGAACTGCGGCGTGGTCGGCACCCCGGGTGTCGGATTTGGTGAGTGCGGCGAGGGCTACTTCCGCCTGACCGCCTTCGGCGATGCCGAAAAGACCAAGGTCGCCGCCCAGCGCATCAAGGCCGCCATCCAGACTCTGTAATCTTACACAAGCAAAAAGGCGATGCAGTTTCGAACAGCTGCATCGCCTTTTTCTTTTATTTCCGGCCCGTCAGCCGGTTGAGCAGCATCACTGCCAGAACAATGATGCCGATGACAAGGATGATGCCGACCATTCCGATCAGCATCATCGGCAGCGTGGTCATCCACGAAGTAAGATGAAGCATGCGATTACCTCCGTTAAACCATCAGGGTCAGGATCAGGCCGCCTGCAATGACGGACGCGATCTGTCCCGAAACATTGACGCTGATGGAATACATCAGCAGGAAATTCTGGTTGTCCTCTTCCAGGCCCATCTTGTTGACCACACGGCCACTCATGGGGAAGGCCGAGATGCCGGCCGCGCCGATCATGGGATTCAGCTTTTTGCCCTCCGGCCGGAAAAGGTTCAGCAGCTTTGCAAACAGCACGCCGCCTGCCGTGTCAAAGACAAAGGCCACCAGACCCAGTGCAAGGATAAGCAGGGTGTCGGGCCGCACAAACTTGTCGGCGGTCATCTGCCCGGCAACGGTCAGGCCCAGCACGATGGTGATGAGGTTTGCCAGCACATTCTGGGCGGTCTCGCTCAGCGCATTCAGCACCCCGCACTCCCGCAGCAGGTTGCCGAACATCAAAAAGCCCACCAGCGCCACACTGGCCGGAGCCACCATGCCTGCAATGATCGTAACCACGATGGGGAACAGGATCTTGGTCAGCTGGGAAACACTGCCCTTTTCATAGGACATCCGGATGCGGCGCTCCTTCTGCGTGGTCAGCAGCCGGATCACGGGCGGCTGCACGATGGGCACCAGCGCCATGTAGCTGTAGGCTGCCACCATGATGGCACCGAGGTACTGGGAGTTGAGCGTGTTGGCCACGAAAATGGCGGTAGGGCCGTCTGCCGCACCGATGACAGCGATGGAGGCAGCATCCTTCAGGTCAAAGAAGAAGCCCGCCAGAAACAGGGTAAAGAAGATGCCGAACTGGGCCGCCGCACCAAAGAGCATCAGCCACGGCTTTTCCAGCAGCGGGCCAAAATCGATCATGGCACCGATGCCGATGAAGAGCAGCAGTGGGAACAGCTCGTTGGACATGCCCGCTTCAAACAATGCAGAGATGGGGCCGACCGTATCCCCCTGCGTGATGGCACCCGAGAGGGGCAGGTTGACCAGAATGGCACCAAAGCCCATGGGCAGCAGCAGGCTCGGCTCCATCTTTTTGGCGATGGCAAGGTAGATGAGCAGCGCGCCGATGCCCCACATCACCACCATCTGCCAGGTCAGATTCCCAAAATTGGAAAAGAGACTGGCGAATGTGTTCAGAAGATCCATATTTATTTTTCCTCCTTGTGTTCCGGTGCCGGGCAAGAAAAAAGAGACCCCTGCCACAGCACTCTGTCTGTGACAAAAGTCTCAAGCCAACACATGACATCGGGCATTTCTGCCGTGATGACGCTGCCATGCAGCACCCCGCAGGCCCTGCGGAATGCCCTTTACTCCCTTTTATCGATTCTAATTAAATCAGAATGCAGTCCCCTCTGTCAAGGGGTTCCTGCATTTCTTTGCCAAACTTTGCTTCAGCGCTCAAACGTTGTGCTGAGGGTGGTCTCCCAGGTTTGGCCGGGGGCAAGGCAGGCGGCAGCGGCGCGCTGGCTCCACTCCTGGGTATCGGTCTGGGCACCGGGCAGGGAGTGCCACGGCTCAATGCAGACAAAGCGCACTGGCTTTGCCGGAGCCGACCAGATGAGGGTGTAGGGGTAACCCTCCACATTGCAGACGATCCCCTTGCCGGTGTCCTTCTCGTAGATGCCCAGCGTGCGGCTGCGCAGACCGGCCATGCAGAAGCTGTCGTTCTCAAACAGATCGTCTGTCAGGGGGATGCTCTGCTCGTTCTTCCACCGGTAACCGCACTTGCCGGTCAGCAGACCGTTGGGATAAGCGTCCAGGATCATCGGGCTTTCCGGCTGGTCGAAGCGGAACTCGTAATCGGTGGTGGTGTGCTGGTCATCAAAGGGGATGCGGAACGCCGGGTGGTAGCCGATGCCGAACTGCAGCTCCTCGGCGGCATCGGCAGGGTTGGTGACAGTCAGGGTGTGGTGCACCGTCCTGCCCTCCAGCCGGAAGGTGCTGGTCAGAACAAAATCAAACGGGAAGCGCTCTGCCTTGCTCTTTTCATCCGAGCGCAGCTCCAGCCGGATGGTGTCGCCCTCGGCGCAGAGCAGGGTGTGCTCCACGTCCCGGGCAAAGCCGTGCTGACCGCCGGGGTAGGTCTTGCCATTATGGGTAAAGGCCCCGCCGGTCAGCTTGCCCGTCCAGGGGAAAAGGATGGGGGCGTGGCGCTTCCAGACAGCCGGGTCGGCCTGCCAGAGCATCTCCTGCCCGGCGGCGTTTTTCAGGCTGACTGCTTCGGCACCATGGGTATCCACGGTCAGGGTCAGGAATTCGTTGTGAATGGTTGCCTGCATGATTCATCTCTCCTTTTTATCTGTTGACGATGTGCTCGCCGTTTCCTTCCAGCCAGGTGCGCAGGTTCCGGGTGGTAATGTCCATCAGGTTCTGCAAAGCCTCCCGGGTCGTCCACGCAATGTGCGGTGTGAGAATAGCGTGGGGTTCTGCCCGCAGGGGGCTTTCCTGAGGCAGAGGCTCGGTGACAAAGGCATCGGCCCCGTAAAAGCCCAGCTGACCGCTGTGGAGGGCCGCTGCCACGGCCTCCTCATCCACCAGCGCGCCCCGGGCCGTGTTGAGCAGAATGGCCCCGGGCTTCATCTTCGCCAGCGCCTCCGCGTTGACAAGGCCCCGGGTCTGGGGCGTGGCCGGGCAGTGCAGGCTGAGGATATCGCACCGCCTCAGCAGGGTATCATAATCCACGAACTCCACACCGTCGGCGGCGTATTCGGGCCGGACGGTGCGGGTGCAGACCAGCACCTCCATGCCAAAGGCTCTGGCAATGCGGGCCGACTGCCGCCCGATGCTGCCATAGCCGTAAACGCCATAGGTCTTGCCGTAGAGCTCCATCTGGGGCAGCAGGCCGATGCTCTCCGGGATATCCAGCTGCCAGCACCCCTGCTTGACGGCACGGTTGTAGCGCTCTGCGCACTGACAGATGGCCAGCAGCAGGCTGAAGGTCATCTGGGCCACGCTGTAAGTAGAATAGCCCGGCACATTGGCCACTGCAACGCCGTGGCGGCGGCAGGCTTCCAGATCCAGGTTGTCGGTGCCCGTGGCGATGATGCCCACCCATTTCAGGTTCGGGCACTGCTGTAAGATCTCCTCATCCATGCGGCACTTGTTCAGCAGAACAATGTCCGCATCTCCAATGCGGGGGGCGATCTCCTCGTAGGCCGTGCGGATATAGCTGGTGGTATCGGGCACCAGCGCCTTTACCCCCGACCAGTCGAGGTCGCCTTCCTCCATGACATAGCTTTCCAGAATGACAGCTTTCATCTCAGTCCTCCAACAAAACGTCCTCGCTCAGCACCTGACCGATGGGCTTGGCAATGCACAAGTCGGCCTGCGCATCGGCCCCGGTGGGCTGCATGTTGATGACCACCAGATGGCGGCCACGGAAGTACCGGATGAGCCCCGCCGCCGGGTAGACCACCAGACTGGTGCCACCGATGATGAGAGTATCCGCCTTGCGGATGGCAGACACAGCCCCGGAGAGCACCTCCTCGTCCAGCCCTTCCTCGTACAGGACGACATCCGGCTTGACGATGCCGCCGCACTTGGGACAGCGGGGCACGCCGGTACTGTTGGCAATGAAGTCCACATCGTAGAACGTGCCGCACTTCACGCAGTAGTTGCGCAGGGTGCTGCCGTGGAGCTCGTAAACGGTCTTAGAACCTGCCGCCTGATGCAGGCCGTCGATGTTCTGGGTAACGATGGCTTTCAGCCTGCCCTCCCGCTCCAGCTTTGCCAGCCGCAGGTGGGCAGCGTTGGGCTTTGCCCCCTTCACAATGAGCTTATCCCGGTAGAACCGGTAGAACTCCTCGGGGTTCTCCTCCCAGAAGGTGTGGCTCAGGATGGTCTCGGGCGGGTAATCGTACTTCTGGTGGTACAGGCCGTCCACGCTGCGGAAATCGGGGATGCCGCTTTCGGTGGAGACCCCCGCGCCGCCAAAAAAGACGATGCGGTCGCTCTCGGCAATGATTTTTTCCAGTGCAGGAACCATAAAAGAAACGCTTCCTTTCCGGCAGATCGTTGTGTTTTGGATAGCTCCAGTATAACACAAATCCAGAGGAAAGGAAGCGTTTCTTTTTTGATGGGATCGTCCCCTTGCTCAGCGCCCGTTTTCGGCAAACAGGGTCCCCAGTGCATCCAGCAGATCATGCGGGAGCATCCCGGTTTCCCCGTGCAGGGCAGCGGCACGGTCGGCAGCTGCACCATGGAGATAAACGGCACAGGCAGCGGCATCAAAGGCAGGCAGGCCGCAGGCCAGCAGGGCGCTGGTCATGCCCGCCAGCACATCCCCGCTGCCGCCCCGGGAAAGCCCCGGGTTGCCGGTGGGATTGACCGCGCAGCGGCCATCCGGCCCTGCAATGACGGTGTGCACCCCCTTCAGCACCACCACAGCATTCCATGCTTTCGCATAGCACAGCGCCGTGCCCTCCCGGTCCGCATTGATCTCTGCCGCAGAGTATCCGGTCAGCCGGGCCATCTCGCCGGGGTGGGGCGTTAAAATCAGTTCTCCTTGAGGGTGAGGCATTTTTTCCGTTTGGAGCAGGTCAGCGGTGGCGTTCAGGCCATCCGCATCCAGCACTGCACTGCCGGAAAAGCCGGGCAGGAGCGTTTTCACCAGTGCCCGGGTCTCGGCGGCACGGGCCGCGCTCTGGGCCGTATAGCCCAGCCCGGGGCCCGCCAGCAGAACAGAGGCCTTCTGCCGCCGGATGCGGTCGATATTCTGGGGCGAGATGCCGCCTTCGGCCCCCGCTTCGCAGGGGCAGAGGCAGCACTCGGGCAGGCGGGCGGCCACTGCCGCCAGCACCGGCTCCACACTTGCCAGCGTAACGATGCCGGCCCCTGTGCGCAGGGCACCTTCCACGGCCAGCGCCGCCGCGCCCCGGTAGGACGCACTGCCCGCCACCGCCAGCACGGAGCCAAAGGTCCCCTTATGTGCGTCCCGGGGGCGGGGCTGGATCTTTTGCCAGACAAAATCAGAAGTTGTTTCAAACATAGGCGGCTCCTTTCGGGTGAGATTTCGCCCTCTCAGTCAAAGCCTTACGGCTTTGCCAGCTCCCCCAAAGGGGGAGCCTATTGCGGGTCTTGGATAAAGGCAGCATTGCCTCTCCCTTTGGGAGAGGTGGCAGCGCGTAAGCGCTGACGGAGAGGGCGAGGATGTTACCCTTCCCCCTGCAAATACCTCCGGATCTCCTTCTCCGCCTCCTGCACCTCTTCATGGAACATGCGGGCAGAGACACGGAGGGCACCATGGCCCAGGATGATGACCTGTTCCATGCCATCGGAGGTGGCCACGCGGACGCGGCGGCCCTTGCCGATCTCATGGGTGACACGCTCGATGAACATATCGGCGGTCTCGGCTTCCCGGGTGTAGACCACATGGATATTGTGGTACTGTTCTATGCTGCCGGGGCTGCCCGGTACACGGTAGGCATCAAACACAAGGATGAGCACGCACTTCTTAAAGCCCTGATAGTTGCAGAGGATGTCCATCAGCCTGTGGCGGGCCGCTTCCAGGCTCTCTTTGGAGAGTGCGTTCAGCTCGTCCCATGCAAAGATGATATTATAGCCGTCCACCAGCAGGTATTCAGGCTGGATCTCCCACTGCTCGGCGTTGAAATCAGGGCGTTCCCGCTTCTGGGTGGGGCGGAACGCCGCCAGCGGGTCCCGCTTGATGGGCCCATAGGTCTGTTCAAAGATCTTCAGCAGCTCAGCATCCTCTTCCAGGGTGGCGCGGTAGGCGGCCATCCGGCGGGGACGGGCCTGCACCGTTTCTTCGGTCTTTGCAGTCTTGCCCCAGCCGCTGTCCACATGCATGTGGCTGCGCACCTGCTCCCAGGGCACCACAAATCCGGCCCCGTGGGCGCAGAACACCGAATCTGCCGGGTTGTCGAGGTCGTGTTCCGGCTCATAGCCCGCGGCCTCAATGACCTCTGCTGCATTGTGGCAGGGACGGTAACCGTCCAGCGTCAGGGTCAGGTGTCCCCTGCCCCGGGTGTAGCCCACCACCTCCATGGGGTAGCTGCGCATGGTGGAGGCCGGTGCGGTGCCGGTGAGCAGGGTGGTATCCCCGTCGGCTCCGGTCTCGGGCGGGTCAAAGCTGCCGCCCATGTTCTGGATATCATTCATGGCGCGGCCCACGTTGTCAGAGGGCAGCTCCAGCCGGAAGGCATACCACGGCTCCAGCAGCTGGGTCTTGTGGATCTGGTCTGCCATCATCAGGCCCTGCCGGACGGCGCGGTAGGTCGCCTGCCGGAAGTCGCCGCCCTCGGTGTGCTTGAGGTGAGCGCGGCCCGCAATGAGGGTGATCTTCACATCGGTCAGGGGTGCCCCGATGAGCACGCCCAGATGCTGCTTTTCCTCAAGATGCGTCAGCACCAGCCGCTGCCAGTTCTTGTCCAGCACCTCTTCCCGGCAGTCGGCGGCAAACTGCATCCCGCTGCCCCGGGGCAGCGGCTCCAGCTTGAGGTGGACTTCCGCATAGTGGCGCAGGGGCTCGTAGTGGCCCACGCCCTCCATGGCTTCGGTGATGGTCTCCTTATACAGGATGCCGCCGGGTCCGAAGCTGACCTCCAGCCCGTACCGCTCGGCCAGCAGGCTTTTCAGCACCTCCAGCTGGATCTCGCCCATCAGCTGGACATGGATCTCGCCCAGGGTCTCGTTCCAGACCACATGGAGCTGGGGCTCCTCCTCTTCCAGCCGATGGAGCTTTCCCAGCGCGGCGTGCACATCCGCGCCCTCGGGCAGCAGCACCTGATAGCTCAGCACCGGCTCCAGCACCGGCAGGTCACTGTCCCGTTCCGCCCCCAGACCCTCGCCCGGGCGGGCTTTGGTCAGGCCGGTAACAGCGCACACCTGGCCGGGGCCGATGCACTCCGCCAGCGTAAACTTTGCGCCGGAGTAGAGCCGCAGCTGGTTGGCCTTTTCGGCCCATGGCTCCCCGTCGGCCTCTCCGGTGAGCAGAGCTTTCACCTTGAGCGCGCCGCCGGTCACCCGCAGCCAGGTCAGGCGGTTTCCCTGCTCATCCTGGCTCACCTTGAACACCTTGGCCCCGAAGGCTTCCAGCGCGGGGGCCGGGCGGGTATAGCGGTCAAGGCCCTCCACCAGCGCGTCCACACCCTGCAGCTTCAGGGCTGAGCCAAACCAGCAGGGAAACACATGCCGCCGGGCAATGGCGGGGATGAGGTCGGTATCGGTCAGGATTCCCCGGTCCAGCATCGTCTCCATCAGCCGCTCATCGCAGAGAGCCAGCGCCTCGTCCCGGTCGGCCTGCTCTGCCCCAAAATCCAAAAAGCCATCCCCCAGCCGACGGTTCAGCTGGGTCAGGAGCGCTTCCCTGCCCGGGCCGGGCAGGTCCATCTTGTTCACGAACACAAAGGTGGGGATGCGGTACCGCCGCAGCAGCCGCCAGAGCGTCTCGGTATGGCTCTGCACGCCGTCGGTGCCGCTGATGACCAGCACCGCATAATCCAGCACCTGCAGTGTCCGCTCGGTCTCCGTGGAAAAATCCACATGGCCCGGGGTGTCCAGCAGGGTAAAATCGGTATTGCCCGCCGTGAAGAGGGCCTGCTTGGAGAAAATGGTAATACCGCGCGCCTTTTCCAGCGCGTCGGTGTCCAGAAAGGCATCCTTATGGTCCACCCGGCCCAGCTTGCGGATGGTGCCGGTGCCGTAGAGCAGGGCCTCGGAAAGGGTGGTTTTGCCGCTGTCCACATGGGCCAGAATGCCGATGACCAGCTGCTTGTGCTCTTGTTCCATGCCGCGGCCCCCTTACAGCACGCTGGCGATCAGCGCAGCAGCGACCAGCGGCAGGCCCAGCACCAGATTGGAGAGCAGGCTGCAATAGGTGCGCTCCTCGGGTTCCAGCTCCTCAAAAGAGACGATCTTCTCATCCGCATAGTCGATGATGGAGCGGGTGGAGTGGATCTTTTTCTGCCGCTTGCCCATCCCCTTGAATTCCTCCAGCAGATGGTGGATGGTCACGCCATCCAGCCGCAGGTAGTCCACCCAGGCCCAGATGAGCAGCACCACGCCGCACAGAAAGCCCGGGGCCTCCCAGATGGTAAACGTGCCATCGCTGACATAGCGCTGCCACAGCAGCATCAGCACGGCCACAATGGAGGTGCGGGTCACGGTCTTATATAAAATGGGGTGGAACATGTAGCGTTTGTACATCGAGGTCAGTTTCTTCATGGTGCGCTCCTTATTGATACAGATACACTTTATTGTATCATGTTTTTGTGAAAAAAGATAGCTGTTTTGTGCGCACAGCGTGAACAGTTTCTCTCTTTCGCCTGTTCTTCACAGATATACAGTTCTTTCCATTTTATAGTAATTTTTTCCAAATCCTTTTCCCATGAAAGTGTTTGTCACCGTTTTGTTTCCAATTCTATGCTATGGCGGATTGACTTCTTTCCAGTAAAGTGCTAAAATATACAGTGGTGCGACTTTTGTCTTTCCTGTGCACTTTTTGGAAAGGCAGACAGCCTCACTGCGTTTAGGAAAAGGAAAAACGCGCGGCTCTGTCCGCGCAAGATCTGGGAGGATCATCCAATGAGCTTCAATTTTGATCGCCGCACCTTCCTGAAGGGTGCAGGTGCTGTGGGTGCCGCCAGCCTGCTGGCAGCCTGCGGCGAAAAGTCCAACAACACCGGCAATGGTACTGCCGCCAGCGGCGCTGCTGCCCCCAACTCCACCGGCGCTACCCCCCTGAAGGAGTTCATCTCCTTTGAGAGCGGCAACCGTGAGCTGGAAAGCTGGAACATGCTGTACACCCAGAAGGCTGAAGATGCCAACGTGGTCACCAACCTGTGGGACGGCCTGCTGAGCTTTGACCGCTACGGCAAGGTTGTGCCCGCCATCGCTTCCAGCTGGGAGCACAATGAGGATGCCACTGTCTGGACCTTCCACCTGCGGGACGACGTGGACTGGGTGGATTGCAACGGTGAGGTCAAGGCTCACCTGACCAGCAAGGACTTCCTGGTTGGTTTTGAATGGGTGATGAACGCCATCAAGAACGAGGCCAACAACACCTCCATGCCCAACGATACCATTGTGGGCGCTTACGAGTACTACGAGCTGACCAAGGAAGCCGGTGACGCTGCTGCTGACATGACCTACGAGGACATGCTGGCTGCCGGTGTGGGCATTGAGGCTCCGGATGATTACACTCTGGTGTTCACCTGCCCCAGCGCCTGCCCCTACTTTGATACCGTTGCCGCCTACAACAGCTTCTACCCCGTGGCTCCTGCTCTGATCGAGGAGCTGGGTGTCGATGGCTTCCGGAGCTGCGACAACACCACCATGTGGTACAACGGACCCTATGTGGTAGAGGAGTACATCCAGGGCAACACCAAGAGCTACATTCCCAACCCCAACTACTACGATGCTGCCAACGTCAGCCGCTTTGAGCGCTTCACTGTCACCATGATCAGTGACGGTTCCATCAGCCTGCAGCTGTATCAGAACCGCGAGCTGGACGAGGTGGACCTGGGCGAGAGCAACATCACCACCATTCAGTCCGATCCTTCCAACGAGTACAATCAGCAGCTGTGCGAGAAGCGTGCCAAGAAGTTCAGCTACTGCTTCATCTTTAACTACGACAAGAAGAACACCGATGGCACCCCCGATGAGAACTGGAACAAGGCCATTGCCAACAAGGCCTTCCGCCAGTGCTTCTCCAAGGGCATGGTGCTGAACAAGTTCTTCGCCCGTTACAACCCCATCAATCCCCTGAAGTGCGAGAACGATTTCTTCACCATGAAGGGCCTGTGCTACACCTCTGACGGCACCGACTACACCAACCTGGTGGCCAAGGAGATGGGTCTGGACGGCGAGGCTTACGACGGCAAGACCATGAAGCACCTGCGCGCCAACAACGGCGACATCACCGAGCTGAAGAAGCAGGCCATGGAAGAGCTGAGCGCCATTGGTGTCACCTTCCCTGTTCACTGCTCCTACTACATTCTGGCCGGCTCCACCTCCGCTCTGGATAGCGCAACCGTGCTGAAGCAGTGCTTCACCGACAGCTTCGGCGATGACTTCATCGTGCTGGATATCAACACCTTCGTGTCCTCCACCATGAAGGAGGTCGTGGCACCCAAGCTGCAGAGCTTCGTCCACATGGGCTGGGGCGCTGACTTCGGCGATCCCATCAACTTCCTGACCCAGATCATCGTTCACGACGACAATGCTTACTACAGCTGCAACATGACCAACATCGCAGGCATTGTGAACAATGGCCCCGCCAGCTACCAGACCGAGCTGGTTGCCGCCTACGAGAAGTTCACCGATCTGGTGAACGAGGGCCGTGCCATCGTTGACGACACCGATGCGCGCTACGCCGCATTTGCCAAGGCCGAGGCTTACTTCCTGGACGAGAACCTGATCTTCCCCACCGTCTACGATATCACCTGGTGCCTGACCCACGTCAACGAGTACAGCAAGATCAACGCAATGTATGGTCCCTGCAACTACAAGGCTGTGAACTGGGAGACCAGCGAGGAGGCTTACACCACCGAACAGTACGATGAGTTTGCCGCCGCATTCGATGCAGCCACGCAGGCCTGATCAAGTGAACCCATAGCAAAAAGCAGAACCGGACGTTTTTGAAGCGTCCGGTTCTTTTTTTCTCCCTGACAGCACAAAACCCCGCCGCGCGGGAAAGCACCCAGCGCAGCGGGGTCATTGTGTTAAAATACAGGAAAGCGGTTCAGCTTACTGCTGGCTTTCATACTCCTTGCGGTAGCCTTCCAGCTCACGCTGGTTGCCATACACGAAGTGGCCGTTTGCGATCTCTTCCCAGACCGGCTTGTCCACGCTGTAATCGTGGATCGAGGGGTCATAGACCAGCAGCTTCTTATGCTTTTCCAGGCTGGGGTCAGGGATGGGAACCGCGCTCAACAGGGCTTTGGTGTAGGGATGCAGCGGATGGAGGAACAGCTCCTCCGCCTCAGCCAGCTCCACGATGCGGCCCTTGCTGATAACGGCGATACGATCCGAGATGAACCGGACCACCGACAGGTCATGTGCAATGAACAGGTAGGTCAGGCCGCGGCTCTTCTTCATCTCGTTGAGCAGGTTCAGCACCTGTGCACGGATGGAGACATCCAGTGCAGAGATGGGCTCATCGGCCACGATAAACTCCGGCTCCATGACCAGTGCACGGGCAATGCCGATGCGCTGGCGCTGGCCGCCCGAGAACTCATGGGGGAAGCGGGAGGCAAACTCCGGCAGCAGGCCGACCTCATGCAGGGCGTTCATCACCTTTTCATGCAGGTCTTCCTGATCCTTGTAGAGATGATGGTTCAGCAGGCCCTCGGCAATGATATACTCCACCTTGGCGCGCTCGTTCAGCGAAGCCATGGGATCCTGGAAGATCATCTGGATCTTGCGGATGACCTCCTTGTCCAGTTCCTTGGAGATCTTGCCGTTGATCTTCTGGCCCTTGAAGAAGATGTCGCCGCCGGAGGTCGGGTTGATGCGGCAGATGGCACGGCCAATGGTGGTCTTGCCGGAGCCGGACTCGCCGACCAGCGAGAAGGTCTCGCCCTTATAGATGTCAAAGTTGACATGATCGACAGCAACAAATTTCTTCTTACCGGAGCCAAAGGTGATCTGAAGGTCTTTCAGCTCAATCAGCTTTTCGCGTTCAGCCATTTAAGTTGGCGCCTCCCATCTTTCCCATTTTCTCACGCAGGTTCTGGATGGAGTGCGGCCGCTCGATCTTGGGAGCGCGCGGGTCCAGATACCAGGTCTTTGCGGCGTGGGTCTCGGACACCTGGAAGAACGGAGGCTCTTGCACAAAGTCGATTGCCAGCGCATGCTTGTTGCGGGGCGCAAATGCGTCACCCTTGATCTCGTTGAACAGGTTCGGGGGAGTACCATCCACGCTGGGCAGGGCCTCACCCTTGGTGCCCAGCTGCGGCAAAGCCTGCAGCAGAGCCCAGGTGTAGGGGTGCCATGCGTCGTAGAAGATTTCCTCCACAGTGCCGTATTCCACGATCTGGCCGGCATACATCACGGCCACACGGTCTGCCACGTTTGCCACAACGCCCAGGTCATGGGTGATGTAGATAACGGACATGCCCAGCTCCTTCTGCAGGTCGCGGATCAGCTGCAGGATCTGTGCCTGAATGGTCACGTCCAGTGCAGTGGTGGGCTCGTCGCAGATCAGGATCTGCGGGCGGCAGGCCGCTGCAATGGCAATGACGACACGCTGACGCATACCGCCGGAGAACTCGTGGGGGTACTGCTCGTACCGACGCTCGGGGTCGGGGATACCCACCTTGCCCAGCATCTCGATGGCAGCCTTTTTGGCTTCCTCGCCCTTCAGACCCTGGTGATGCTCAATGCTCTCCTGGATCTGCTTGCCGATCTTCTTCAGCGGGTTCAGGCTGGTCATAGGGTCCTGCATGACCATGGCGATCTTCTTGCCGCGGACACCCAGCCAATCCTTCTCGGTGAACTTGGTCATATCGCGGCCTTCAAACATGATGGAGCCGCCGGTGATTTTACCGTTGGCATCCAGCATACCCACAAAGTTCTTGGTGAATACGGACTTGCCCGAGCCGGACTCGCCCACGATGGCAAGGGTCTCGCCTTCGTACAGGTCCAGCGAGCACTTGCGGATGGCGTTCAGCTTGCGGCCGCGCAGGCTAAAAGTGATCTCCACGTCTTTGGCAGAGATAATCGGTTGTCTATCCATTTACGTCTCTCTCTCCAATCTATCAAACGTGGTTGCGCGGATCAGCCGCATCCGACAAAGCGTTGCCCATGATATAGAAAGAAATGGAAATGATGGACACGATGGATGCAGGGAAAACCAGCAGGTACGGATAATCCAGGAAGAAGCCGCGCACCTTGCTCAGGATCAGGCCCAGAGAAGGCGTGTCGATGCCCAGGCCCAGGCCCAGGTAGGACAGCGTGGATTCCAGATTGATGGTGCCCGGGATGGACAGTGCCATACGCAGGATGATAACGGAGACCAGATACGGCAGGATGTTCTTGGTCAGCACGCGCCACAGCGGGGTGCCCAGGCAGCGGGACGCGAGGTTATACTCGCGGTCACGGAACATGAACACCATGTTGCGGACACGGCGTGCCATGGACAGCCAGTTGATGGCGATCATGGAGATGGCCATGATCCAGAAGCTCTGGCCCACCATCAGGGCGATCAGGGTCATATAAATGATATAGGGCACGTTGTCGATCAGGTTGTACAGCTCCGTGAAGAAGCGGTCCAGACTGCGCACATAGCCCCAGATCAGGCCGAAGATCACGCCCACGATGCTCTCGCCCACGGCGACCACCAGAGCCAGACGGATGGAAACCTGGGTGGCATACCACACCTGGCACCAGTAGTCACGGCCCAGGTTGTCGGTACCGAACCAGTACTCACTGTTGGGCCTGATGAAAGCCTTGCTGGAATCAGAGATCAGGCTGGTGTAGTGATACTTGCCGATGCTCAGCGCGACGAAGGAGAACACCGTCAGCGCCAGGAACAGGATCAGGCAGAAGACAGCAACCTTCTGCTTGAGGAAGTTCTGGATGACAGAACCCCAATAGGAATAGTTGGAGTAGCCGATGCGTTCAGCTTCTTCCGGGGAATAATCCACAAAGTAGAACAGTTCTTCGGGCTTCTTGCCCTCAAAATCCGATGCCTTAGCCATCAGCGAGCCTCCTCCTTTCCGGTCAGAGTAATACGGGGGTCAACCACCATCATCAGCACATCGCCCAGGAACACGCCCACGATGCCCAGCACAGCGTAGAGAATGACCAGCGTCTGCACAACGTTCAGGTCATAGCGCTGGATGGCATCCGTCAGCAGGGGGCCCATGCCGGGAACGGAGAAGAACCGTTCCATCAGCAGGGAGCCGCCCACCGTCAGCAGGATGGACTGGGGGATATACTGCACCATGGGAACCATGGCGTTGCGCAGAACATGCTTAAACATGATCTCGCGGGAGCTCAGGCCCTTGACACGGGCCAGCTTGATATAGTCGCGGGTCAGCTCATCCACCATGTAGCGGCGGGTCCACAGGGCATAGCCTGCAATGGATGCCAGCGAAAGGCAGGTGATGGGCAGCACGCTGGAAGCACTCACATTGCGGGTGGAGTACAGCGTGGGGAATCCCAGGTACTTGGAACCAAAGACCAGCACCAGAGAATACGACACCAGCGACGGGACCGCGTTGACGAACACGGTGTAGGCCGTGCCGATCCAGTCGAATACCTTGTCCTTGAATGCCGCCTGCAGGATGCCCATCAGCACACCGACCACCAGAGAGATGCCGGAGGCGATGAGGCCCAGACGCATGGAGACACCAAACTTTTTACCAATGACCTTGACCACCGTGGCACCGTTCTGGATGCGGCGGGAAGTGCCGAAATCCAGATGCAGCAGGTTGTTATAGAACTTGACCAGCTGGGTGGGGATGGGATCGGTCAGGCCAGCTGCTTCCAGAGCGGCGGTCTTCTGCTGATCGGTAAACTTCATGAGCTGTTCCTCAGTGAAGTAGTAGTCCGTCGGCAGGCAGCGCATCATCAGGAAAACTGCTGTTGCGATCAGAAAGATTGTGACAAGCGACTGGAGCAGCCGCTTAACCGTGTATTTTAACATGTTATCGAACCCTTAACTTTTATTTCTACCCTTTCGGGCGGGGAAACGGGGAACTTAAGCCTTGGTAGCTGCGTCGAATGCAGCGGCGAACTCCTCGTACTGCTCGGTGGTGTAAGCCTCTTCGCTGGTCTCCCAGTTCACAGCCTTGTAGTTGCACGGACCATACATAGCGTTGATCTTGCTGTACTCGTTGGCGTGGGTCAGAGTCCAGGAAACATCGAAGTAGCAGGGGCAGGCCAGAACGTTGTTCAGCATGCTGGCCTCAGCCTTTGCGAAGGCAGCGTAGCGAGCATCGGTATCATCAACGATGGCCTTTGCGGTGTTGACCAGATCGGTGAACTCCTCGTAGCAGGCCACCAGATCCTTCTGCCAGTCAGCGGGGCCGGCCTCCACGATCTTGGCGATGTTGGAGTAGTACCAGCTGTAGTAGGCGTTGTCGTCGTGCAGGATCTCCTGACCAACGAAGTTGACGGGATCGCCGTAGTCAGCGCCCCAGCCGTTGATGACGAAGCTCTGCAGCTGAGGATTACGGACTTCCTGGGTGATGGAGGAGACGTAAGTCTTGATGTCCAGCACGATGAAGTCATCGCCGAAGCTGTCGGTGAAGCACTGCTTCAGCACGGTTGTATTGTCCAGAGCGGAGGTGGAACCGGCGATGATGTAGTAAGCAGCGTGGACGGGGAAGGTGACACCGATGGCGCTCAGCTCGTCCATGGCCTGCTTCTTCAGGTCAGCAATGTCGCCGTTGTTGGAACGCAGGCGGATCATGGTCTTGCCGTCGTAAGCCTCGCCGTCGAAACCCATCTCCTTGGCAACCAGGGTGGAGTACTCCTGGCCCTGGGTGTTGTAGCAGACACCGGGCATGGTGTAGCAGTCGTTCTCGCACTTCAGGGGGTTGATCTTGTTGGTACGTGCATACCAGTTGGTCAGATTCAGGCCCTTGTAGAAGCACTGACGGAAAGCGGTGTTGGCGATAGCCTTGTTCCAGTTGTCGTCGGGGGTGCCGTCCTCGTTGTTCTTCTGGTAGTTGAAGTGCATCTGGTAGCTGAACTTCTTGGGACGCTTCTCACACAGCTGAGCATTGTACTCGCTGTTGGGATCGGCCTGGATGGTGGTCAGGGTGCTCTCGCCCACATCCATCTCGTCCAGCTCACGGTTCTGATACAGCTGGAAAGTAACGGTGCCGTCGCTGATCATGGTGACGGTGAAGCGGTCGAAGCGGGACACCTCGTCAGCTGCATAGTAGTTGGGGTTGGGGATGTAGCTCTTGGTGTTCTGGCTGATGAACTCCTCCACCACATAGGGACCATTGTACCACATGTTGGTGTAATCGCAGGCACGGAAGCCCTCGATGCCCAGCTCGTTGATCAGATCCTCAGAGACGGGGTAGAAGCTGGTGTAGGCAGCAACGGTATCGAAGTAGGGGCAGGGATCCTTGCAGGTGAAGACCAGGGTGTAATCATCCGGAGCCTCAACGCCCACGCCTGCGTCCAGCATATCCTGGTAGGTCAGGTCGGCAGCGGCATCGCCCATATCGCTGGTCTTCTGATAGTAATCAGCAGCACCGGTCAGGGTCTCGTTGGGCATGGAGGTGTTGTTGGCCTGGTTCTTGGCTGCGTTCAGCACCCACTCCAGACCCACGAGGAAGTCCTTGCTGGTCAGGTGAGCCTTGACCTCGCCGTTCACATCCACCCAGTCCACATCGTCGCGGAGGTTGAAGGTCCAAACGGAAGAGTCCTCATTGTGGCTCCACTCCTTGGCCACGGAAGGCACAGCCTTGCCGTAGCAGTCAAAGCTCAGCAGGCCTTCCCACAGGTTGGTGGTGACATTCATGTCGGAAGCCATCTGGCTGTACAGCATGTTCCAGCTCTCCAGCTCACGGTTGGTGCTCTCCCAGGAGATGAACTCCTTCAGCGGGGTAGCGCCAGTGGTGTTGGGAGCGCTGGTAGCACCAGAGGAAGCAGCAGTGGAGCTGCTGCCAGAGTTTCCGCCGCAGGCGGCCAGGATGCCGGCGGCACCAACGACACCGGAAGCCTTCAGAAAGCTGCGGCGGCTGATTGCATGAGACTCGTAGTTGTTGTTCATTGTGTTTTCCTCCCTATAATAATTCCGTGCTTCAGTGCATGGTGCAGGGCGGGATGTCCTGCTGTTTTCCCACTATTCTGCGGAGGTTTTTTGACCCCTGTACTGCCAGGGAATACAAAAGAGCGCAGAAACAGACCCCTCTGTCTGCACCTGTGCTCCTCCCGCAAAACCTTAACACGTCATATATTGTACCATTGAAATAAAAAGATGTCAATGGAGCACACACAGCTTTTTCTTCAAAAAGCAAAGTCTGCCGCGCAAAAACGATGAAATATATTTGCTTTTAGATGGTAAAGCGTGCAGGAAATTTAACAGACCATGCTGCGGACAAAACAACCGAAATTGTTCTTGTCAAAAAGACACCGTATTTTCTGCTTTATATTCTAAAAGAGCAGGCGCTCCACGCTTTGCGAAGAGCTCCTGCTTTTGGAAAACCGAATTATTAAAACAAGTCACCGTGCCAGTGCGTTCTGGATCTTTGCAAAATCCTCCAGCGTCAGGGCCTCAGGACGGATGCGGGCATCGAAACCGGCGGCTTCAATGGCAGCGGTCACGGCATCCTTGGGCATCCCCAGGCCGCTGGCAATGGCATTGGCGGCAGTCTTGCGCCGCTGGCCAAAGGCCGCGCGGACAAGGGCAAAGTAGCCCTCCTCGTCCTCCACCTGCACAGCGGGGGTGGGGCGGATCTCCATCCGCACCACAGCGCTGGTCACCTTGGGGGCCGGGTAAAAGCTGCCCGGGGCAGCGGTGAACATCATCTTAGAGGTCGCGTAATAGCTCACCGCACAGCTGATGGCACTGGAGGCCCGGGTGCCCGGGGCGGCGGCCAGACGATCGGCAGCTTCCTTCTGCACCATCACGGTCAGACTCTCGATGGGCAGGCGGTCACCCAGCAGCTTCATCACAATGGGGCTTGTGATATAGTAGGGCAGGTTGGCGCAGACTGCCACCGGCATCCCGGGGAACTCCTGCGCGATCAGGGCTTTCAGATCCACCTTGAGCACATCCTGCAGCACCAGCTTGAAATTGTCCACACCGGCCATGGTCTCGGCCAGCAGGGGCGGCAGGCGCTCGTCCACCTCGATGGAGATTACCTTTGCTGCCCGCTTTGCCAGCTCCCGGGTCAGCACGCCGATGCCGGGGCCGATCTCGAGCACGCCGTAGCGCTTGTCCACGCCGCTGGCATCCACGATCTTGGGGGGCAGGCCGGGGTTGACGATGAAGTTCTGGCCAAAGCCCTTGGAAAGGGCAAAATCATATTTTTCGCACAGGGCGCGCACATAAGACAGGTCGGTCAGTTCGGGCATGGCTCTATCCTTTCTTTTCCAAAATAACCCTCTCAGTCTCGCTTCGCTCGCCAGCTCCCCCAAAGGGGGAGCTTTTGACAAAACCGCAAACTTTGCATGAATTGCCAAGACCTCGCCCTTCGGGAGAGGTGGCAGCGCGTCAGCGCTGACGGAGAGGGTTGTTCTCTTATTCTTGACTACTGGATGCAGTGCTCTCCCCTGCCGCTTCACTTTCAGCGGGCGCGGTCTCTGCCGGAGTGCTCTCGGCAGATGCAGCCTCAGCGTCCCCTTCCGCTACGCTCTCAGCGGCGGCACTGTCGGCAGCTTCACTGGAAGCCGCTTCGTTGACACCGCTCACGGTGGTGGTGCCGCTCATCTGCTGGGCAGTGCTCACAGCACGCTGGATCTGGGGATCGTTCTCCACAGTGTAATCATAGTATGCGGTCTGCTCGTCCGCAGTCAGGGGGCGCTCCACATCCACGGTCAGGCCGGTGCCGTCAAAGCAGCTGCCGTCGCCGCAGACCAGCTTTGCCACGGTAACCACCACAGCACTGCCATCGGACAGGCGCTGGGGACTGCTCTGGATGGTGCCCTTGCCCTGCGTGGTGGTGCCCACCAGACGGGCACCATTCAGGGTACGCAGGCTGCTGGCAAAGAGCTCCGCCGCGCTGGCGGTGCTGCCGTTGACCAGGCAGACCACGGGCAGGTCGATCCGGGATTCGCTGGTGCTGGTGCCCAGCAGGGTCTTGGTGCCGTTCTTGTCCTCAGCAAAGGCCAGCGTGCCCTCCGGGGCGATCAGGTCGATGCACTGGATGGCATCGTCCAGCAGGCCGCCGCCGTTGTCGCGCAGATCAAACACCAGGCTGCCCGCGCCGCTGGCGCTCAGGCTGCGGATGGCGTAATCCAGCTCGCTGGGGGTGGTGGAATCAAACTGGCGGATCCGGATGTAGCCCACATTGCCCTGCACCATCTGGTAATCCACGGTGGTGGAACTGTAGCCGGAGTGGGTCAGGTCAGCGGTATGCTCGGCGGCCTCGCTGTCCAGCCAGGTCACATTGACGGTGGTGCCGCTCTCGCCGCGCAGGCGGGTCTGGATGGCATCCACGCTGCTCATGCTCTTGACATCGGTGCCGTCCACAGCGGTGATGTAGTTGCCGACCTGAATACCTGCCTCCTTGGCGGGGGATTCATCGTAGACCTTGATGACCTTGGCATAGCCGGACTGATCCACAGCCAGCTCCACGCCGATGCCGATCAGGGTGCCGTTCTGGGTATTCATCAGCTCCGTATAGGCGGTGGCGCTGAAATAGCGGGCGTACTTATCGCCGGTGCCCAGCAGGTAGCCAGCCGTCAGGCGGTCGTAGAGGGTGGTCTCATCGATGGGATAGTAATCGTTGCTGCGGACATAGCGGTCCACCTCAGCGATCTTGTTGTACATGCTTTCCTTTTCCTTCACGCTGGAAACGGTGCTGTCAAACAGGCGCATCGCCACCAGCATGGTAATGGAAAAGGTAACGGTCATGGCCAGGATGACGATGCTGACCGCCATGCCGACCGATATCTTACGGTTCATCTTCTTCCCTCCTCTGTCAGACCAGCAGCATCATAACCACGCTGCCCAGCATGGAAAGTGCAAAGATCCCTGCCAGGATCAGACAGCCCACGCGCAGGATGCGCTTGCGTTTTTCTTCCTTCATAAGCCCTGACGGCCTCCTTTGATACAATGCAGATTATTTCATGGGGATATAACCACGGGGGTTGACGGCATTGGCCTTGGAGCCGCCCTTCCAGACCTCCAGATGGAGGTGGTTGCCGGTAGAGTTGCCGGTGCTGCCCACATAACCGATGATCTCACCCTGCTGGACATACTTGCCCGCCGAGGTGGCGACCGACCGCATGTGGCCGTACAGGGTGCTGTACTGGTTGCCATCGGACATTTTGCCGTGGTAGATGATGACATAGTTGCCGTAGCCGCCGCTGGACCAGCCCGCCACCTGCACATAGCCGCTGGCGGCTGCATAGATGGGCGTGCCGCCCGGGGCGGCAAAGTCGGTACCGGCGTGGAGCTTGTTGACCCCCGTAACGGGGTTCTTGCGCCAGCCGTACTCACTGGAAATGCGGCTATAGCTCTTGAGCGGGCAGATGAAGCCGGTAAAGCTCAGGGTGGGCTTGGAGGCAGCGGCCGCGGCGATCATCTTCTGGATCTGCTTCTTGACCGCCTCATAGTTCATCTCGTCCGATTCAATGGCGGCCTGCGCGTCCTTCTGGGCCTGCTGCGCCTCGGCAGCGCTCATCTGGGCGGCGGCCACGCTGGAGTTGAGCTCGTTCTGCTTGGCACGCATCTGGCTGTTTTGGGCATCCAGATCTGCCTTTTTGCTTTGCAGCTCGCTGCGCTGGGATTCCAGCGTCAGCTTATCGCTTTCCAGCGCTTCCTTGGCGTTCTTCATGTTGTCCAGGATCTCGGTGTCCTTGATGGAGATGTCCTGCATGACCTCGTTGAAGGTCAGCAGCTCATACAGGTCGTTCACCGCAGACAGCATGGCAACGCTGCCGCCGTCCCGCAGCTCCTGCATGGCGGCCATGTGCTGCTTGAAATCCCCCCACTGGTCGGCGATCTCCGCTTCTTTTTCGGTGATCTGCTGCTCCTTGGCGGCGATCTCCTGTTCCTTCAGGCCGATGCTGTTCTGCACCTCGGCGATCTGGCCCTTCAGCACGCTGATCTGGCTCTGGACCACCGTGACCTTTTCCTTCAGCTCCGATTCCAGCGCCTTGGCGGCCTGCTCCTTCTTTTTTGCATTGGACAGTTCCTTTTTGTGCTGTACAATGGACTGGGAGAGCTTATCCAGCTTGTTCTGCAGGCTGGACATGCTGGTAGCCGCCGTGGCCGGGTAGACCGAAACGCTCAGCAGCAGGCAGGCCGCTGCCAGAAACAGGCTGGCGGCGCGCATGGCCCGGCTGTGCCCGGGGGCGGGTTTTGCGTGGGTGGGGGTATACATGAGGTGCAGGCGGAAGCCCGCAGAGTGTTTTGCTTGTTTCACAGAGAAGGCTCCTTTCGCTTACACATTCAGATGCTTGCGGATGGAGAACATGCTGCCCAGCGCACCCACCAGCGCACCACCGGCCAGACTGTACGTCAGGATGGTGGGCCAGACGGCATCCACAGGCACCATGGCGGTGCCCATGAGCAGCTGCCACAACCCGCCCAGCGTGCTGGAGGCCTGCACGATGTAGGCATAGCCGAAGATACCGGCTACCGAGGTGATGGCACCAGAGATCAGGCCCATGGTCAGGCCCTCCACAAAAAAGGGCAGGGTGACAAAGTGGTTGGTCGCGCCCACATACTTCATGATCTCGATCTCACGGCGGCGGGCAAAAACACTCAGGCGGATGGTGCTGCCCACCGTGATGATGCTGACCGCCATCAGCACCAGGATCACGATCTGGCCCACCTTGGTCACGGCCCGCTGGACCTCCACAAAGGTCTGGGTCATCTCAATGGGGGCGGTCACGCTGTACACGCCCGGAATACTCTGGAAGTTCTGGCTCATGGCCTGCATCTGGCTCAGGTCTGCCAGAGAGACACGGTAGTTGGCCTTGAAGGGGTTATCATTCTCAAATTCGTCCAGCAGAACGGCGTAATCCGCCATGTACCCACGGTACTGGTTGAGCACGTCCTCCTTGGACATGTACTGCACCCGGCTCACGCCCGGGGTGGCAGTGATGCGCTCCCCTACCGACTGGATGGTGGCATCGTCGGCTTCGGGGTCCACATAGACCACCATTTCGTTCTGCTGGCCCAGATAGTTCACCATGCTGTCCACATTGACTTCCGCCAGCGTGGCAAAGGTGTTCAGGGTCATACAGACGCTCAGGGAGGCGATGCAGGCAATGGTCATGGCCCAGTGCTTGCCCAGGTTGCGCACGCCGCGCACCACAAGGAAACCGAACGTAGAAGGCTTCATCATACCAGCGACACCTCCATTTCCAGTTCCTTCGGGTCTACGGGCGGGTGGGGGATCATGGAGCCCGTGGGCACATCCGAGATGATGTGTCCGCCGGACAGGGTGACCACGCGGCGGTCAAAGTGACGGACCAGCTCGTGCTCATGGGTGACCACCAGCACAGTGATGCCCATCTCGCTGACACGCTCCAGCAGCTCCATCATCTCAAGGCTCAGTTCGGGGTCGATGTTGCCGGTGGGCTCGTCCGCAATCACCAGCTTGGGGGCGTGGGCCAGGGCGCGGGCCACAGCCACACGCTGCTGCTCACCGCCGGAGAGCAGGTCGGGGTAGACCTTTGCCTTGTCCTCCAGGTGGACAAGCTCCAGCATGTAATTCACGCGCTCCTTGATCTGCTTATGCCCGATGTTGGTAACATGCATGGCAAAGGCAATGTTCTCGTAAACGGTCATGGTGGGGATGAGCCGGAAATCCTGAAAGATGATGCCCATCTGACGGCGCAGGTAGGGGATCTTGCGGCGGCGCAGGCGGGCAACATCCTGCCCGTTCACCAGCACGCGGCCCTCGGTGGGGGTCTCCTCGCGCAGGATCAGCTTGAGCAGGGTGGATTTGCCCGCGCCCGAGTGACCCAGCAGAAAAACAAACTCGCCATCATCCACATGGAAGTTGACATCCTCCAGGGCGGGCTTTGCGTTGTGCTTGTACTGCTTTGAAACGTGTTCAAAATCTATCATGCGTTTTTCGCTCCCAATAATTTTCTCCAAACCAAAAAGAACCGGCCAGCATCGGTTTCGAGCGGCCGGTTCTGCGCCGACGGCTTTGCGCCGCAAGCGGTTGCTTAATATTTGGCCGGGTTGTTGGACAGGTACTTCTTGACCATCAACGCCACCTTAAAGACGATGGCATCGTCGAACTCACGCAGATCCAGACCGGTCAGTTTTTTGATCTTTTCCAGACGATACACCAGCGTGTTGCGGTGGACAAACAGGCCGCGGCTGGTCTCAGACACATTCAGGTTGTTCTCGAAGAAGCGCTGGATGGTGAACAGGGTCTCCTGATCCAGGCTCTCGATGCTGCCCTGCTTGAACACCTCGCGCAGGAACATCTCGCAGACAGTGGTGGGCAGCTGGTAGATCAGGCGGGCAATGCCAAGGTTGTCGTAGCGGATGATCTGCTTCTCGGTGTCGAACACCTTGCTGACCTCCATGGCGATCTGGGCTTCCTTGAAGGAGGTAGCCAGATCCTTCACGTTGGAGATGGGGGTGCCGATGCCGACCACAGCCTTGATGTAATGCTCGCCGGACAGGGTGTCCACGATGCTGGCAGCCAGCTTCTCCATATCGGTGCGGTCGATGCCCTTGCGGATCTCCTTGACCAGCACGGTGTCGGTCTCGCTGATATTGAACACAAAGTCCTTCTGCTTGTCCGGGAACAGGCTGCTGACCACATCGTAGGCGGAGATGTCGCCGCCGGAGGTCACGCGCACAATGAACACCACACGGGAAACATCGGTGGCAAAGTGCAGCTCACGGGCCTTGGCGTAGATATCGCCGGGCAGGATGTTGTCCAGCACCACGTTCTTGATGAAGTTGGCTTTGTCGAACTTTTCATCGTGGTACTGCTTGATGCTCTGCAGGCTGATGGAGAGCAGGGCCGCAAACTGGCCCGCAGTCTCGTCCGCGCCTTCCACAAACACGGCATAGTCGTTATGCTTTGCGCTGGAGAACTGCTGATAGGTGTAGCCATCCCGCACAAAGCGGTCACCGGCCGTCAGACGCTCTGCCATAAAGCCCTCGCGCACCTCTCCGATCAGGTTCAGCTCCGAGCAGGAGATCACAGCGCCGGTCTCATCCACCACACCGACCACACGATCGATGGCGTCTTTCATCTGGTAGATCACGCTCTGGAATACTCTATTGGCCATAAATGGATACCCCTTTTCCTCTTTTGTGCAAGCCGCAGGGGCGAGATTGTCGTTTTTAACAATTTCGCCGCTTTACATTATCTATTTTACACAAAAGAATTTACTTTTGCAACATATTTCACCAAAATATTTTTGACTTTCTTGGTGAAATTATCTTTCGGGGGTATTTTCAGGCCCAAAAAGCACTGTTTTGCGTGGTTCTTGTGAATATTTTACCGGCAAAATGTGATGTTTTTTTGAAAATCAGGTGAAAAGCAGTCAGGCTCCGGTGGTAATTGCTGTCACTTCCTCCGCAGAAAGCTCCCGCCACTGCCCCGGTGCAAGGGCCGGGTCCAGCGCAAGCCCGCCGATGGCATCCCGATGCAGGGCGTTCACGCCCGCGCCGTACACACCGAACATCCGCTTGATCTGGTGGTACACCCCCTGCCTGAGCCTGACTTTCACGGTCAGGCGGTCCGGGGTCAGAGCTTCCACCTCTGCCGGGGAGAGGGCGGTGCCATCCGCCAGCGTCACGCCCTCGGCAAAGCCCCTGCGCATCTCCTCGGTCAGCGGTGTGTCAATGACCACCGTATAGGTCTTGGAGACGTGGCGCTTCGGGGCAAGGATCTCGTGGGCGAAGCCGCCGTCATCCGTCAGCAGAACAAAGCCGGTGCTGGTCTTGTCCAGCCGGCCGGCCGGAAACAGCTCCCGCCGGGGGTAGGCATCCCCGATCAGATCCACCACGGTGGTATCCCGCTTGTCGGTGGAAGCGCTCACCACGCCCTCGGGCTTGTTGAGCATCAAGTAGACGAACTGCTGGTAAGCAAGCGGCGCACCGTCCACCGCCACGCTGTCCCCTTCCCTGAGCTGGGTGTCCCCTTTTTTGCACACCGCGCCGTTCACCGTCACCCGTCCCCTGTTCAGCAGGGTCTTTGCCTCGCTCCGGGTGCATTGCGCCGTCTCGGCCAGATATTTGTCTAGTCGCATAGGTTCTCCTTTTCCGGTTATAGCAAAGCTGCGCCCTGCCCAAAGGCGGAGCGCAGCGATAGATTTTGCAGTTCAGTGGACCGGGAGTTTCTCCGAGGACCGTCCGCTGGGGTGGGACCCTGCTGCCGCAGGCAGTAGGGCGGGCGATGGAATGGC
>ERZ826613.1457-NODE-1457-length-28041-cov-3.369685_pt1 | contig 28041 bp, 29 predicted proteins | sample MGYA00519925_ERZ826613 | MGnify/ENA primary metagenome ERZ826613 (study PRJEB31778, sample SAMEA3449236) | human gut metagenome | biome: human gut; feature: human-associated habitat; material: faeces | place: United Kingdom | collected 2010/2012 ... | reverse complement strand
AGAACAGCCAGCTTTCCTGCTATGCGCTGGGCGCCCTCGACCTGTTCGATGGCATCTACGATATCGCACAGGTCAGCCTGACCATCTACCAGCCCCGCCGGGAGAATGTCAGCACATACACCATGAGCCGGGAAGACCTTCTGGCCTGGGCGGAGACCGTGCTTGCCCCTGCAGCCAAGCTGGCATACGAGGGCAAGGGTGAGTTCAAGGCCGGCGGCCACTGCCAGTTCTGCAAGGCAAAGGCCAACTGCCGCAAACGGGCGGAGTATAACCTGGAACTGGCGCGGTATGACTTCGAGATGCCCGCGCTCCTGGGTGATGATGAGGTCGCGGCGATCCTCGTAAAAGCGGACGAGTTGGTCTCCTGGGCTGGAGACGTCAAGGACTACGCCCTGCAGAAAGCCCTGTCCGGGACGAAGTTCACAGGATTCAAAGTGGTCGAGGGCCGCTCCAACCGGAAGTACACCGATGAGGCCGCAGTCGCCAAAGCGGTGGAGGACGCCGGCTACGAGCCTTATGAGAAGAGACTGCTGGGCATCACGGCCATGAGCCAGGCCCTCGGCCGGAAGAAGTTTGAAGATCTGCTCGGCGGTCTTCTCTACAAACCGCCCGGCAAACCCGTACTTGTGCCGGAGAGCGATAAACGCCCGGCCATGAACACGGCCATTAACGATTTCAAAGGAAATAAGGAGGACAACAACTATGGCAAAGATCGTAAATAAGACGAAGGTAATCACCGGCCCCAGAACCCGCTGGAGCTATGCGAATGTCTGGGACCCCAAGAGCATCAACGGCGGCACGCCCAAGTACAGCGTCAGCCTGATCATCCCGAAGTCCGACAAGAAGACCGTGGAAGCCATCAAAGCGGCAATCCAGGCAGCCTATGAGGAAGGCGAGTCCAAGCTGAAGGGAAACGGCAAGACCGTCCCCGCCCTCTCGGTCATCAAGACCCCGCTGCGTGACGGCGATGTGGAACGCCCCGATGATCCGGTCTATGCGGATGCGTACTTCATCAACGCCAATTCCGCCACCGCACCCGGTATTGTGGATGCGGACCTGAACCCCATCCTGGAGCGTTCCGAGGTGTACTCCGGTGTATACGGCAGGGCCAGCATCAACCTGTATGCCTTTAACTCCAATGGCAACCGGGGCATCGCCTGCGGGCTGAACAACCTGCAGAAGATCTCCGACGGGGAGCCGCTGGGCGGCAAGAGCCGTGCCGAGGATGATTTCTCCACCGAGGATGATGACGATTATCTTTCCTGAGACAACACAGGGCGGCAGCGGTGACTGCCGCCCGCCCATTCAAAGAAAATGCGAGGTAAACGGATATGACAGAGTTTTATGAGTTCGCAAAACAGTTTGATGTGATCGTGATTTTCATTCTCCTGTACGGATTTGCCGTCGGCAGCATCGTGTACTGGATCACCGACTTCCTGCACTGGTGCTGGACAAAGTTCAAGAAGCACAGGGAGAAAAAACGCCAGGCGGCAAAACAGCCGGAGGAATAAGCAATGCGCACCGGGCGGCAGGAACAGCACTCCTGCCGCCTGTTTTTATGGAGGTAACAGCACTATGGCAATCCACACCTTATCCCTCGACGTGGAGACATTTTCCGATGTCGATCTGAAAAAATGCGGCGTGTATAAATACGCCGAGTCCTCTGATTTTGAAATCCTGCTCTTTGGCGTGTCCGTGGACGGCGGCGAGGTCACCGTATACGACCTGGCATCCGGTGACACCGTGCCGGAGGAGATCATCCGGGCGCTTGCAGATGATTCCGTTATCAAGTGGGCGTACAATGCGTCCTTCGAGCGGGTCTGCCTTTCCGTCTGGCTGAGACGGAACTATCCGCAGTATTTTTCTTCCTACAGCATAGAGGATGATACCGTCCGAAATTACCTTGACCCGTCCTCCTGGCGCTGCTCCCTGGTATGGGGCGCGTACATGGGGCTGCCCCTCTCTCTGGAGGGGATCGGCAAAGTCCTCAAGCTGGAAAATCAGAAGATGGCTGAGGGCAAGGCGCTCATCCGCTATTTCTGCGTCCCCTGCAAGCCAACCAAAGCCAACGGCGGCAGGATGCGCAACCTCCCAGAGCATGACCCGGTAAAATGGTCAACCTTCATCGCGTATAACAAGCGGGATGCGGAAACCGAAATGGCGATCCAGCAGAAGCTGTCGAAGTTCCCTGTGCCGGATTTCCTGTGGGAGGAATACCATCTCGACCAGGAGATCAACGACCGGGGCATCCAGCTTGACATGGTGCTGGTGGAACAGGCCATCGCCATTGATAATCGTTCCAGAGAAGAACTCTCCGCAAAGATGCGGCAGCTTACCGCCCTGGAAAACCCGAACTCCGTCCAGCAGATGAAGGAGTGGCTCACAAAACACGGCCTTGAGGTGGACTCCCTGGACAAGAAAGCCGTGAAGGAGCTACTGAAAACCGCGCCGCCGGAGCTTGCCGAGGTGCTGGAACTGCGCCGGCAGCTTGCCAAGTCCTCTGTGAAGAAGTACCAGGCCATGCAGAACGCTGTATGCGCGGATGGCAGGGCAAGAGGGATGTTCCAGTTTTACGGAGCTAACCGCAGCGGCCGCTGGGCGGGCAGGCTGATCCAATTGCAGAACCTCCCGCAGAACCACATGACACATCTGGAAGACGCGAGAAGACTTGTCCGTGCCGGCGATTACGCCCTGCTCTCAGCACTGTATGACTCCGTGCCGGAAGTCCTGTCGGAACTCATCCGTACGGCATTTGTGCCGAGGGACGGGTACAAATTCATCGTTTCCGACTTCTCTGCCATCGAAGCCCGTGTGCTTTCGTTTTTGGCCAGCGAGTCCTGGCGGCTGAAGGTCTTTGCGGAGAACGGCGACATCTACTGCGCCAGTGCCTCCGCCATGTTCCATGTGCCGGTGGAAAAGCATGGGCAGAACTCCCATCTGAGACAGAAAGGCAAAATCGCCGAACTGGCCCTGGGATACGGCGGATCGGTAGGCGCCCTCAAGTCGATGGGCGCTTTGGAGATGGGTCTTGCCGAGGAGGAACTCCAGCCCCTTGTGGATGCGTGGCGCACCTCCAATCCGAACATCGTGCAGCTTTGGTGGGATGTGGACAATGCAGTGAAAACCACCGTCCGCCAGCGGCTGGACACAGAGACACACGGCATCCGGTTCCGTTATCGCAGCGGGATGCTGTTCATCATTCTGCCTTCCGGCCGGCAGCTCTGCTATGTGAAGCCGAAGATGGGAACAAATAAATTCGGCGGTGAATCCGTCACCTATGAGGGCGTCGGCAGCACAAAGAAGTGGGAGCGCATCGAATCTTACGGCCCGAAATTCGTGGAGAACATCGTCCAGGCCATCTCCAGGGATATTCTCATGTACGCTATGCGGACGCTATCCCACTGCTTTATCGTCGGCCATGTTCACGACGAACTGATCATTGAGTGCAGCATGGATGTCTCCCCGGATGCCGTCTGTGAGCAGATGGGAAGGACGCCGCCGTGGATAGGGGGATTGAATCTCCGGGCGGACGGCTATGAAACCATGTTTTATAAGAAGGACTGAAAAAGGCGGTGCCTATCGTGATGATAAGCACCGCCTACTTTTTAACGGTTAAAGATGTCCTTTACCAGCGGCTTCACCAGACTGCGGATTTTTTTAATGTCATCCGACACCGTCCGCTGCTTGATGCCAAGCTCGTCCGCCATTTCCTGCTGGGTGGCTCCGTCATAGAGCAGACGGAAGATCCTGCCGTACTTCGGCTTGATTTCACTGAGCATGGCAATCAGGTCTTCCAGAATCGTCTCATAGATAACATCATCCTCAAATGACCCTTCTGCGGCCGGCTCTGCTCCCTCATCCATCAGCACGGAGAGGGAGGCGGGCTTATTCCGCTCACGGCTGGCCTCCGAGAAATGCTTGCACTCCTCACAGCGGTTGCTCTCCGGACAGCGGATCAGCTTGCCGTTTTTACCCTTTACCATGCAGCGTCCATCCCGGTCTTCCCGTTTGATTTCTGCCCAGATCGGCGCCATGTACGCCCGATACTCCTCCTCGGTCGCATCGACCATGACTACCCTGCATTTGCGGTTGCCGATGCGCCGCCAGGTGACGTCTTCCGGTTTGAAGCCAAAATCATGGATGGCCTCGTCCGTTACTACCATCGGGATCTGGAACTGCCTGTCCTGCTTTTTACTCTGATTTACTATCATTTCGTGTCCTTTCCGTCCGGGTCAAAGGACGGTGGGACACAAAAGAGCCTGTGGCTGAAGACACCCACAGACCCCGCCAATCCGAAAATGAACGCCAAAAGTCAACGGTGGGGCATCTTCACTCGGAGCGCAGTCTTTATCACTGCGTCCAAGGTCTTATGCATCCCATCGTCCTAATGGCCATCTCGGACTATTGAGATTTATTTCTGGAAATCAGTTCTGCAAATGCGAAAATAAACTCGTTTTTGCAGATGTGAATTCTGAGTTAGGGGTAGAATGTTTCACACGATTGTGCTATAATTAGAAATCATCTCTCCATGTCCCGAAAACACATTTCCGACTTCCCCGTACCCCCCTGTTTTCTGAAGGCACGTCCCTTATCTAAGGGCTGAGTCCATTATAAAATACATGGTCGGTTAAGGCGGGTTCCGTTGGGTTGGCATGGGTAGGCTTGGGTAGAAAGGATGAGGGTATGAACTTTAAGGACTTTGCACATTTGCTGTCTCCCAGCATCGGAGCCGGGAGCAGTACTCACGCCTTTACCCGTTCCTTATTTGAAGCAATCGTCACGGAAGACGGCTTGGATATTCTCAACGGGTACGATAAAGAATCCTTTAAGGCGTATTACAACGGAAATACAAAGATCTCCGGCTTGGCAAGAAAAATCAGCCCCTATGTAGAGCCATTTGGGTTTTCCGAATACATCGGCAGTTTTCAGGATTGCGCTATTCAAGGGCTGTGCGAGACGTTCCAGAAATATATCCCAGACATCGATTTACACAATGCTGCGGATAAGCTGGCGGACCTGTTCGCTTCCATCATCAGAGAGGCGGCTGCTGCCACAAGAAAACCGACGGGGAAATCGGTACGAACAGACAGCGATGCAGAATTTATCGAGGCGGAGGTCGTGGATGACGAAATGCCATCAGGTGCCGCCGGAGAAGACAAAAAAATAACCGTTATCCAGCAGCAGACAAATGTTATCCAAAACGGGGATCACAATGTCAATCTGACAAATAACGGTACAATCAATTTTCACTTTTGATGGAGGCGGCTTATGAATAACGAACTAATTCCGAAAACATCAATGCCTCCTGCTGCACAAAAAGTTGAGCAGACCGGCTCTACGAACGTCCATGTCACAAACCAGGGCGGCGGCGTGGTTAATATCAACTACAATTACCAACAGCCCGGCGGAAGTAACAGTGCCGAGCAGCTCATGGCAATACAGTCCTTCAGCAAGGAGTACTATCAGCTTCTTGTTACATGCGAAGAGGATGTATTTATCAATAATATTGTGACTGTAACTGCCAGCCGCGCTCTGAGCCAGCATCTTGTTCCGCCGGAAATTTTGGAGCGTTGTTCATCCCTGTCCGATGCAGGAGTTGCGGAATTAAAAACATTCCCAGCCCTTATCTGTCGGGAAAATACTGAACTTGGTGGTAAAACCGATCCAAACCAGTGGGCGGTCTATGGCTACATTAGAAGGGTCAAAAAAGAAGGAAAGAACATTAAAGTTGCTTTCCAGCCCATATCCGCCATTAACCAGCAGCTACTGTGCGCAAAAAAGAACGCCATCTATTTTGATCTTAATATGGACTGCGCTATCACGGATTTGAACTTCAGTGCATGGTCCGTACATAAGGTCAATCTTTTTGAGGCATTTGACGAGGCTGGGCTTACCACCCTCCCAAGGCCGAGCTAACAGGGAGGAATATCATGCCAGATAAATTACCCAGTGAAATTATACGGATTACTCTCGATGACGCCACATATAAAGGCACCGGCGCTGCCATTGCCCCAACTTACATCAATTATTTCTTTGGCAACAATGGAACGGGAAAAACAACCATAGCAAAAGCAATAAAAACTGGCTCTGGGGTAATCTATGCCCCTGGCAAAGCTGCTGTGGATTATCTCCCCCTTGTATACGACCAGGATTTTATTGATGCCAATATGAGGAACTACCACAATCTTCCTGGCGTTTTTACCATGAATGAGGCAAATGTAAAAATACAGGAACAGATTGACAGGAAGGCCGCTGAACAGAAAAAGGCACAAAAAATCTCTTCGGATGCTTTCGCTGAAAAGGATAAAAAAGCTAAAACGAAAGCTGCTTTGGAAAAACAGCTATATAAGGACTGTTGGGACAAAACAGAGGAACTGCGCACTGTATTCGAAGCGACTCAGGAGGGCAAGAAAGGGTCAAAACAGAAATTTGCCGAAGAGGTAAAACGCCACTCTCCCATACAGCATGATGTTGAAGAATTGAAGCGGATGTATGACTCTGTCTATTCTTCTACGGCAAAGCGGTATGGCAGATTTAACGTAGTCAGTGATGTTTCTGCCCTTGACCACATCTCTGGCTGTGACATTCTTTCCCTTGCGATTGTGAATACCTCAAACACGCCATTTGCAGACTTTCTGAAAGAAGTCGGGTCAACTGAATGGGTGCGCCAAGGCCATGCAGATTACCATGAAAAGGCAGGTGGAAAATGCCCGTATTGTTCCCGAGACCTCCCTCAGAATTTTGAAGAAATGCTGGCCGCAAGTTTTGATACACAGTATCAAACAAACCTTCAGAAGCTGGACGCTTTCCTGGCTGCTTATCGGGATATGGCAAATGCCCTGTTCGTCCCGTTGAGTCGGCTGCCGGATGAGGTTTACCCTGTAATTGACACAAAGCCTTATCACGACAAGCTCACTGCAGTAAAGGCAGTAATAGCCGAAAATATTGAAAAAATCAAGAGCAAGGTGGTGGAACCGTCTAAAATCATCGCCTTGGACGAGGTTGAACCGCTTCTCCAGGAGCTTTCGGACATCATCAGCAGCTTTAACCGCCTGATAGACGCCAATAATGATATTGTGTCCGCCGGGCCGAAAAAGAAAGCCGAGTGCAAAAAAGCCGTTTTTGAGCAAATCGCCTATACTTTAAAAGATGTCCTGGAAGCCTATGCGCGAAGCGAATCAGCCCTTGATGCGGAAATAGAGGCGCAGCAGGATATCATAAATACACAGAAAAGGGTACTTGACCAGCTAAAAGAGGATCTGCGTATTTTAAATAGCCAGACCGTGGAAACTGAAACTGCGATGAAAAGCATAAACACCATGCTCCGCGACTCTGGATTCCAGGGATTTGAACTGCGGCCTCGGCATGAAGAAATCATCCGCCCCGATGGTTCTGTAGAGTGCGTTGTCCCAACCCCAGCCATCAATTACGAGGTCGTGCGCACAGATACAGGCAAGATTGCGGAGAACCTCAGCGAAGGGGAAAAGAATTTTATTGCGTTTTTATATTTCCAACAGCTTGTATTTGGGAGAGAAAGCGCCGACGGCGATACACGGGAGAAAATTGTTGTCATCGATGACCCCGTTTCGAGCATGGACAGCAGTGCGCTCTTTATTGTGAGCGCACAGATCAGGAAAATGATCGAAGTGTGCCGGAACAATGCGGATAACAGAAATCCTGTAGTTTCCGGGAACTTTATCAAGCAAATTTTTATTTTGACTCATAACGCTTATTTCCACAGGGAAGTCACCTATGCTTACGCCAACCGCTATGACTTTGTTTCCTTTTATCTGATTCGTAAAACGGACAACAAGTCCTCTATACGGCTGTGTGACTGTCCAAACCCCGACTGCCCTTCAGAGCGAATGAATGTAAATCCGGTCAAAAATTCTTATGCAGCTCTGTGGGATGAATATAAGGATGCTTCATCCGGTATTCCCCTTATGAGCATTATCCGGAGAATCCTGGAATATTACTTTCTGCAGCTTTGCGGGTATGAGGGCAGTGACTTGCGAAAGAGGATACTCGAAGAGAATAAGGACGCCTTTACCCACGATGATTTTGGCAATGAGGATTTCTCTAAATTTGAACTGGCGTCCGCCATGCTTTCGTACATTGCCGCCAATTCGTCCGGCATAAATGATGGTATGCATTATGTGGACGACTGCATAGACGTCCAGCAGTGCAGAGATACTTTCCAGATGATTTTCCATCACATGGGGCAAGACCAACATTATGAAATGATGATGGGTATGAAATAATGAGGAGGCAAACAAGTGCGTATCAGTTATAACAAGCTATGGAAACTTCTTATTGACAAGAACATGACTAAGATGGAGCTAAAAGATGCCGCTGGTATCAGCGCCGCATCTATTGCGAAACTTGGCAAAGGCGGAAACATTACTACAGACGTTCTTTTGAAAATATGTGAAACACTGGGCTGTCACATAGAGGACATCCTCGAAACAATTGACGATCAGGAGGAAAAATAAAATGGCTATCGATTACGAACAGGCAAAGGTTCTTCTCAACAACTCATACGAAAAAGCTGCCCAGGAACTTCCGGCAGCCGTGACTCAATATATCACAGACAATAAGGATGCGCTGGATACAATCTTTTCCTCAAAAACACAGTCCTACCGCGAGGTCCTGCTGGGCTGCGCAGTAGCAAGGTATCAGGACAGGAGCTGCAATATCCGGCACCCCTATGTCAAACAGGGCGAGGACGCTTTTAATGGGCGTACTCTGGATGAGAAGGCAGTCAATCCGTTCCTGTTTTCAAAGCAGATCCCTTGTTCCAAAGGTCCTTATCTGGCGACTTTCCGCAGGAATGTTACTTTCACTGAAGATACAAGGGATGGATTGCGCGATAAGGAAGGCTTTGACGCTTTGCTGTCACTGATTTCCACCTTGGAGGCTGTGTCCGAAAGTTACGAGGTGGAAACGATCATCATTGCCTTATTGAAGTGCTTTATCGACCTCCGTGAGCAGTCGATTGTCCGGCTTGTTCCAATCCGCCGACTCCGCATCGATCAGTACCGTATGTTCCTAAACAAACTACAGCATCGCCAGAGCGGCGGCCTTATTCCCATGCTCCTGACGGATGCCGTCTTCTCCACTATCAACGGTCAGATGAATGCGGGGTGGACCATAGAACGCCAGGAGATCAACGCCGCAGATGGTGCGACCGGCGCACCAGGTGATATTACGATTTACAAGGATGGAGCGATCTTTAAAGCCATTGAAGTTACTGAGCGGCCAATAGACGGCTCCCGCGTTGATTCCACTTTCTCCACAAAAATCACACTGAACAACGCCGCTGAGTACTTATTCGTTTATACAAACGACCTTCCAAGGGAAAATGCGCTGGAACGAGCAAAAGCGTATTTTGCGCAGGGGTATAATATCAATTTCGCTTCCATCACAGATTTAACCATCCACATCCTGCTTTCTGGAGATGAGGCATTTCGGACTGCATACAATGAAAGAATGTTTGAACTGTTCAATGCCCAGGATGTACAAGCAACGATTAAGGTGGCTTGGAACGATGCCTTGACCGAAGCAATGCAGGCATAAAAAACGGGAATGTGTACCACATTAAGGTAACACATTCCCGCTTTTTACGCTTGGAGATATTCAGCAACAGCCGATGCAACGGCTTCCGCCATTTTACAAGGCACTGCATTGCCGATTTGTTTATAAATTGCCGCCGGCTTGCCGCAGAAGATATAATCATCTGGGAAGGTCTGAATCTTAGCCGCTTCCCGTATCGTAATTCTTCTAAGGCGGCAGGGAGCTTCCTTGTATTCCGGGGTAATCGTTCCATCCATCAAACCTTTATGGTAGTTCTCGATGAAATTATCATCTGCCTCCCCATACAAGTAGTCTTCATCTATAAACGGCGTTTTATTCCCGCCCATAGAAGCCGGAAGGGTATTCGCATAGCCATCGATATCTATCGGGCGTCCCTGCCCATTAAAGTACATACCCGCATAAGGGGATTTACGCATAACCGGCCGTGCGCAAAAATTAATCTTTGCCACACAAGTCCGTGGATTCTCCTCACTGCCTGCTTTGCCAAGAGGTAACAAGATATCCCTGATGGGAGCGGCCTTCATTTTATGATGTGTGATAAGCTGATGAAGACGCTTTTCATCAAACGAATCCCCTCGGATTCCAATAAAGAATACGCGCTCGCGCTTTTGAGGCACGCCATAATCTGTGGCATTTAAGACAAAATAATGGCACGAATATCCAAGGTCAAAAGCCTTCTTCAAATAGCGTTCTCGTACATCTTTCCATTTACTCAGTTCGCCCAAGGCTTTTACATTCTCCATCACAAAAGCTCTTGGCTTGACTCTTTCAACGACATCCAGGAAAGTAAAAATCAATTTGCTTCTGTCGTCATCAGGGTCCATTTTCCCCGCTACTGAAAAGCCCTGGCATGGAGGGCCTCCAAATACAAGATCAATCCCCTCGTATTTGCCAAGAGAATCGATTACATTATTGATGTCATCGTTGATCATTATACAGTCTGGGTGATTGGCTCTGTAGGTTTCAGCAGCATCGGCAACCAGTTCATTGGCAAACACAACTTTTATCCCGGCATTCTCAAAACCGACATCCATGCCGCCCGCCCCAGAAAACAACGAAATGGCTCTTAACGGCTCACTCATCGGCTTTTTCTCCTTCTTTATCATGATGAATCCTGAAAATCAATTCGTTTTCCTGCGCATTCAAATAAATATCAAAAGTGGTCTTTCCCTTTTCAACTCCCATATTAGAAAGGATTGCTTTCGGCATTCTTACTCGCATATCCTGCTGCAACACATAGGTATCAAGATAAATGCATGAATCTGTCATGGCGTCTTTCCTCCTTGTCCTTAATTCAGTCTAATTATAAACTGTTTTCAGTCCAGAGTCAAGCCTCTATACCGCAACGAGGACAGTTTTTACATCTTAACGATAGCCCTACTCTGTAACGATAGCTTTTCTATCGTTACAGAGTACCGCCGAAAAGTGTGAACCACCTTGCTAAGGCCACCGTTCTGCCTATGCCGCCACAATGCTGAAAATAGAAAAACCGCCCAGAAACGGCGGATTTGCGGCATTTTTGAAGGTATGAAATTGTATCAATCTCGGCGTGGTTTTGTCGAGAAATGAAAGGTCAGCCAGTTTCCTTTGAAATATCTCCAACTTGTTTTTCCGAGTGCGTTCCACTGGAATTTTACAGGTTTCCTCAAATTCTGCTTTTAGGCCGTCCAGAAACAGTGGGTCAATCACTTTATGGATATTCTCTATGCTGGTATAGTGCATACCGCCGCTGCGCCGGGTTTCCGGGTTTAAGGTGCTTTCAAAGACGGCCCCAAAAATAGTTGGACTGATGGCAGACCAGTCAAAATCTTCACTTGCCCTGCGAAGGATAAGGGACACAATTTCTTCATTCAGCCGGGGAATGATGGTGTCCTCGTCAGCGAATAGACCTCCATTGACATAAGGGAACGCTGCTAAATCCTCATCCATGTAGGGGTCCCGCTCCTCGGGTTTTTGGTTAAGCACCCGGAACAGGTCGATCAAAGCACGGCGGGCCTCCCGCTCATGGGCTGACAGGTAATCATGGAACATCAGATGTTTACCAAAAATTCCTGCATCCTCAGCATAAAGGCAGAATACCAGGCGAACGCACAGGGCGTTAAGACTTTTCAGCGTTTCGGGGTCGTTGGGATCTTGGTACTGTGCCAGAAGCGCATCATACAGAACGCCAACAAGTTCCCCCGCCTTTAAGGAAATTTCCATTTCCTTTTTGATGTGGTCGCTGGTGGTATCAATAACAAACTCTAAACGGTGATATTCCTTTTCTAAATCGCATAGCTTCAGCACTTCCGGTTCGTCGTTGGGACGGCTCATATCGTGGATATGGAATTCTTGAAAATTGCAAACGATAATCCACCGGGGCTGCTCAGGCTGTGGCAGATAACCACCGTACCGTCTCGCTTGCTGATAAGGGGATAGCATAGACCCGTCCGACTGTTTAGCCCCTTTCCGCAAGTCTATATCCTGACCTTTTTGCTCGATCAGCACTTTCGTCTGCGGGATATAACCGTCAATAAACTTTGTCGTTCTTTTCCCGGTTTTGGTATCGTCCACCTCGACACGCCGTTCAAAGCTAATATGTTTTTCTGGCTCGTCCACGCCGAATATTTTTTGCAGGAGTGCCAGCCAAAACGATTGTGTTTCCTGCTTCTCGTCACCACGCCCATGCCAATCCTCGGCAAACTGTCTGGCGGCTGCTCTTTGTTCCGTATCGTTCATAGTACCCTCCTGATCGTTACGCTATTATCGTGAAAGACCTCTCCCGATTGGGCCGGGGGACATTGCGCCCTTTTTGGATGTAGCCACAGAGAAGCATAATACACTTCATACAACTCGATATTTTCACTGTAAGCGGTGCGGATTTGCGAAAAATCCACGCCGCATTTTTGTTGCCTGCTATTCTGCATCTGCCTTTGGCTTGATATACTTGCCCGATTTGATTCTTGCATCGGCGGGTTTCACAGCGTCCTCGGGAATCCCCCATGTTCGACCAAGAACAATGGCATCCGGGATGCGCCCCTCTTTGCAAAGTGTCTGGATGCGGCGAGTAGAAATGCCCCACCGCTGGGCTGTCTGCGTAATGGACAGATACTTCATGGGCAACCTCCCAATGAATATAAAACAAAAACTATACTCTAATATTGTACTCGGTTATGCGAATAAAATCAATGGCTTTTGCTTGTGCCCAGAAAGAATTTTTGAGAAGGATATAGCAGGGTTTGGGATGTTCCCAACAAGCCAAAATCGCCGGGTGTACGGACACCGGCTGTGCTTGCTATTCTCTCCGTCCCCAGTATTTCTCCGGCCCTCGGTCACAACCTCACTTGTCGCTCATAGACCTGAGACACAACCGCTGGCAGCAAGCGATCCCGCAGGAATCGCTTGTTACCGGCGGTTCCACAACTCCGCAGAGTTGTGAACCCCCAAACTTTCTTGTGCTTGGGTGCCAAGTTTTTTCGCAAAAATGTCCGTTGTAAAGTGAAGGGCAATTTATTTCTGCCCTACTATCCCTCAAAAATTTTTGAGGGGACCCCTGTTTTTTTCATAAAAAATGTCCGTTGTAAAGTGAAAGGGTTCTAAAAATTTTTTATATGCGGTACCAAGTTTTTGACATGGAATGTCCGTTGTAGGGTGAAAGGAGAAAATTTTACTTGGACATACCCCCAAAATGACAAAATCTTGTCCGTTGCATAGTGAAAGGAGGACTTCCACATGGCAGAACGCACCAGACCGATCCGTATTGAAATCTGTGTTACCGAGCAGGAGCGCCAGCTGATCCGGCGCAAGATGGAACAGCTTGGTACAAAAAACATGGGGGCGTATGCGAGGAAAATGCTTATTGACGGCTACATCATACAGGTGGATTACACCGAGCAGAAAAAATTGGCTGCTGCTGTCAGTCGGGTTGCTTCCAATATCAATCAGATATGCCGCCGTATCAATCAGACCGGCCATTTCTACGATGATGATGTGGCCGAGTTAAAGGCGAAACAGAAAGAAATTTGGACGCTACTCAAAAGTGCCCAAAAGCAAGAATGGTGAAAGGAGATGCCCTATGCCGCGTATGAGTAAACTCCAAAAGCTGGAATGGTCGTTCTTCCTCGATAGCCGGGGACGAAAATCCTATAATGCTCTGTGCCGCCGTTGCGTCTACGGCTGCAAGCAGAGCTTTCGGTCGGTGGTGGTACAGTGTCCGCATTACTGTTCCAAACGGGCAGTAGGCGTAAACCATGACCGGTTCGGATAGCCCACGCCGTAGCCGCCCCGTTTTTTTGGAAGGAAGTGAACAACGATGTATATACGGGCAGACACACCGCTCCCGCTTTTTATACCGTTCCCGCAGTTCTTGATTGGTCTGGATATTTCCCTGACGGCCAAGGTGCTATATTCGCTTTTGTTGAACCGCACCACTCTTTCCCAGAAGTCGGGCTGGACTTCGGAGGACGGGTATGTGTATGTGGTCTACCCGGTCAAATCATTGGCTGACAGCTTGGGCAGAAGCGAACGGGCAACAAAAAGCGCCCTCCGGGAATTGGAGGAAGCGGATTTGCTGATCCGCATCCGGCAAGGGCTGAATAGACCAAACCACATATTCTTAAAGCTGCCCGATGAAGTGCAGTTTACTACCCCCGGACGGGGCAGTTTTTACCCCTCGGATGGGCAGTTTTCCGCACCTCTTGAAGTGCAGGGCTTGCCCATAAATAAGAATAAAGCAATAAAGACAGATAGATCAAAAATAAATCAGGGAGGACCCGCTGCTCATGGTTATGGAGAATTTCAAAATGTTTTTTTGAGTGACGAACAGATTGCCCGGCTGCAAGCCGAGTGCCCCAGCCAGTACAGCGAATATATCAATCGCTTGTCGGCGTATATGGCATCCAGCGGTAAGCACTATGCTGACCACTACGCCACGATCCGCAAATGGATCACCGAGGACAACCGAAGAACAAGGTCGCTTTACGACGATCCCGATGATGAAGGAGGCCACTTGTGAATATGGAAAAATTAGTTGAATCCATTTCGCTTGCTGCTGATAGCCAGCGCAGCGAGGCGGCGGATTATATCAATCCTGTCGATGGGCTGTTGTACTGCGGCAAGTGCAACACACCCAAGGAGGCATATTTCCCAGCGGGGCTTTCCTTGCTGGGAAAGAACAAGCACAGTGCTGATTGCAGGTGTGCAGCTGAGAGGCGGGCACAGCAAGAAGCCGAGAAGCAGGAGCGTGATAGACGCATCCGCATTGCGGGCCTCCGGGCCGAGGCTTTCCGGGAAATGCCCGCTGCGGGTTGGCGGTTCGACAAGGCCCCGATCATGACGGCGCAGCTTGCCACAATACAGCGGTACGCCGAGCGGTGGGAGGATTTTAGGGAAAATCACTCCGGGCTGCTCCTGTACGGCGGTGTGGGAACCGGGAAATCCTATGCGGCGGGCTGCGTGGCAAATGCCTTGATTGATCGGTGCGTATCCGTCCTCTTTGTTGGGTTACCCGATTTGATAAGCCGGATGCAGGGGAATTTCGGTGCAGACCGAGACAATATCATCAAGCAGATCACCCGGCCCGAATTGCTCATATTGGATGACCTCGGCGCTGAACGGAATACCAGTTACGGCAAAGAACGGCTGTACGATGTGATTAACCATCGGTGGCTTACCGGCAAACCGATGATCGTCACAACCAACCTCACGCTCTCCTATCTCCGCAAGCCGGGAGACATTGAGGAACAGCGCATTTTTGACCGCATTTTGGAAGTGTGTGTTCCTGTCAAATTTGATGGAGACAGCTTCCGCCAACACAACGCAGCGGCCAATCTGAAAAAGGCGGCTGACCTGCTAAACGGATAACAGGCATATCGGCCCATCGGAAGATCATACAGTGAAACCAGTACGGAAAGGGGGGCCTCGCAACGGAGATCATCGTACATTACCCCGAGACACCCGAAAAATGGGCTATGCTCGAAAAGCGGATGGCAAAATTCCATGCGGACTATGTGTCACAATATGTAGACCGGCTGGATTGCCCCGTTGAACAAAAGTTGGAATTGCTGGATGCAATCGCCCAGACAATTTTGGACGGTTGCGGGGAAGACAGCGAGAATCAGAAAGAGCGATGCGAGTAGCATCGCTCTTTCCCGTTATTTGAACAGTTTTTCCCATGTCCGCTTGAAAATCCTGACAGAGTTTTGCTCCCAGTTCTGCAAGCTGCCAAAGGACACCCCCAGATATTTAGCGTACTCCCGTTGCGTCATGTGCAGAGCCGCACGCCTCGCCTTGATCTGTTTGCCCTGCCCGTGATAGAGGAAAGTGTTGTATTCATCCAGAAGGTCAGTAACAGGAATATCGTAAATAGCCGCAATCCGTTTCATCGTTTCCAGTGGGATATACTCTGTTTCACCGCTTTCATAATGAATATAGGTGCTTTTGTCTATACCTATTATATTGGCAACCTCCCGTTGCAGCAAGGCTTTTTTATACCGATACCACCGCAGCTTGTCCGCCATTTCTGTGATTTGGCTTGGATCAGTAAAGCGAATATTGAATTTTTCCGATTCCAGTAAATGATGCGGAGCCAGCAGCGGGAATGTGTGGATAAAGAGAGGTGCGGTCTGCACGATATGGTTCTGGACCCGGATCATCAAATATGCGTGGTCGCTTATACGGTAGAGAGGATGCCACATATCATCCGAGAAGGCATGAACTTCCTCGTATGTGTTTTTTAGGGCCGCTATGTTAGCATAGCGTTTTCAATACACCTGGACGCATAGGTTGCCAGGCGGATCTTTTTGTCCGGCTGGAAGGTGTTCACGGCCTTGATCAGGCCGATGGTGCCGATGGAGATCAGATCCTCCTGGTTGGCAGCCTGGGTGTAGTACTTCTTGATGATATGGGCCACCAGGCGGAGATTGTGCTCCACCAGGCAGTTGCGGGCAGACAGGTCTCCCCTGCCCCACCGCTCCAGACATTCCCGCTCCTCCTGCCGGGACAGGGGGCGGGGAAACGACCCGGGATTTCCGGACAGGTGCAGCGTCAGAAACAAGCTGTTGGACAGCAGCAGCAAAGCCGCCGATAACATAAACCATCCCTCCTTCACGGCAATCCTATGCCCGGGAGGGATGGTCCTATGTACTGCGGCATACACTGCGTTTGAACCGGCGGTTCTCCGGCTCCCACCGGTATACGCAGCAGCTTACACGTCCTCGGGCTTGGAAATGGCCGCAGAGGGCGTTTTTTCATTTTGTTCATCAGAGGAAAGAATGCGCACCTCCAGACCGGTAATATAATTATCCGGGTGTCCCTCGCAGCACTGATCCACGATGTTGGGGGTGATAACACAGTCATCCACCGGCAGCTTCCGGCGGCGGGCTTCGTCAAACAGGCGGTCGATGGAGTCCTGAATGGTGAGATACGGCCCATAGTGATAGCCGCAGAGATAGTCCCCGGCAGGGATATAGGAAACGGGCTGGTCGGCCATCAGGTCCGGCAGGCGGCGGGCCTCGACGGGAGTATCTTCATAGAGGTAGGCGCCGAACCATTTCCGCTGCCCCTGATAAAAGCCCACGGTGGGATAGAAGTAAAACAGCTCATGGGTAAAGAGGTTGATTTCCTCGCCGATGTGCAGAAAGGCCCGGCGCGGGAAGGAGCGGACATAGAATTTATCCCGTTGGCTGGCGGCCTGCTCCCGCTCGATAAACTCCACCTTCTGCTGGATGATCTGGATGGTGGCATTCAGCTCATCACATTGACGACGCAGCTGCTGCGCCTGCTGGGAGAGCATTTGCAGGTTATCACGCAGGCCGTTGCTGTGGAGAAAGGCCTTGATCTGGGCAAGGGAGTAGTCCAGTCGTCGCAGGTATCGGATTGTGGCCAAGGGATAGACCTGATCGAAGTGGTAAAAGCGGCGGTTATTTTCGCTGTTGCGCACCTGCGGCACCAGCAGGCCCTTGGCGTCATAATGGCGCAGCAGCTGGACATCCATGTTGAAAATGTCAGCAAGCTCCCCGATGGTCAAAAATTCTTTCATAAAAAACCTCCCATTTTCTCGGTGTGAAGAAGCAAGATTTTGTGAGAACACCAGAAAATCCGGAAAAATCAAAATTAGGGCTTGAACCTATAACCGTTATAGGTTGTAGGGTGAGTATATCATTTATGAAACAGCTTGACAAGTATCTGGATGGAGGAATCTCATGCAAACCTATTTGAAGAATGGCTACATTGTCTCCATGGATCAGCGGGACACCGTTTTTGACGGCGGCGGCGTGCTGGTGGAGGATGACCGCATTACGGCGGTTGGTAAGGTAGACCCCAGGCTGGTGAAGCCCGATGCGGAGGTCATTGACCTGCAGGGCAAGTATGTACTGCCCGGGTTTGTGAACACTCACGTACACACCTCCCAGCAGATTTCCCGCGGAGTAGGCGATGATGTTGATTTCATCTGCTGGCTCCACGACCGGATGTGGCCCTTTGAGAGCAGCATGACGGAGGAGGACTCCTATGTGTCCACGCTGATGACCAGCCTGGAGCTGATCCGCTCCGGCGTAACCTCCTTTGCTGAGCCCGGCGGACAGTTCGTCTCCGGCATGGCCCGGGGCACGGCGGAGTCCGGCCTGCGCGGCAAGCTGGCCAAATCCGTGATGGACTGCGGCGAGGGGCTGCCGGAGATCTGGCAGCGCACCATGGAGCAGGAGCTGGAGCAGCAGGTGGTGGATCTGGAGAAATTCCACAACACCGCCGACGGAAGGGTGCAGGTATGGTTCGGCCTGCGCACCATTTTCAACAACACCGATGAACTGTGCGTCCGCACCAAGGAGCTGGCGGACAAATACGGCGTCGGCATCCACATGCATGTGGCCGAGGCTAAGGAGGAGAAGGAATATACCTACGCCCGCTGGGGCGAGGGCACGGTGAAGCACCTGGAGCGGCTGGGCGTGCTGGATAAGAATTTGCTGGCCGTTCACACGGTATGGCTGACGGATGAGGAGCTGGAGCTGTTCAAGAAGCGGGAAGTGAAGATTTCCCACAACCCGGCTTCCGCCATGCGCGTGCTGGGCTTTGCGCGGATCCCGAAGATGCTGGCGATGGGGCTGCGGCCCTCCATTGGGACAGACGGTGCGTCCTCCTCCAATCACATGGACATGGTGGACGAGATGTGGCTGACCAGCCTGATCCACAAGGGCTGGCGTCTGGACCCCACGGTGGTTCCCTCGCAGGATATTCTGCGGATGGCCACCAAGTGGGGCGCCCGCGCACTGCTGGACGAGGACCTGTACGGCAGTCTGGAATGCGGCAAGAAGGCGGACCTGATCGTCATTGACCCCCACGGTCCGTCGATGATGCCGGTGAACGACAAAATCGCCGCCCTGGTAACGGCCATGCATTCGGCCAATATCCAATCCACCATGTGCGACGGCAAGTGGCTTATGCGGGACCGGAAGATCCTGACCCTGGACGAGGAGGCCATCCTGAAGGAGGCCTGCGACCGGGCCAAGGCCATCTATAAGCGGGCGGGCATTGAGCTGCCGGACCGCTTCCCGGTGGTGAAGGTTTAAAGGGTTTTCAACGGTGCGGGGCACCAGAACATAGAAGCAGCAAGCGGAATTATGCGTTTAGTATGGAGGTACAGCATGAATCAGAAATTACTGTCCGTTGCGAAGGGTGAGACTCCGGCCGATCTGGTGATCCGGAACGGCAAGGTGGTCAATGTCTATTCCGGTGAGATCTATGACGGCGGCGTGGCCATCTGCGGCGACACCATCGCTGCCGTGGGCGATGTGGAATACTGCATCGGCGAGGGCACCCGGGTGGTGGACGCGGAGGGAAAGTATCTGACCCCCGGCTTCCTGGACGGACATATCCATCCGGAAAGCTCCTCGCTGGCCATCCGGCCCTTTGCCGAGGCGGTGCTGGCACACGGCACCACCGGCATTATGACGGACCTGCACGAAGTGGGCGTGGTGTCCGGGCTGGAGGGCATCGAGGCCATCCTGAAGGAGGCCGAGGCCACAGACCTGAAAATTTATTTCGTGGTTCCGTCCCACGTGCCGTTTTCCCCCAATCTGGAGACCAGCGGCGGGCGCTTTAATCCGGAGATCATCCGCAAGGCCCTGAAGCGTCCGGACGCGGTGGGCCTGTCCGAGTGTGTCGGCCCCTATATCACAGCCGGGTTCCCCGATCTGCTGGAGTCCTTTGACACCACGCTGTCCATGCCCGGCAAGACCCTGCAGGGCCATCTGCCGGATATGTACGGCCCGGCCATGAGCGCCTGCATTGCCGCCGGTGTGTCCACCGACCATGAGTCCTTCTGCGAAAAGGATGTGTTCGAGCGGCTGCGCAACGGCTGCCACCTGATGATGCGCGAGGGCAGCGCCGCCCGGAATATGCCGGTGCTGCTGAAGACCGTGATGGAAAATCATCTGGACACCGCCATGGTCAGCATCGTCACCGACGACCTGCACACGGTGGACCTGCAGGAGCGGGGCCATCTGGACGACTCGCTGCGCACGGCCCTGGGCATGGGTCTGGACTTTGTCAAGGCCATTCAGATGGTCACCGTCAACTGCGCACGAGCCTTTAATCTGGACCGGGAAATCGGCGGACTGGCGCCCGGACGTCGAGCGGACATCAACATCACCACCGGTCCGCAGGATTTCCGTGTGCTGACCACCTTCGCCGGCGGCCGCCAGATCACAGACAACGGCAAGCTGTTGGTACACTATGAGACGGCAGAGCACGAGCCCTGTGTGCTGAACACCATGCACCTGAAAAACCCCATCACGGCGGACAGCTTCAAGATCCATGCCCCTGCAGGCGCCAAGAAGGTGAAGGCGCTGGTGATGGATACGCTGCCCTACATGCCCTTCACCAATCGCCGGGATGTGGAGCTGCCGGTGGTAGACGGCGTGGTGCAGTGCGATGTGGAGCAGGATGTGCTGTATATTGCCCAGGTAGAGCGTCACGGCAAGAACGGCAATGTGGGCAAGGCCTTTATGGGCGGCTTCCACATCCGGGGCGGCGCCATGGCTTCCTCCGTGGGCCACGACAATCACAACATCATTGTCATGGGCGACAGCTTCGAGGACATGGCGCTGGCGGTGAACCGCTGCGTGGAGCTGGGCGGCGGACAGGTGATCGTCCGCAGCGGCAAGGTGGCCGCCGAGGTGGCATATCCCATCTGTGGTCTGCTGAGCGACCTGCCTCTGGATGAGCTGGCGGAAAAGAAGAAGGAGCTGAACCGGGTGGCCCATGAAATGGGCACGGAAATCGCCATTCCCTTCATGTTCCTCAGCTTTATCTGTCTGGCGGCGATCCCCGCTTACGCCATCACCGACTGCGGATTCATTGATGTGGTGCAGCAGAAGGTCATCGACCCCATTCTGGAGGTCGTGGAATAAAACCGAATCCCCCAAAACCCAACTTGCAAAAGAGCACAGAGAGGAGCAACATGAAAAACGATTTTTTTAAGCTGAAGGATCACGGTACCACCGTCCGGCGGGAAGTGCTGGCAGGTATCACCACCTTTATGACCATGGCCTATGTGCTGGCAGTGCAGCCCTCCGCCATCTGTGGCTTCGGCCCCGATCCCTACATCACGGATATAAACGGCGTTGTGATCAGCAAGTCAGCGCTGCTGGTGATGTGCGCACTGGTCAGCGGCATCATTACCCTGTTCATGGGTCTGTATGCCAATCTGCCGCTGGCGCTGTCCACCGCCATGGGCAGCAACTTCATTCTCGGCGGGCTGGTCAACAGCGGCACGGTGTCCTTCGGTTGGGCCATGGCGCTTCTGCTGTGCTCCGGTATCCTGTTTATCCTGGTAACGGTGCTGGGCGTGCGGAAAATGGTGGTGGATCTGCTGCCGAAGAACCTGAAGATCGCCATACCGACCGCTGTGGGCTTCTTCATTGCCTATCTGGGCTTTAAAAACACCGGCCTTGCCGCCTTCAGCGACAGCGGTCTGGCCTTGGGTGATTTTACCCAGCCCGCGGTGCTGCTGGCCTTGATTACCCTGGCAGTGATGGGCGTGCTGACGGCCTACAAGGTGCGCGGCGCTATTCTGATCGGCATCATTGTCGGCACCATCATCAGCATTCCTATGGGCGTGTCTACGCTGCCCACCACGCTGGTGTCCCTGCCGGATATGAGTGAAATCGGCAATCTGGTGCTGTGCTACGACTTCAAGTCCGTGTTAGCTGACATCCCCGGCGCACTGGTGTGGATCTTCATCCTGTTTACCAGCGACTTCTTTGCTACCTTCGGCGCACTGATCGCCGTGGGCGCCCAGACCAATATGCTGGATGAGAATGGCAACTTCCCCCAGATCGAAAAGCCCTTCCTGGTGGATGCCGTTGGCACGGTGGTGGGCTCCGGCACCGGATGCACCACTATCTCCACCTTCATTGAATCCACCATCGGCGTGGAAGCAGGCGGCCGCACGGGTTTGACGGCGATCGTCAGCGGCGGGCTGTTCCTGGTGTGCATTTTCCTGTCCCCGCTGTTTCTGATGATCCCCACTGCCGTGACCGGCGTGGCGCTGATCTTCGTGGGCTTCTCCATGCTGTCGGGCTTTACGAAGCTGGACTTCTCCGACTTCAAGAGCTGCTTCGGTCCCTTCGTGATGATCCTGTTCGGCACCTTCACCGGCGACATCGCCGCGGCAATCTGCCTGGGCGTGCTGACGGACGTGCTGATCAAGGTGCTGACAGGCGATGCAAAGAAGGTCCACCCGGTGCTGTATGTGCTGTGGTGCTGTACTTCATCGTGTAAATAACCGGATAACAAGGCTCCCGGCGTACCGGGATGAATAGTCCGGATTGTGCAGAATGGCGCAGCTTACGCTGCGCCATTCTGATTTTTTGCCGTGCTTGAGTCGGCCGATCAAAGCGGTTCTTTTTCGTCCGGCTGCCGCCGGTACACGCAGCAGCCCTCCGCCATGCCGCAGAAGCGGAAGCCGGATTTCTCCGCGATGTGCCGGGTCACCGTCTGCTCCGGGACGCACTCAATGACCGCGCCCCGGCCCTGACGCCGGGCGCGGTCCGTCAGCAGCCGGGTCAGCTCCCCGGCGTATCCCCGGCCCCAGCGGCTGCGGTCCAGGACCCAGCCCAGCTCCATGGACACATCGTCATAGGGGTGCCAGATCACATACCCCGCGAAGCCGCCGTCGTCGTCCACCGCCAGGATCAGCGGCTCCGGCGTCAGCCCCGCCCGGTCCAGAAAGGCCCGGGGCTGCTCCCGGGAAAAGGGCGGCTCCAGATACCGCATGACCTCCGGGTCCGACAGCAGCCGGTGCAGAGGCTCCAGGTCCGCCTCCGTCATTCGGCGGACCCGCAGTCCGGCAGATTTGCGCTCCATGCCCGCCTCCCTTACCGCAGCCAATCCGGCAGGGAGTGGCTCTGGACGCTGCTGACCATGCCCATGGCGGCAAACAGGGTCACGATGGACGAGCCGCCATAGCTGAAAAACGGCAGCGTCAGGCCGATCACCGGCAGCACAAACAGGCACATACCCACGTTGCTGATGGTCTGGAAGATCAGCACCGCTGCCACCCCCACGCAGACGTAGGACTCCGTGGTGTTCCGGGCCTTCCGCGCCACCATCAGGCACCGCACGATGATGGCCGCCAGCAGCAGCAGCACCGCCAGGCACCCCAGCATCCCCAGCTCCTCGCCGATGGCGGAGAAGATGAAGTCCGTGTACCGGAACGGCAGACTGCCGGAGTATTCGCCCTGGGTCTGTATCCCATGGAACAGCCCCTGGCCGGTGAGCTTGCCGCCGCCCAGGGCCAGCAGGCTCCGGGTCTGCTGCCATCCGGCCCCCAGGGGGTCCAGGTTGTGGTCAAACACCACCATGAACCGCTCCTTCATATAGTCCGGGATCTTGTCCAGCTCCCACAGCAGGTAAAACGCCGCGCCGCCGCCTAACAGGGCGATGATGAACCACCGGGCCGCCACTCCGGCCACAAAGGCCATGGCCGCGAAGATGAAGACATACACCAGGGCGCTGCCCATATCCGAGGAGATGACGTAGTAAAGCCCCACCATCAGCAGCACATGCCCCGCCAGAAACGCAATGGAACGCAGGGATTTCAGCCCCCAGTTCTCCTTGACCCACACCAGCTGCCGGCTGAGCACCAGGATGAACGTCAGCTTCACGATCTCCGCCGGCTGGATGTTGGCCGGAAAGCCCTGGATCCCCAGCCAGGCCCGGTTGCCGTTGTTCTCGATGCCCAGCGGCGTTTTCAGCAGCAGGAACATGACGATGCCGAAGCCCAGCAGCCATTTCCAGCGCTTGGCGGCCTCGGTCAGGTCGATCTGGGACATGAGAAAATAGATGCCCACTCCCAGCACAATGGCGCAGGCCTGGACGATGACCATCTTCCAGGAATTCAGAAAGTTCGTGGCGCTGGCGATCATCACCAGCCCGAACAGGGCCGCACCGCAGCAGAGACACAGCAAAAGCCAGTCGGCCTGCCGCAAAATATCGAAAATGCTATCCTTGATTCGTTTCAGCATGAAAGGCTCCTCTTGTAAAACCGGTTGCATGGAACATGATATCAATTTAGTATAGCATACGAAACTTTTTCTGTAAACCGAATTTTCTCTTTTCAAGCGGGAATTCCTGTGATATAATCAGTTGATTTTACGGAGAGGAGGCCACCTATGGAGTATATCACCCACAGTCCCGCGGAAACGGAGGAGCTGGGCTGCCGTTTGGGACGGACCCTGGGCCCCGGTGCGGTGGTGGCCTACTTCGGCGGCCTGGGGATGGGCAAAACCGCCTTCACCCGGGGCCTGGCCCGGGGCCTTGGCTGTCGGGGCCGGGTCACCAGCCCCACCTTCACCATCGTCAACGAATACGACGGCCCCACGCCCCTGTTCCACTTCGACATGTACCGCCTGGCGGACGCTGACGCCCTGTTTGACATCGGCTGGGAGGACTATCTGGACCGGGGCGGCGTGTGCGCCGTGGAGTGGAGCGAAAACGTCCGGGAGGCCCTGCCGCCGGACGCCGTTACCGTCACCATCGCCCGCTGTCCGGAAAACGACAGCTGGCGCAGCATTACCATTGAGGGAGGGGAGCCGCTTTGAAAATACTTGCCATCGAGACCTCGGCCAAAAGCGTCTCCGCCGCCGTGGTAGAGGGCGGCGTTCCCCTGGCCAGCGCCTATCAGAACATGGGCCTGACCCACAGCCGCACCCTGATGCCCCTGGTGGACGGTATGCTGTCCGCCGCCGGACTGCGGGTCCGGGATATGGACCTGCTGGCGGCCGCCAACGGGCCGGGCAGCTTCACCGGCCTGCGCATCGGCGTGTCCGCCCTGAAGGGCCTGGCCTGGGCCCTGGAAAAGCCCTGCTGCGGCGTGTCCACCCTGGCCGCCATGGCCCGGAACCTGGCCCATATGGAGGGCCTCATCATCTGCGCCATGGACGCCCGGCGCAATCAGGTATACAATGCCCTGTTCCTGGCCCAGGATGGCGTTCTGACCCGGCAGTGTCCGGACCGGGCCATCGGCCTGGCGGAGCTGGTGGAGGAGATAAAAAACCGCCCGGAGCCGAAATTTGTTGTTGGCGACGGGGCCGGGCTGTGTTACAATTATCTGTTGGAGCAGGATGTTCCCTGCCGGATGGCCCCGCCTCAGCTGGTGATGCAGAACGCCGTGGGGGTGGCCCTGGCGGCGGAGGAAATGGCTGCCGCCGGACAGGTCACCACGGCCCGGGACCTGGTTCCCGTGTACCTGCGGCTGAGCCAGGCGGAGCGGGAGCGGCTGGCCCGGGGCCTGAAGATCACCTTGGATTAATAATTTTATATATAAAGGAGAAGCACCATGTTTAGCGAAAAAGTCCACGTCATGAACCATCCCCTGGTGGCCCACAAGCTCACCATCCTCCGGGACAAGAACACCAGCGTCAAGGATTTCCGGGAGCTGGTTTCCGAGATCGGCATGCTCATCACCTACGAGGCCACCCGTGACCTGCCGCTGACCACCAAGGTGGTGGAGACTCCCCTGTGCAAGGCGGAGCTGCCCACCCTGGCCGGTAAGAAGTTCGCCGTGGTGCCGATTCTCCGGGCCGGTCTGGGTCTGGTGGACGGTGTGCTGCGCATGGTGCCCTCCGCCCGTGTGGGACATATCGGCATGTTCCGGGACGAGGAGACTCTGGAGCCTCACGTCTACTTCTGCAAGATGCCCAAGGACGTGGCTGACCGCGACATCATCATCGTGGATCCCATGCTGGCCACCGGCGGCTCCGCCGATGCCGCCATCACCGAGATGAAGAAGCGCGGCTGCCACAACATCAAGCTCATGGTGCTGGTGGCTGCCCCTGAAGGCATTGAGCACCTGCAGAAGGTTCATCCCGATGTGGACATCTATGTGGGTGCGGTGGACGATCACCTGAACGAGCACGGCTACATCGTTCCCGGCCTGGGCGATGCCGGCGACCGCATCTTCGGCACCAAGTAACATGACGCGTTTTCCCCTGTCCCGGTACAGACCGGGACAGGGGATTTTTGCTTTTTCCTGCCCTTTTTGATATTCGCAAAAATAATGATTGACATTTGTCTTTAATTTTTATATATTGTATCTGCCAAATTTCAACGAGAGATATCAGGCCTATCCGCAAGGCCTCCCTTTGAACAGAGAAAAGAGGTAAGTCAAAAATATTTTACGAACGGGGGAGGATAAATGTCCAAAGAGTTGATTCGCCTGCGGGATCTCTGCATGGCGTTTGACGACGAGCTGGTTCTCGATCACATCAATCTGTATATCAACGATTCTGAATTCCTCACACTTCTGGGCCCCAGCGGCTGTGGCAAGACCACAACGCTGAGGATTATCGGCGGTTTCACGACGCCCACGTCGGGAGACGTCACCTTTGACGGTGTGAGGATTAATGATGTCCCGCCTCATAAGCGGCAGATCAACACGGTGTTCCAGAAGTATGCGCTGTTCCCTCATCTGGACGTGTTTGAGAACATCGCCTTTGGCTTGCGGATCGCCAAGGTGCCTGCCGAGGAAATCGAGGAGCGCGTGACGGAAATGCTGGGCGTGGTGAGTCTGAAGGGCTTTGAGCACCGGAAAATCACCCAGCTGTCCGGCGGCCAGCAGCAGCGGGTGGCCATCGCCCGGGCGCTGGTGAACCGGCCCAAGGTCCTGCTGCTGGATGAGCCCCTAGGCGCGCTGGACCTGCGCCTGCGCAAGGATATGCAGAACGAGCTGAAGCGTATCCAGCAGCAGATGGGCATCACCTTCATCTATGTGACCCACGACCAGGAGGAGGCCCTGACCATGTCCGACACCGTGGTGGTGATGGACAAGGGCCGCATCCAGCAGATCGGCATCAACCGTGATCGAGCCGACGTAGTTCAGCTCGGCCTGCTTGACCGTTGCACGGTGGATTTTACCCTTGAGCATCTGTACTGTCATAACTTATCCCTCCACCGAAAAGTTGTCGATCAGGCGCGTTTTGCCGATATAGACCGCCATAGCGATCAGTTCGCCGCCGTTAATCTCATGCACCGGCAGCATGGTCAGGCCGTCCACTGCAGAAACGTAATCAATACGCGCGAGCGGCTCCTGCTCGATAAGCGCACGCATGGCATTGACGATTGCATCCGCGTTTTTCTCGCCGTTCCGGACCAGCTCCTGGCCGAGCTTTACAGCGCGCGACAGCACGAGCGCCGCCTTGCGCTCCTCTGCGCTCAGATAGGTATTGCGCGAAGACTTCGCCAGACCGTCTGCCTCACGAATGATCGGGCAGCCGACGATCTCAATGCCCATGGACAGGTCGAGTACCATGCGGCGGATGATCGCCAGCTGCTGTGCGTCCTTCTGGCCGAAGAACGCCTTATCCGGCGTTACGATGTTGAACAGCTTGGAAACGACCGTGCACACGCCGCGGAAATGAATCGGACGGGTCTTGCCGCACAGCTGACGCGGCATTTCGGACTGCACCTCAACAAAGGTGGCAAAGCCGTCCGGATACATCTCGGACACCTCGGGATGGAACACCATGTCACAGCCGCACTCGGTCAGCAGCGCACAGTCGTGCTCGAAATCACGCGGATAGGTCTCCAGATCCTCACCCGGGCCGAACTGGGTCGGATTGAGGAACACGGACGCTACCGTGCGGTCGCACTGCTGCACGGACGTTTTGACCAGACTGGCGTGTCCTTCATGCAGATAGCCCATGGTCGGCACCAGACCGACGGTCAGACCCTGCTGTTTCCACTCGCGCACCTGTGCGCGTACTTCTGCGATGGTTGTTGCGATTTTCATTGTATATGCTCCTGTTTCTCTTAAAATTCAGCGTCGAGTTGGGCGAGATATTCATCGCTGCAGTCAGACTTGATAAAGCTCTGCTTTTCGGTCGGGAACGTGCCGTTCTGCACCTCGTTCATGTAAGTGCGGAACGCATCCACCATGCGCTCACCGATATTGTCGAACTGCTTGGCGAACTT
>ERZ826613.1450-NODE-1450-length-28140-cov-5.738188_pt1 | contig 28140 bp, 27 predicted proteins | sample MGYA00519925_ERZ826613 | MGnify/ENA primary metagenome ERZ826613 (study PRJEB31778, sample SAMEA3449236) | human gut metagenome | biome: human gut; feature: human-associated habitat; material: faeces | place: United Kingdom | collected 2010/2012 ... | reverse complement strand
AATTGCCGCATAACAATAGCGACCAAGATTTCTCTTAGTCGCTTTGCATATTTTTTCCTTGAAAACTTTGTCTAACTTTTTGGGGTCAGTTCAAAAGGAGATGCCCTTAAATTATGCTTTTCCGGATTTTATTCCAGACCGCTTACAGTAAATGTTATTTCAACATACTGATTTATTGTTGTGTCATTTGCGATGATTGAATCGCCGTTCCATGGAATGATATAAGCTGTTGCACCACCGTAAGATTCGTTGTATTCATCAAGTGCAACAACTGCGTCAGCTAATGTTTTTCCTTCTGCAAGCTGAGCGTCATTACCGTCAATTATTAAACTGTCAAGAGTAATATTGAGTGAACTGTAATTGTGTAAATTAATTGTTTTTCCGTTATCAGGAGCAAACAGACGAACACCAAGAGCGTTGATTTTTGTTATATCTGAAACTGCAATTCTTGCTGTGTAAGTTCCGTTGCCTGTAATTTCAGGAATAAGGAATCCTGTTGCCTTGTCAGCAGCATTTTCAAAAGCTGTCTGATTCCAGAGATTAACCTGTCCGGAGTTAGTGTCAAACGATGCAACAACTGCGGCTCTCTTAACGTCTGTACCTGCAATAACATTTTTGCTCAGGTCAGCTGTTGTAGTAACCTTTGAGATTGAAACAGAAGTTGTAGTTGCAGATGTTTCAGAAACTGTTGTTGTGGCCTCTGTTGTGGTTGTGGCTTCTGTAGTAGTAGTAGCTTCTGTAGTAGTGGTAGCCTCTGTTGAAGTGGTAGCCTCTGTTGAAGTGGTGGCTTCCGTTGTAGTGGTAGCCTCTGTTGTAGTAGTGGCTTCCGTTGTAGTGGTAGCCTCCGTTGTAGTAGTGGCTTCCGTTGTAGTTGTAGCCTCCGTTGTAGTGGTAGCCTCTGTTGTTGTTTCAACCGGGTCTGTCATTGTTACAGAAGTTGTAGTTTCAACCGGGTCAGTTGCTGTTGTAACGGCTGTTGTAGCAGCAATTGTGGTTGGCTGAGTTTCTTCTGTTGTTGGCTGAGTAACCTCAGTTGTAGGTTCTGTTGGTATAACAGGAACTTCCTGACCGTTAATAACAATTCTCTTGAGTTGAACAAGGTCAAAAACATTAACCTTTCCGTCCTTGTTTACATCAGCGTAATTGATATCCGCTTCGCCATTGTTTGTAAGGTACTTCTGAACCATAACAACATCGGTAATATCATATTTGCCATCGTTGTTAGCGTAACCTGCACTTGCCGTACCAGCGGTTACAGATGCCATTGCTGTTGTCAGAGCGACAGCAGCGGCAATTGAAGCAGCAACGCCCTTAAATTTTTTCATGCTTATCTCTCCTTTGTAAAGTATATAAAATTTAAATTTTTCTACGGAATTATTATAACATCATACTTTTTGTTTGTCAACCTGCCTTGTTTAAACTGTTGAATTTGTAGCAAATACACAAAAAGTAATTGATTTAAATGTAACTAAATTTAATTATAAGTTGGTTTTCAACTGTGCTGTTAACAATATGTTGAAAACTATGTGCAAAACTGCAAAAACACTGTTGAATACAGTAAATCGGTTATTGTGCAAAATTTATTTAAAAAGTATCAAATGAAAGATTCTGAAATATAATTTTATTTTTCCTTAACAAAATTTTCGCATAATTATCATATAAAGTGTTTAAAATAAATAAAAAGGGAAGTCAACGTGCAAAAAATAAAAGGAGGATTTTTATGGAAACTAAAGACCATTTAACGCTTGCAAGACTTATAACAGCATCAAACGAAAATTTTGACAGAAGCAGCAAAAAAATTGCCTTTGAAACGGGCTGCATTTCACCGGATATTAATGTTGCAACTTATATAAACGGTCACACTTACAGCGGAACTATTAACTATGTCAGAAAGACGCTGACAAAGCTTTCAGGAAAGCTGCATAAAGTCTCTGACTTTTTTGAGCTCGGAAGAGCAATGCATTTTGTTGCAGATTATTTCACATTTCCGCATTCTCCGAATTTTAAAGGCACGCTTAAAGAACACGTTGATTACGAAAGTGTTCTGCATAAATATATTGAGAATAATCTTACGGTGGATTATCCTGATGAGCGATTCAGGAGCATTTGCGGAAAGAAAACGACAGCGTTTGTTGATGCCGCACATACAAAGTATCTCGGACTGAAAAATTCTGTAAAGACGGACTGGGATTATATCCGCTTTGTTTGCAGTGAGGTAACATATGCACTGACCTGTCAGAACGTGGTTGTAGTTCCTAAGAGAATCAGGAAAAAGGCTTTTGTATCTGCCGCTTTCTGAAGAAAGCTTGGCAAAGACTTTTAATTCGTTGTTTATTTAATGGGTGCATTTTTATAAGGCACGACAGGCAGCTAAACTGGTTAAGATAATACAAATAATACAAAACTAAAGGGGACGCTTTCACTTGTAAAGCGTCCCCTCTGCCTTCGGCATTCACCCCTTGAAATACGCTTCCAAGGCAAGGCTTTCCGTCGTCTGCGGACGGCGGGCAGGGACTCCGTCCCATGCACCCTGCAAGCCTTTAAAAAGGCTTGACCGAAATTTTTATTTCATCAGCGTTGAATCATCTTTATAATTTTACTTGCCTGCTGTGAGTTTTCCTATCTGCTTTTTGAGTACAGGACCTAGAATTGTTGCAATTACTATTTTTGCAGCGTCGCCCGGAAGATATGGTATAACGCACATTGTAAGCGATGGGATAAGTCCTGTGCCCTGCTGAATCATGAACCATACAGTACCGAAAATGTAAGCAACGGCAAGTCCGAGAATCATTCCGAGAACGTACATATATATCTTGTCAAACTTGTGGCAGAAGAATCCGCAGATAAGTGCCATGAATATAAATCCTATAAGATATCCGCCGGTAGGGCCTGCAAGCTTTGAAAGTCCGCCTGTGAATCCTGAAAATACCGGCAGACCGACAGTTCCTAAAAGAAGATATACAACTGTGCTGAGTCCGCAGAGTTTCCATTCAAGCATGAATGCCGCAATGTAGATTGCCAGATTCGTAAACGAGATAGGCACAGGGCTGAAAGGTATCGGTATAGATAACGGACCGGCTATGCACATGAGTGCGGCGGCAAGTCCTACAAGGACTATCTCAAGAGTTTTTGATCTGCTTTTTGTTTTTGTCTGTTCCATTTTTGACTGAACCTCCAGTTTTCTTTTATGGCAGAATTCTGCCATTTCCATAAGTTAACCTTATTATACCATATAAAAACAAATTTGTCACCCTTAAAATTAAATAAGGGTGACGTTTTTTGAAAGTTCAGATATTTTATACTAAATTCAGCCCATAACAACTGTAATTTTGTTTGTTTCTTTCAGTTTGTCGGCAGGAATGAAGTTGGATTCAAGATTTTCTCCATTGAGAACTGTTTCAATAACACCGCTCTGAACGTGTTCAGGGTTTGTGATTTCAATTGAAAGCTGTTTTCCTCTGAATGTTTTTTCGATGGTGAAACCGTCCCACTCTGAAGGGATTGCAGGGTCGATTGTCAGACCCTCAATGTCAGGACACATACCGCATATACCCTCAACACAGCCGACCATAACTGTTGAAGCTGTACCTGTGAGCCAGTGAACGTGTGAGCGTCCCTCGAAAGGTGAAGCCTTGCTCTCTGTGAACTGTCCGTGTGCGTAAGGCTCGATGACTCTTATTTCCGCCTTGTCGTTCATTGCGGCAGGGGAAGTTTCCATGAAGTATTCAAACGCTCTGTTGCCATTTCCGGCGATAGCCTCGGCAAGGATAAGCCAGCCCTGTGACTGTGAGAATATACCGCCGTTTTCCTTTGTGTCCGGATTGAAAATATGCATAAGTGCACCATCAAAATAGTGCTGTCTGTAAGGAGGGTCAAGAAGCTTTGCGCCATAAGGTGTGTTGAGTATTTCGTGAACGCTGTTCAGAGCCTTTGTGGTACGTTCCTGAGATGCAAAACGGGAAATAACGCTCCAGCTCTGAGGATTAAGCCACATACTTGCTTCAGGGTCGTTTTTCGCACCGACAATAACGCCGTCTTCACGAATACCTCTTATGAATCTGTCTTCGTCCCAGCACTTGTCAAGTGCATCAGAGAGTTCCTTCTGAACCTTGTCGATGTAGTCGATATAGTCGGAATCATCTCTTATCATAGCCATTTCCTTTATGACACTCATTGCATAGTAGAGCTGGAATGCAACGAAGGTTGATTCACCCTTTGCACCAAGTCGCAGACAGTCATTCCAGTCGGCATGAAGTCCGGCAGGCATTGAGTGTGAACCGAGTCTTTCCATAGAGAATCTGATAGCATTTTTCAGATGCTCATAAACGGTATCTTCTCCGCCGTTTGCATAGACGATAACCTCGTCAAGGAAACTTATGTTGCCGCTTTCGCCGATATACTTTATAATGGTAGGGAACAGCCAGAGAGCATCGTCTGCACGATATGAAGGGTGTCCCGTTTCCTTTACATATTCAGGGTCATCAGGAGTGTTTTCGTGACCTGCATTGTGGTTGAATTTAACCAGCGGCAGACCACCGCCGTTATTGACCTGTGCGGAGAGCATAAAGCGAATCTTTTCGACTGCAAGTTCCGGATCAAGGTGAATGATACCCTGTATATCCTGAACTGTATCACGATAGCCGTAGCCGTTTCTGAGTCCGCAGTAAACAAACGAAGCAGCTCTTGACCAGATGAATGTTATAAAGCACTGGAAAGCATTCCATACGTTTACCATGTTGTTGAACTCATCACTTGGAGTGTTGACCTGAAAGCGGTCGAGAGTTGAATGCCAGTGATTTTTCAGTTCATCAATTTCCTTTTCAGCTTTTGAATTATCCTTGTAGCTGTTTATAACAGCGTCTGCATCATCGCTGTCCTTTGCACCGAGAACGTATGTCAGAGTAACAGTTTCGCCTGGCTGTAAAGTAATGTCAGACTGGAGAGCGCCGCATGAATTTGAGTTGTAGTTCATGGAATTATCAAGCTTTCCGTTTTCAACTGCAACAGGGTTTGAGTATGTTCTGTAAGAACCGATAAAATTATCGAAGTTGCCGCAGTAAGCAGTGATGTCAGCACCGACCATACCGAAGAATCTTTCACGATGATCCTTTTTGCTGAATTCGCTTATACGCTGCATAATCTTGTTGCCTTCAAAACTTGTTCTTGAAATGAACTGTGAATACTGTAAATTAACCTGATCCTGTTCGTAGTTGTCTTCATTTGTGAATTCAACGAATCCGAAAACAGAAAGATTTCTCGGAACACTGTCATTATTTGTGATTTTGCAGTTCCACACTTCATGAGTCTTGTTCAGCGGAACATAATATGAAACAGATGCGGCAATCTTCTTGTATTCAGAGCTTATAACCGTATAAGCTGTACCATGGCGGCATTCGCTTTTGTAGCTGTCAAGAGGTTTGCCGACAGGCTGCCATGATGCAGACCAGTAATCATTATCATTATTATCTCTTATGTAGATATATCTTCCCGGAAGAGCCATCATAGAATTAAAGCGATAGCGTGTGATTCTTCCGTTTGCACCGGATTTCACAAAGCTGTAACCCGAAGCGTTATTTGAAATTATTGCACCATATTCCGGTGAGCCGAGGTAGTTTACCCATGAAGCCGGAGTGTCAGGCTTAGTGATAACATATTCCTTATTGGAAAGGTCAAAGTAACCGTATTTCATTTGAATTCTCCTTAAAAAAATTGTTTTTTCAGATGTTTTAATGATACCATTAAATCGCCTTTATTGCAACCCCTTTTCAAGTACTTTTTTTAAAAAATCCGCTTTCTGAAGAAAGCTTGGCAAAGACTTTTAGTTTGTTGTTTATCTTATGGTTACACTTATATGAGGCTCGACCATTTACTAAAATACACCCGTAAGGGCAAACAAAAATCCCCTCTGAACAAGTCAAAGGGGACTGTATAAACATTATATAAATTATCTCTGTTCGCAAATGAGTTTGATAGCTGTTCTTTCTTCGCCGTCAATCTGAATATTGGCAAAAGCCGGAATACAGATAAGATCAACTCCTATAGGTGCGAGGTATCCTCTTGCGATGGCAATAGACTTGATAGCCTGATTTGCAGCGCCTGCACCAACTGCCTGAACTTCTACAGCTTTCTGTTCACGGATAACTCCTGCGATAGCTCCGGCAACTGAGTTTGGGGAAGAATGTGATGAAACTTTTAAAATTTCCATTGTGAAAACCTCCATTTTAATTTATTATTTGATTGAATTGTTTAAATGCTTTTGATTTCATCTGCTTACTGTTATTATACAACACAAAGTCAGCAAATGCAAGGGCTTTAAAAAATATTGTGAATTATCTCTCAATTATTCTTTCGATTTTAGTGCATTTCCCCGACTTTTCGTCAAATGAAATGACTACGCCGTTTATAAAGCATGGCGACTGTGCTTCTGTAAATCTTACAGGGTATTTAAAGCGCTGTTTGTCAACAGCCGGACGTATTGCAACCCCTAAAACGGATTCTTCCGGTCCTGTCATTCCTGCGTCGGTTATGTATCCTGTATGACCGTTCAGAATTTTTTCGTCAGCTGTCTGAACATGGGTATGAGTTCCGAAAACAGCAGTTACCTTTCCGGAAAGATAATATCCCATTGCTTTTTTTTCAGCGGTTGCTTCGGCATGAAAATCCACAATAATATTCGGGGTATCAACGCTTTCAAGAATCCTGTCCATGGCGGTAAAAGGATTGTCAAGAGCCTCCATATAAACAGTTCCCATAAGATTTATAACAGCAATTTTAAAGTATCCGCCGTCAATATAGCAGATTCCCTTTCCCGGACATCCTTCCGGATAATTCAGCGGTCTTATAATGTTGTCTTCATTATATATATCAAGGGAATCACGGCGTTTGAAACAATGGTTTCCGGTTGTGATGACATCGGTTCCGAGCCTTGATATAAAGTCGGCTGAAAATTTTGTTATGCCGTTTCCCTGAGCAGAATTTTCTCCGTTTATAACAGTATAGTCAACTGAGTATTTTTGTCTGATTCTGTAAAGTTTTTCTGAAAGAAAGTCGCAGCCGCTTTTGCCGACTACGTCACCGATAAATAAAAGTTTTTTCATAGCAAGTCCTTAATATGTCTGAATGTTTCTTTATCTATCTATATTATAGCAATATGCCGCATATGTGTCAATAGCGGAAAATGTCGAAATTTCAGAGGTGAAATTGTTTTATGCATATTATTTGGCAGGGACTCTGTCCCATGCACCCTGCAAGCCTTTTAGTTCGCTGTTCATTTTATAAATACAATTTTATAAGGCTCGACAGGCAGTTAAACTGATACAGCGTCGTTGAGCTATCATGTGTTTCAGTAAATTTTTGCTTACTTTTTTTCAAAAAAGTAAGTAGTGGGTTTCGATAGCCTTTTCACATTCTGCTTTGTTTCCTTTTCTGATAGAATCTATCATGGCTATGTGTGCTTTGTGGAAGTTTTCTTTGGTTTTATCGTCCGCATTCTCTATGACATCATCTATCCATTCACGGTAAATGTCGGTTATTGCAGACATTATGGATATTATAAGACGGTTTCCCGTCGCTTTTATAAGGAGATAATGGAAGTTGCGGTCAGCTGTCGCTCTTTCGGAATCTGAACTGTACATTTTTCCGAGAAGTTCATCTGCCTGAGCAGAAAATTCGTCCGTAAAGGTGTGGTTCTCAATTATGAAAGAGCAGACCATTTTTTCCATTGCCTTGCGGAAATCACATATTTCCTCTTTGCTGAATTTTTCCAGCATCATCATCATTTTTATCATTGATGAAAGCGGCTTTGAAATGTCGGCTGTGAGATAGTTTCCGGAACCCTGACGGCTTTCGGTTATCCCCATGTTTTCAAGCGAACGCAGTGCCTCACGGGTGGAATTGCGACTTATACCAAGCTGTGATGCAATCGTTCTTTCAGCCGGAAGTTTGTCGCCCTCGCTTATCTGCCTTGTGTTTATGAGATTTGTAAGATAATTTATTGCTTTCTGATATTCTTTTTCCATTGAGTATTTTCTCCCTGTTAACCGTAAAACTGTGAGAAAACAGATGCTCCGACAACGGTAAGAAGTCCGGAAACAGCTATTGCAAGACTGCTCATTGCACCCTCGGTTTCTCCCATTTCCATGGCTCTTGCTGTTCCTATCGCATGAGAAGATGTGCCGATAGCAATTCCCTTTGCAACAGGTTCGGTTATTCTGAAAAGTTTGCAGACAAGCGGTGCAACAACATTCCCCATAACACCTGTTATGATGATGACAGCAGCTGTCAGATTCTCATATCCGCCCAGCTCCTGCGAAACTCCTATGCCTATTGCGGTAGTTATGGATTTAGGAAGGAATGTTACATATTCTGCATGGTTAAGGTCGAATATTACAGACATTGCAAGAATGCAGAAAAGACTTGACAGAACTCCCGAAACAATTCCGGCAATAATGGCTTTCCAGTCTGATTTCAGAAGGGAAAGTTTTTCGTAAAGCGGTACGGCAAGGCATATAGTTGCAGGGGTCAGAAGCCAGCTTAAATATTTCGCACCGGAATAATAAACATCATAATCGATGTGTCCGAGAGCGAGAACAGCTATCGTTACCGCAACGGAAATGAGCAATGGATTAAAAATCGATTTTCCGGATTTTTTATTTACAAGCCAGCCTGCACCGTATGTCAGCATACTCAGAGATATTCCGAAATATGCAGAATCTTCAAAAAAGTCAGTCATTTTCTTTTCCCCCTTCTTATAACCGATTGTGTAACTCTGCCCGAAACAGCCATGACAGTGACGAGCGAAACCACAACGATGACCAGATAAACAAACAGCTGCGGACGGATAATATCCCATGAATTCATGAGTCCCACTGCCGCAGGAATAAACATCATCGGCATAATGTCGATAAGAAAAGAAGATGTTTCCTTTACATCGCTGACTTTTATAATTCCGGAAACAAGACAGACAAGCATTATAACAAGTCCGTAGATACTCGCCGGAACAGGCAGCGGTATAATAAAATGAAGCAGTTCACCGATAAAAGATATCAGGATTATTATCCCGACCTGACGTATGTATTTCATACTATCCCTCTTTTTTATTTTAATTGGTACTACCAATTATAGCACTGAGCAGGAAGTCTGTCAAGGGGATGCTTTCTTTCTGTGAAAAACAAAGGAGCGTTCCCAGCTTTTTTCATATTTTTCTTCAAGTATCAGTTTAGTTGCTTTTCGTGCTTAAAGTAAAAGGTAATAGTAAAGAAAAATCGAATTGAAAGTTTTTGCCAAGCTTTTTTCAAAAAGCGGTTGACAAATGGAACAAACTATGCTATGATAATGATGTTAGTTAATTAGTAGACTAACTAACCAGATAAGAAACGAACGGAGGAATGATAATTTGCAGATAAATTTTGACAGCGACAAGCCTATTTTTATTCAGATAGCTGAGGGGATAGAAGATGCGATTCTTACAGGAGCGTTTGAGGAGGAAAGTCAGATTCCTTCCATAACGGAATTTTCTGTGACATATAAAATAAATCCTGCAACGGCTCTGAAGGGGATAAATATTCTTGTCGACAGCGGAATAATCTATAAAAAACGGGGTGTCGGAATGTTTGTGGAAAAAGGTGCAAAAGGAAAACTGAAAGAGAAAAGAAAGGACGCTTTCTTTGAAAATTATGTAAAGACTATGCTCAGCGAGGCAAAGCGGCTTGGATTTACAAAAAGCGAGATAATAGATATGCTTGGTAAAGGAGAAATTTAAAATGGCTATAGAAATAAAAGATGTTACCATGGAATTTAAAAAGGTAAGGGCACTTGAAAACGTCAGCCTTACATTTGAGGAGGGCAAAATTTACGGACTGCTCGGAAGAAATGGTGCAGGCAAATCAACACTTCTGAAAATTATTTCAAACAGACTTTTTCAGTCGGAGGGAGAAATAACAATAGATGGTGAAGTTTCAAGGGAAAATGACAGGGCTTTGTCGAAGGTTTATCTGATGAATGAAAGCAACCTCTATCCGCAGAAGATGAAGATAAAAACTATTTTTAAGTGGGTTAAGAATTTCTATCCCAATTTCGATATGGAGTACGCAAAAAAGCTTGCGGAAAGTTTCGGACTTAAACTTAACAAGACACCACGTGCACTTTCAACAGGCTATACTTCAATTTACAAGATAATTATTGCACTTTCTGTTAATACGCCTTATGTATTTTTCGATGAACCTATTCTCGGTCTGGACGCAAACCACAGGGATATGTTCTATAAGTTTCTGCTGGAAAAGTATGCGGAAGAACCTTTCTGCTGTGTTATTTCAACGCACATCATTGAGGAAGTTTCATCCATTATAGAGGACGTTATAATCATAAAGAACGGTAAAGTTATAAAGAACGAATCAAGGGACGATCTTCTTAAAACAGGGTATACAGTTTCAGGTTCTGCGGCTGTTGTAGATGAATATATAAAGGATAAAAAGGTTATCGGACAGGATTCAATAGGTGGTCTGAAAACAGCTTATGTTCTCGGAAATCCTGATAAAAAGGACGCTCCGGAGGGAATAGAGTTTACAGCAATGGATCTTCAGAAGCTTTTTGTACAGCTTACAAATTCGTAATATGCAAAGGAGAAACAAATGAATACGATTAAAATGATAAAATATAGTTTTTTGAATTCCATAAGGGGAACAGGAATTTATTTTGGCGTAATACTTATAATGCTGCATCTTTTCAGCTTTATTTCAATGCAAGGCGAAGCGGGCGGAGTCGGAGGAATGGACAGCGGCATTATAGTATTTATGATGATACTCGGAATAGCAACATTCAGGGAAACCTTTCATCTTTCACTCCAGTCGGGAGTGTCAAGGAAATCAATGATAACAGGAATGGCGATAAGCAATATTTTAATTGCGATAAGTGCGGCAGTCGGAGAGCTTATCGTGGATATCATCGGTAATTTTTATGAAAAGAAAATAAGCGGATTTACTTATAACAGTATATATGAACAGATATTTTTCGGTTATCATAATGACGGAATGAATGCATCGGATTATCTTGCTTCATTCCTGACGGGTGTGGCAGTATATATAGGTATAGTCTTTACAGGACTTTTTATAGGAATTCTGTTTTACCGTCTGAGCAAGGTTATGAAATTTGTTATTCCTATCGGAATCTATGTTCTTGTACAGCTGTTCTTTATTATTGACATGGTTTGTTTTCAGGGTAAGGCTATGACAAAATTGGTGGAATTTATGCAGTGGGTATTCGGCGAAAGCAGCCATCTTGCAGAATCATTCCTTGTTCTGGGAGCTGTGTTCCTTGTGATATCGTTTATTGCATCAAGGAGATTGGCTATCAACGACAGAGCAGCATGATAAAATGTGTGGGCGACCATTGGTCGCCCTTTTTTGTTTAACTTCCTGCTGTGCTACCCTGTGTTACCGTTCTACAAACATTATATCATCTTAGACATTTCAGTAAGCGGTCGAGCCTTATTTTTCTTAAACTCTAAAATGGGTCACGTCTAAAAGTTTTTTGCTTACTTTTTTTCAAAAAAGTAAGGGGTTGACCGGAACCGTTAATTGTGATATGATAATAATTACTGATTATATTAAAACGGAGGATAAAAAGATGGACGTTAAAATTTCAGATTCTATTGTTTATATTGGCGTTGATGATAAGGATATTGACCTGTTTGAAAGCCAGTATGTCGTACCGAACGGAGTTTCATACAACTCATATGTAATTCTTGATGAAAAGATTGCTGTTATGGATACTGCTGATATGAGGGTTTCGGAAAAATGGTTTGCAAATCTTTCTGATGCACTCGGTGAAAGAACTCCGGACTATCTGGTTATTTCACATCTTGAACCTGACCATGCTGGAAATATTCAGAAAGCCGCTGAAAAATATCCGGAAATGAAACTGGTTGTAAATGCAAAGTCTGCCGCTATGCTTCCGCAGTTTTTTGATGTTGATGCTGAAAGATTGCTCATTGTAAAAGAGGGTGAGGAACTTTCTCTCGGCGAACATACACTCCAGTTTTTCATGGCTCCTATGGTGCACTGGCCTGAAGTTATGGTAGAATATGAAAAGAAAGAAAAGATACTTTTCTCAGCTGACGGTTTCGGAAAGTTCGGTGCACTTGATACAGACGAGGACTGGGCTTGTGAAGCAAGAAGATATTATTTTAACATTGTCGGAAAGTATGGAGCACAGGTTCGTGCATTACTTAACAAGGTATCAGCACTCGCCATTAAGATGATATGTCCTCTCCATGGTCCGATACTCAAAGAAAATCTCGGATACTATCTTGATAAATACACAATATGGAGCAGCTATGAGCCGGAGGACAAGGGAATCTTTATAGCTTATGCATCTATCCATGGCAATACAGCCATTGCGGCGAAAAAACTCAAGGAAATACTGGAAAAGAAAGGCGCTCCGAAGGTTTCAATAGCTGACCTTTCAAGAGATGATATGGCAGAAGCTGTTGAGGACGCTTTCAGATATGACAGAATGATTTTAGCCGCAGCAAGTTATGATGCAGGTGTGTTCCCATGCATGGATGATTTCCTTCACCATCTGAAATCAAAGGCATTCCAGAAAAGAACAGTCGGAATTCTTGAAAATGGCTCATGGGCACCGACAGCCGCAAGAACTATGAAGGCAACGCTTGAACAGATGAAGGATATTACTATTGCTGAACCTGTTGTTACGATTAAATCAACACTCAAGGAATCAGATATTCCTGCACTTGAGGCTCTTGCTGATGCTATGCTTTCCGTTTGATGAATAAAGCAGTCATGGACAGGTCTTTTTTAACTTAAACAAAAAAGGGATGCTTAAAAGCATCCCTTAAAATATTTATGCGCATAAAAATATTATAATAAAAGAAAAAGCAAACCATGAAATTCATGATTTGCTTTTTGGTGACCCGTACGGGAATTGAACCCATGATTCCGCCGTGAAAGGGCGGCGTCTTAACCTCTTGACCAACGGGCCATATGGTAGCGGCAGTAGGATTCGAACCAACGACCAATCGGGTATGAACCGAGTACTCTAGCCAACTGAGCTATGCCGCCATTTATTTGTCGTTTTAGTCGTTTTTTATTACCGCTTCATGCGACTATATTATTATACACGCTTTTTCCCGAAATGTCAACAGTTTTTTTGAAAAAATCTTCTGTTTGTATGAATGCACATTAAAAAGACTTCAAAACACTGTTTGATTGTGCATAATGCTGTTTCTGAAAATAAATTTTTTCTTATTTGCATATTTTTATGCAAAAAAAGCCCTCTTTTTGCCCATTAGTGAAAGGCATTGTTCAGGAAACATTTTCGTAGTGCTTCTTTGGCGGAACTTCCGGAATGCCTTTACAAATCAGCAAAAGGAGGATTTTTTATGGAAATCGAATCAGAAAAATTCAGATGCAGGCTTTTCTGCTGTTACTATGCAAAGCTCGGAAACATTTTCGAGGCGGCAATTAAAGCAGGATTTTCACAGCAGACGGCTCTGGCGGAGGGAATAAGAATTCTTTCACAGAGTAAATATAAAAAGCTTGTGTCAAAACTTTCGGGAGAAAAAATGCAGTCAAAGGAACTTATCAGCACAGGTCTTGAAAGGCTGGCTTTCGGAAGTTCCAATGATGCGGCGTTTCTGGTGTTCTCGGAGGAGAATATCACACCCGAAAGAATAGCATCGCTTGACCTTTTCAATGTTTCTGAGATAAAGAAGGTGAAGGGCGGCGGTGTCGAAGTGAAATTTTTTGACAGACAGAAAGCAATGGAAAAGATTTATGACTATGCCTCGGGCGATAATGCTGAAAATGCGGCATCAAATCTTATTGAGGCACTTGCCGGAATGGATACGGAGGAAAGCTGAAAGTGAGATTCAAAAGATTTTCTTCAAAACAGCGGCTCGCTATCGGCTGGTGGACTAATCCGATTTACCGCAGACGTGATGCTGTCATATGTGACGGGGCGGTCAGAAGCGGCAAAACACTTTGTATGTCCATGGGGTTTGTAAGCTGGGCAATGACAACTTACACAGGCTGTTATTTTGCACTCTGCGGAAAGACGGTTACTTCACTCAAAAGGAACGTTGTTGAACCGCTGCTCGGAACGCTTGGTGCTATGGGACTTACTTACATAGAGAAACTCAGCAAAAATTACATTGACATTGAAATGTCGGGCAGAAGAAACAGATTCTATTTTTTTGGCGGACGTGATGAAAGTTCGGCGGCACTTATTCAGGGGGTAACTCTTGCAGGAGTGATGCTTGATGAAGTTGCACTGATGCCACGCTCATTTGTGGAACAGGCTCTGGCAAGATGCTCGGTGGCAGGTTCAAAGCTGTGGTTCAACTGCAATCCTGATAACCCTTATCACTGGTTTTACAGAGAATGGATTAAAAAGGCTGACGAGAAAAATGCACTTTATATTCATTTTACAATGGAGGATAATCCCTCACTTACAAAGGCTGTAAGGGCAAGATATGAAAGGCTTTACTCGGGAGTGTTCTACGAAAGATTCATTCTTGGAAAATGGACTGCGGCAAGTGGGGCGGTCTATCCTATGTTCAGTGCGGAAAAGCACGTCTGCCGGAAAATTCCGCAGTGCGACAGGTTTGTAATTTCCTGTGATTACGGAACGGTCAATCCGTCATCTTTCGGACTGTGGGGGAAATGCGGGGAGGTATGGTACAGGATAGATGAGTATTACTACGATTCAAGGAGAGAAGGTGTATCAAGGACGGACGAGGAACATTACAGCGGACTGGAGCGTCTGGCAGGGGACAGAAAGATAGAATATGTCGTGGCTGACCCGTCTGCGGCAAGTTTTATTGAGTGCATCAGACGGCATGGGTTTTTTGATGTTATTCCTGCGAAAAATGACGTTATATCGGGAATAAGGAGAGTGAGCGATGCACTCAGGTCAGGAAAAATAATGTTTTCGGAAAAGTGTCATGACTGTCTGAGGGAATTTGCCCAGTATTGCTGGAGTGAAAAGTCGGGCGGTGACGCTCCGCTGAAAGAAAATGACCACGCAATGGATGATGTCAGATACTTTGTAAGTACGGCACTTGCCGCTTCGGGTTCGGACGGATTTTTTGCAATGTCGGTGTCACGCTGAAGGGAGGTGAACAAATGAGTATATTCAGAAAAAAGAAAAGTTCAGCCGGAAACAGTTCAGCGGCTGTAGTATCTGCTCCGAGGGGTGCGGCGGAAAATCTGTTCGGAGAGCCGTCAATGGATATTGTGGAAAAGGAGCTTTATGACAGGCTCAGGGAAACTGTTCCGATTATAGATGCCGCAATCAGCAAGATAGTAAGACTTACGGGCGGATACAGAATACAGTGCAGGGACGAACGCTGGCAGGAACTTATGGACAGCTTTTCCGGGGAAATTCCTGTGGGACTTACAGGCCGTTCCATACAGAGTTTTACGGATATGTTTCTTGAAAGTATGCTGACTTATGGCAATGCGGCGGCGGAAATGCTTATTGATGAGGATACTTTTTCGCTTGCAGGACTTTACTGCGGCGACCCTTCAAAAATAGCTGTATTTCCCGGGGAAACTCCCGATTCGCCTGTGTACTGCCGAAAGCTTGCAAACGGCAGGTTTGAAAGGATAGAAAGTCCGCAGAGAATTCTTTTTGCGGCACTTGACCCTCCGGTAGGAAAAACGATGGGGGTTTCGGTTCTGAGGGGACTTCCTGCACTCAGCTGTATTCTCATGAAGATATACAGATGCATAGGACAAAACTATGAAAGAGCAGGAAATGTCAGATATGCGGTTACATACAAACCTTCGGGGGACATTTCAGAAAAAGCATTTACTAAGGAAAGGGCTATGCAGATAGCAAAGGAATGGTCTGACGGAATGAATGCCGCAAAAAACGGAGAGATAAGGGATTTTGTCGCTGTCGGGGACGTGGACATAAAGGTCATCGGGGCAGACAACCAGCTTTTCGATACTGAAGTTCCGGTAAGACAGATTCTCGAACAGCTTATTGCAAAACTTTCCGTTCCGCCGTTCCTGCTGGGGCTGAGCTGGTCAACAACCGAAAGAATGTCAGCTCAGCAGGCGGATATTCTGACATCTGAACTCGAGTATTACAGAAGACTTCTTACGCCGGTAATACGGAAAATTGCAGTTACCTTTCTGACGCTTCAGGGGGCAGACTGTGATGTTGACATCATATGGGACAACATCAATTTACAGGACGAAACAGAGCTTGCAGATGCAAGACTCAAAAATGCACAGGCGGCTCAGATTGAACAGTCGCTTGCAGAAAATTAAAATTACGGAGGAAAAATTATGTATAATGAAATTAAACTTGAAAAAGGACTTTACAATCTCGCAGGAAAAAGCTTTACACAGGCACTCGCTGCCGCTGACCCGGACGAAAACTATGCAGGAACACCTCTTGCAAATCTTGATGCTTTTGAAAGACAGCTCAAAAGATTCGATATCAAAATAAGCGGTGCGGAATGTGACAGGGTGGAAAAATTCTTTGTCACAACTGAAAGTGCAGTTCTCTTTCCTGAATTTGTAAGACGTGCAGTGCTTCAGGGCATGGAGGAATCTATTCTTACACAGATTGTTGCAGTCAAGACCCTTTCAGACTGCAACCAGTACAGAGGATATACAGTATCTGACAGCACACCGTATACAACCAAAACATCAGAAGGCGGAAATCTTCCTGAAACAAACATCAAGGAATCCACAAATTCCATAAGCCTGCTTAAATACGGCAGACTTATTACAGCGTCATATGAAGTTGTAAGACTTCAGCGACTTGATTCCTTTGCGCTTACACTTCGTTCAATTGGCAAAAAGCTTGGAAACGCAATTACAACCTCTGCGGTTTCAACCATGACAACAGCGGCGACAAGCTTTGATATTGCGGGCTCGGCACTTGCTTATTCAGACCTTCTGACTCTTTACGGAAAGTTTTCAACATTCGGCATGAACACACTTCTTGCATCTCCTAAAAATGTGGGAACTATTCTTACAATGTCACAGGTTCAGGACTGCATTTCAACTGACGACAAGGGGAACATCGTTCTGCCTTTCGGTACAACTCTTATCAAGTGTTCACAGATAAATGATAATACAATCCTCGGTTTTGACAAGGATTATGCTCTTGAACTTATCACAAGCTCTGACCTTGTAATGGAAACGGACAAGCTTATTGACCGTCAGCTTGATACATTCAGTGTATCCATGAATCTCGGATTCAAGAATATTATCGGTGATTCAATCAAGCTTCTGAATCTTGACAAGTCATAATCCGGTGGCGGAGGCAAGCCCTCATTGCAGGGCTTATCCTCTGCAATAAAGCTATGAAACGATAAGGAGGATATTATGGAAGATACAAACACACAGATGCTTGAAAAGCTGAACAGATTCACAAGAAGGGAACTGAGTGCGGACGAGGTTTACATTTTTGATGTTGTACTTTGTGACAATGAGGTTGACAGGGACGGCGAATGCTTTTCGCTTAATGCCCTGAACAAGCTGAAGGAACTTTTTGTAGGAAAGACGGGGATATTTGACCACAACGCTAAAAGCTCCGGACAGACAGCAAGAATATTTGACACACAGCTTGTCAGCGACAGCAAGAGCAAGACATCAAGAGGTGAGGACTACACCTGTCTGAAGGCAAGTGCGTATATGGTCAGAACGAACGCAAACGCTGACCTTATCAGGGAAATAGACGGCGGAATCAAAAAGGAAGTCAGCATTTCATGCTCCGCAAAGACGAGCAGATGTTCAGTCTGCGGACAGAACAGACAGCAGAAAAGCTGTCCGCATTTAAAAGGAAAGGAATACTGCGGAAAAAAAGCGTGTGTTATTCTTGATGACATTACAGATGCTTATGAATGGAGCTTTGTGGCTGTTCCCGCACAGGTCAATGCCGGAGTGACAAAAAAGTCTTATACCGAAGCGGAAACGGGAAAGTTTTCAACAGAAGACGCAGAAACTGTTGAAAAACTTTGCGAGAATCTCAGAAAGGACGTTTCAAGGCTTTGCCTTCTTGCCGGTGAAAACTGCGGTCTGCTGAAATCCGCTGCGGACAGAATGACTGCTCTGGAGCTTATTGATTTCAAAGCGGAGCTGGAGAAAAACTGCCGCAAAATTCCGAAACCGAATCTTCTGGAGAAAACGGATAAGGCGGAAGATTTGAGCAATTTCCGTATGTAAGGAGGATAACATGACAGTTTCATCAATTAAATCTCTGTTTACTCTCTTTTCAGGTGAGAACGATACAGAGCGATATGGGGCGATTATTGATTCAGCAATTTCACAGGTTGAAAATATGCTGAGGGAGGGTGCTGATAAAAACGATGCAAGACTTGATTATCTTAGTGCGTCAATAGCATCTTTCCGTTATACGCAGATAACCTGCGTCAGAAACAAGGTCGCCTATACATATGCGGGAACAGCCTCGAAAGAGGGGAATTCCCGTCTTGAATATGATTTTTCAAGGGAACTTATGCTTGAATATTTAAAGTGCAGCAGTGACCTTCTCAGAGATGAAAACTTTGCCTTTGAGGGAGTCAGATGCTCATATGAAAGCGAGTGAGTCAGAGTATGAATCTTACAAATCTTATAAATATGCTTTACGGCACAATCCGACAGGGAAGAACCGACATTTTCCGGGAATACGAACAGACTCCTCTGCATGAGCATACGGAAATTTATGCAACGGTAGGAACTGAAAAGATAACATTTGAAAATCAGTTTATGAAAGAAAATGTAAAACGGTATGAAACAAGGGTTACGCTCAGGATAAGGGTTCTGGGTTATCCGCATGAAGATCCGCTTTCGCTTTATTATTTCATGGACCAGTATGTTCTTTCGCCGCTTTCGGATTCGGGGTATTATGTCATATCGGCCGAACTCGGAACGCCATGTCAGGATAACGGTCTGAGAAGGCTTGTTCTGGAGGGAAGAATAACGGTATGTGCAGATTCGGAAGTGGAGGAGTAAATGGAACACAGACTTATAACTGACAGCAGATGTTCCGCTGTTTTCGGGAATGTAACTGTTTACATAGACAGTTTTGAAGTTACCGGAGAAAAGAAGTTTACCTATCAGCCGACAGTTTCAACCGGAATATATTTCAGCGAACTCGGCAGATATCCGGTGCTTGTAAAAATAAAGGGCAGGATTCCCAGATCTGCGGAGAGTTTTCCGGCGGTGGACTTTGACAGCGGAATGAGGGGAAATATCCGCTATACATTTACCATAGGAACGGTGAAGTTCAGAAATTCCAGACTGAAAAAATACAGCATATCCGAGCAGACAAATTCACAGTTTGATGTATGCGAACTGGAGCTTTACTGTGAAAGTCAGCTGACGCAGGGGGAGGCAACATGAATATTTATGCAGAGCTTATTGATATGGCAGACAAGAAGTATGATTTTACAAACTGCATAAGCTTTTACTTTGTCAAAGAGGTTTACACTCCGTATACGCTTTTTGAGGGGACTTTCGTTATGCCGTCAACAGTACCCCATGACATAAACCGTGTGGCATTTTACATTGATAACAAAAATATCCACTTCGGAATAGTGGACAGCATTGATTTCTATAAGGAAAAGGGAAATGCGTACATACGCATAAAGTCGAAAAGTTTTACTTCTCTTTTGTGCCAGAACCAGCCTGTTCCGGGAATGAATCCGAACGTCACTCTCTCAGATGTCATGTCGGGATTCAGCATACCGTATGTCACATATGAAAGTACAGGAACAGTAAAGTACATCTATGTCAAGGAGGGTTCGACATTATGGGACGCCGCCGCAAATTTCAACTTCAAGCTGAATGGCGGCTACCCATACATAGAGGGGACGAACACACTTCGTGTAACATTGAAAAATCCGGATGAAATAAACATTGCAGATGAACTTGTTACAAGAACTGGTACGCTTTATGACTATACCAAACTGATAAGCCATCTTCACATGAAAGATGCTGAGGGAACGTATGACGTGTTCAGCCGGAGTAATGAATATGTCATAAACCACAAAATTGTAAGGCACAAGCAGATACCACTTGATATGCAGTATCTGAATGATCCTGATGCCGGACTTCTTTTCAAGCTGAATTACAGTATGAGGGGCTGCAATTGCAGATATGTTGAATACATTGGTTACAGCGGTGAAGATCTTAATGACAATCTGACCAGTACCGCAGGAGGCATATCAGCTGAAAGAATCCGCAAACTCGTAATCAGCGGAAGAAATTCGATAATCAGGACAACACTCGGTGTCTACACTGACGACGCTTTCTGAAGAAAGCTTAGCAAAGACTTTTAATTCGCTGTTCACTTGATTGATACATTTATATAAGGCTCGACAGGTAGCTAAACTGGTTAAGATAATACATTGCTTTTTGAAAAAAGCTTAGCAAAGACTTTTAATTCGCTGTTCACCTGATTGATACATTTACATAAGGCTCGACAGGCAGCTAAACATGTTAAGAAAATACAGCGTTCAGCATAATAAAAGTTTAGGTCAAGCCTTTTTAAAGGCTTGCAGGGTGCATGGGACGGAGTCCCTGCCCGTCGTCCCCACGCTTTCTGAAGAAAGCTTAGCAAAGACTTTTAGTTCGCCACTCATATAATTGTCACGCATATATAAAGTTCGAAAGGCAACTAAACTGATTAAAACAATGCAACACCGAATTATACTTCGCCCGTCATTTTACCTTATTCCTCATCATCATCATCATCCGGCTCAGCCGTTTCTTCTATAACCTCGTTTGCCTCTGCCGCCTGAGCATTTTTCTCGTCCTCAGCCAGTTCTTCCTCAGAAGGCTGTTCGATTTCCTCTATCTGTGCTTCTTCATCATGTTCAGCTCTTGTGAATGAAACAACCCTGTCATCGCCGCTTACCTTCATAACTCTTACACCTGTGGCATATCTTCCCATGATTCTTACATCACTGCATCTGATTCTGATAACAACACCGTCTGTAGAAATAATAATAATATCATCTGTCTCATCAACGACCTTTATTCCGCAGACGTTTCCCTTTTCTTCGCTTACGCTGTAATTTTTAAGACCGTATCCGCCTCTGCCCTGAATCCTGTAACTTTCAAGCTCGGTTCTTCTTCCGTATCCCTTGTCAGTTATTGTAAGCAGAGATGCACCCTCTCTTATTCTTGCCATTGATACAACGCAGTCGCCATCTCTCAGCTTAATTGCTTTTACGCCGTGTGCTGAACGTGACAATGCTCTTATCTTATCTTCTTCAAGTCTTATAGCATATCCGTTTCTTGTAGCAACAATAAGCTGTGCATTTCCGTCAGTCATTCTTACTCCCGCAATCTCGTCGCCCTCGTCCAGACCAACAGCAATAAGACCGTTCTTTCTGACGTTCCTGTAGGCTGATAGTGCAGTTCTCTTTATTTTGCCGTTTTTCGTGACCATAACGATATACTTGCCCTCGTCAAAGTCCGAAGTCTTTATCATTGCGGCAATCTTTTCATCTTCACCGAGTGGAAGCAGATTTACAGCATTTATACCTCTTGAAGCCTTTGAACCCTCCGGAACCTCAAAGCATCTGAGCTTGTACATGATGCCCTTGTTTGAGATAAACAGGATATTATCATGAGTGGAGCATATAAACATTTCGCTTACAAAGTCCTCCTCACGCTGTTTCATGCCGGAAACGCCCCTTCCGCCTCTTTTCTGTGTCTTGTAAACGTCAACAGGCATTCTCTTGATATAGCCTATGTTTGTGTACGCAACAACACAGTCCTCAACAGGGATAAGGTCTTCAATGTCAACTTCTCCGCTGACAGCTTCTATCTGTGTTCTTCTGTCGTCATTGTATTTTCTCTTTATTTCAGCAAGTTCATCTCTGATTATTCTGTGAACCTTGTTTTCATCTGCAAGAATAGCTTCAAATTCAGCAATCTTCTTTTCAAGCTCATCGAGTTCGTCCAGTATCTTCTGTCTTTCCAGACCTGTAAGCTTTCCGAGAGTCATCTGAACAATCGCCTCGGACTGCACCTCTGTAAGACCGAATCTTTCCTGAAGTCTTATCTTTGACTGCGGAATATTTTCAGAAGTCTTGCATATTTCAACAACTTCGTCTATGTTGTCCGTTGCAATTACCAGACCTTCAAGGATATGGGCTCTGTTCTTTGCCTTTTTAAGGTCAAACTCAGTACGGCGTCTTATTACCTCAACCTGGAATTTTACATATTCCTCGATAGTCTGTTTCAGTGTAAGAACCTTCGGTTCGCCGTTTACAAGAGCGAGCATATTCACACCTATTGTGTCCTGAAGCTGTGTATACGCAAAAAGCTTGTTCAGAACAATCTGCGGCAAAGCGTCCTTTTTGAGTTCGACAACGATTCTCATTCCGTCTCTGCCGGATTCATCACGGATAAAATGAATACCCTCTATTCTCTTTTCCTTGACAAGGTTCGCCATTGACTCAACAAGTCTTGCCTTATTTACCATGTAAGGGATTTCGTGTATGATTATACACTGTCTGCCCTTGATTTCCTCTATGCTTGTGTTTGCACGAAGTTTTATCTTTCCTCTGCCTGTTGCATATGCCGCACGGATTCCCGCACGTCCCATGATAATACCGCCTGTCGGGAAGTCAGGGCCCTTTACATACTGCATAATTTCATCAAGAGTACAGTCAGGATTTTCCATAACAAGGTCGATAGCGTCAATAACTTCGCCGAGATTATGCGGAGGAATATTTGTCGCCATACCGACAGCGATACCCGTAACGCCGTTTACAAGCAGATTCGGGAAACGGCTCGGCAGAACAACAGGTTCCTTGAGCTTGTCATCATAGTTTGTGGTGTAAGGGATAGTATCCTTTGCAATATCGGTCAGCATTTCCCCTGCAATCTTTGACATTCTCGCCTCAGTATAACGGTAAGCAGCCGGAGGGTCGCCGTCAACAGAACCGAAGTTTCCGTGCCCGTCAATAAGCGGATATCTCAGAGAGAACTTCTGTGCCATACGAACCAGAGCGTCATAAACCGATGCGTCACCATGAGGGTGATACTTACCGAGAACTTCGCCGACTGTATACGCACATTTTCTGTAAGGCTTGTCGGCAGTGTTTCCGGCATCGTTCATCGTGTATATAATACGCCTGTGAACAGGTTTCATGCCGTCTCTTACGTCCGGCAAAGCTCTTGCCACGATTACGGACATTGAATATTCAAGGAACGATTTCCGCATCTCCTTGTCAATATCAACGTCCTTTACTTTTGAATTATCAGTATACATTTTCAAACTTCCTTTATTTATTTACTTCGCAAATAAAATTCTTATAGAGCTGATTTCCGAAATGAATATTCATAAGCGTAATTTCTTCTTCTGTAAAATCCTTTTTCGGAATAATATAAAACATGGATTTTTTTATATAAACCATAAAGAAATCATCTTTCTCGACTATTTTCACAGTATTGTTCAGATAAATTTCCGTCTGAGCAATATCTTCTTTCTGCGGGATGTCCCCGAATACCTCCTCATGTTCCGCAACCTCCTGCTCCTCCGGATTTTCCGGTTCAAGAACCGTTCCGATAAGCATTTTATCAGGATAGAGCGTCAGAACATAAACATCATTTTCAATTCCCTTTATGGATTCCATAAGACTTCTTCTGAGTTTTCTCGGATTATACCAGTTTACTCCGGCAAGACCCAGACAGACAAATATCAGAACATATCCGAAAGTTGAGCCGTTTCCCAGAGCGATATTCACAACATTCGCCGCAGCAGCAAGTACCAGCAGAAGTGTCATTATCATATTTCTCGGATAGACAAACTTTTTCTGAAAAGCCCTGAAAGCTTCCCCGAAAAGCTCATAAGGTATCGAATATCTTCTCTTTATCAGAATATCTTCTTCCATTCATTTTCCTTTCTCTTACTTTTTTGAAAAAAAGTAAGCAAAAAACTTTTAATTCGCATTTACTTTGATGATATATTTTACTCCAGGCACGAAAAGCTATTAAACTGAAACTTAAAGAAAAAATTTTGAAAATTTGATGATATATTTTACTCCAGGCACGAAAAGCTACTAAACTGATATTTTAATTCGCTGTTCACTTAATGGTCGAGCCTCATCTTCGTGATGAAGTCAGATTAAGCCACGTCTGAAAGTTTCGGTCAAGCCTTTTCAAAGGCTTGGATTTTCCCATCAGATATCCAGATTTTCCACATACTTAGCATTTGCTTCGATAAATTCCTTTCTCGGAGCAACCTTATCCCCCATAAGGATTGTGAATGTTTCGTCCGCCTTTACAGCGTCCTCCATGTTTATCTTTATCATCGTTCTTGTTTCCGGATTCATGGTTGTTTCCCAGAGCTGTTCAGGGTCCATTTCACCAAGACCTTTGTAACGCTGAACTTCCGGCTTTGTACCGTTTTCCGTTGTAAGTTCCTCAATGAACTCATCTCTCTCCTCATCAGAGAAAGCATATCTTACCTTTTTGCCTCTGAACACCTTGAAAAGCGGAGGCTGAGCGATATATATATTTCCGTTTGTGATAAGCGGACGCATGAATCTGAAGAAAAATGTCAGAAGAAGTGTTCTGATGTGTGAACCGTCGACATCGGCATCCGCCATAATAATAACTTTTCCGTATCTGAGCTTTGATATATCAAAATCCTCGCCTATGCTTGTACCAAGAGCAGTAACAACCGGCTGGAGCTTTTCATTTCCGTAAACCTTGTCGATTCTTGCCTTTTCAACGTTGAGCATTTTTCCCCAGAGCGGAAGTATCGCCTGATAGCGTCTGTCTCTGCCCTCTTTTGCAGAACCTCCCGCAGAATCTCCCTCGACGATGTATATTTCTGTAAGCTCTGTATCATGTTCGGAGCAGTCTGCAAGCTTGCCCGGAAGTGACGCACTTTCCATAGCAGTCTTTCTTCTTGCGGTATCTCTTGCCTTTTTGGCAGCCTCTCTTGCTCTCTGTGCCGCCATGGACTTGTCAAAGATAACCCTTGCGTCCGCAGGATTTTCCTCCAGATAGCACATAAGCTTTTCAGCAACCATTTTTTCGATAAATCCCTTAACTTCCGGATTTCCGAGTCTGCCCTTTGTCTGTCCCTCAAACTCACATTCAGTAAGCTTTACGGAAACTATCGCAGTAAGTCCCTCTCTTACGTCATCTCCGAGAAGTTTTTCGCCGTCTTTCAGGAGGTTGAATTTTTTGCCGTATTCGTTTATAACCTTTGTCAGCGCATTCTTGAAACCTGTTTCGTGCGAACCGCCGTCAATAGTATGGATATTGTTTGCAAATGAAAGTATAACATCGTTGTAGCTGTCGTTATACTGCATAGCGATTTCCGCAAAGGAATCCCCCTGAGTGCCTGAAATGTATATAACCTTGTCTGAAAGTGCGTCCAGACCCTTTGTTTTATGGATATGTTCAACGAACTGTCTTATACCGCCCTCATAGTGCAGCACTTCTGTTTTCGGTTCGTCCTTGTCTCTCAGATCACTGAATATTATCTTGATTCCGCCGTTCAGGAAAGCCTGTTCTCTCAGACGCTTGAGAAGTACTTCATAATCGTAATGTGTATCTTCAAATATTTCGCCGTCTGCCTTGAACATAACGGAAGTACCTGTTTCCGTTGTATCACCGATTACTTCAAGCGGTTTTGAATAATTTCCTCTTTCAAATCTCTGGAAGTGTATGTGTTTTCCGTCCCTGACCGTAAGTTCCAGCCATTCTGAAAGAGCATTTACAACCGACGCACCTACGCCATGCAGACCGCCGGAAACCTTGTATCCGCCGCCGCCGAACTTACCGCCTGCGTGAAGAATCGTATAAACAACGGTTGCCGCAGAAATTCCCTCTTTCGGGTGTATACCTGTCGGAATACCTCTGCCGTTATCTGAAACTCTTATAACATCTCCCTCAAGAATTTCTACTCTGATTTCAGAACAAAAGCCCGCAAGTGCCTCGTCAATAGAGTTGTCTACAATTTCATAAACCAGATGGTGAAGTCCTTTCGGGCCGGTTGAACCGATATACATTCCCGGACGCTTTCTTACAGCCTCAAGACCCTCAAGAACCTGTATCTGATTTTCATCGTAATTTTGATTTACTGACATTTATTCTTCCTCCTTCGTTACTTTTTTGAAAAAAAGTAACCAAAAAACTTCTTATTCGCATTTACTTTAATGATATATTTTACTTTAAGCACGAAAAGCCACTAAACTGATGCTTAAGGAATAGTTTGAAAAAAGTAACCAAAAAACTTTTATATCGAATTTTATTTTATTAAAACTTTTTTATAAGGCCCGACAAGCTTCTGAAAAGATACTTGCAGAGAAAATTTGAAAAAAAGTAACCAAAAAACTTTTATATCGAATTTTATATTATCTTAACTTTTTCAATTTTCATCTTTTCTTTAGTGTTGCAACTGAAATCTGCGAAATATATATTTTCTCCTCGCCGTTTTCCATACAGATAACAAAACTTTTCGGCATTTCGTAGGAAACGTTCACAACTCTCCCCTCTCTGGTTGCCCTTTCAAGGAGATGATTCGTGTTTTTTCCCGTAGTGGTATTTTCAATATCGAATATACCTACAATATTTTCCCGTCTTACTGAAACTTCATTTCCCAGATGTACATACATTTTCTCTCACTCTTCCCGTACATTTCCGTTCTCAACCCTGAAAACCGCACCGTTTGAAAGTCCCCTGACAGCGTTTTCATTACAGGCTGTTATAAAAACCTGCATATTTTTCACTATATCAAAAACAAGTGCCTGCCTGCTTTCGTCAAGTTCCCCCATAACATCATCAAGAAGTATTACAGGAGTTTCGCTGCTGTTCATGCTGTATATTTCCGCCTGTGCAAGTTTCATGACAAGTGCAGCGGTTTTTTTCTGTCCCTGTGAACCGTATTCCCTTATGTTCAGACCGTTTATCTTAATCACAAGGTCGTCCCTGTGTGCGCCGCAGAGCGTATACCCAAGTCTTATATCGTCATCTATTGAATCTGAAAGCCTTGTGTAATACTTCGCAACTGCGTCATTTCCGTCATTTGTTTCGGGAACTTCATATCCGTATATATTTGAATTATACGAAACGCTCAGTTCCTCTTTTCCTCCGGTTATACGGCTGTAAAGCTCTTTGCAGCTCTTGTTCAGCTTCCTGACGTATTCCTGTCTGCGGTGGGAAACAAAAGTCCCTATTGCCGCAAGCTGCTGGTCCCACACGAAAACATCGTCCTTTGTTGCCTTTCCGGCAGAAATTGCCTTCAGCAGAATGTTTCTGTGGCTGAGCAGAAGGTCATATCTCCTTACAGAGTCCATGCATCTGCCGTTTAGCTGACAGCAGCAAAGGTCAGTAAAGTTCCTGCGTTTTTCAGGACTTCCCTTTATAAGCTCTGTATCGTCCGGAGTAAAAACAACCGCCTTGAAAGCGTCAAAAAGTCCGTTTGTTCCCTTCATGGGAACGCCGTTGAGCTTTATTTTCTTGTCCTTTAAGTTTTCACGGCTCATTCCGTAATTTATAATCTGTCTGCGTCTGCTGTCGTCAAAGGCAATTGAAATGCTCATAAGCTTTTTGTCAAGACCGATATAGTCCTTGTCCTTTGAACCGCGGAAACTGCGGCAGCCCGTCATAAGCCAGACAGCTTCGAGAAGATTGGTTTTTCCCTGTGCATTTTTTCCCGTTATAAGATTATATTCGCTGTGCGGCTTTATACTGACATTCTCCAGATTTTTAAAACCGTTTACAGCGATATCGGTAACGTACATATCACAAAACTCTGACTGTGAAGTTTTCAACAGTCACTTCATCGCCGCTTCTTATCTTCTTTCCTCTCATAGTGCAGACTTCGCCGTTTACCATTACAGAACCATGCTGAATGAGTTCCTTTGCGAATCCGCCGGTATCAGTAAGTCCGGCAAATTTTAAAAGTGAATCAAGCTTTATATATTCAGTTCTGATGTTTATTTCAATTATTTCCTTATCCATTTGTTTTTCTCCTTTTCCGCTTTCTGAAGAAAGCAGCTATCCAGGGGACGCCCTCTCGTGCAGGGCTTCCCCTCTGCCTTTGGCATTCACCCCTTGCGGAGCGTTTCCAAGGCAAGGCTTTCCGCCGTCTGCGGACGACGGGCAGGGACTCCGTCCCATGCAC